>ERZ1106943.2759-NODE-2759-length-14492-cov-3.823648_pt1 | contig 14492 bp, 9 predicted proteins | sample MGYA00403671_ERZ1106943 | MGnify/ENA primary metagenome ERZ1106943 (study PRJEB35170, sample SAMEA104062427) | human gut metagenome | biome: human gut; feature: human-associated habitat; material: faeces | place: Denmark | collected 2012-06-14 ...
TATCAATGATATAGTCCGCAGTCTTTATCACATCCAGATTGTGTTCAATGACTACGACCGTATTTCCGCTGTCCGAAAGTCTGCGCAGGATCTCAATCAGTTTGTGGACATCCGCGAAGTGCAGTCCGGTCGTCGGTTCATCCAGAATATAAATGGTCTTTCCGGTACCACGTTTGCTGAGCTCCGTTGCCAGCTTGATACGCTGCGCCTCACCGCCGGAAAGTTCTGTGGACGGCTGTCCGAGGCGGATATAGGAAAGTCCCACATCATAGAGCGTCTGTATCTTCCGATGGATCGACGGCACATTTTCAAAGAACTTTAACGCCTCTTCAACCGTCATATTGAGCACATCATAGATACTCTTTCCTTTGTATTTTACTTCCAGCGTCTCACGGTTATAACGCTTTCCGCCGCACACTTCACACGGGACATAGACATCCGGCAGGAAGTGCATCTCAATCTTTAAGATTCCGTCTCCGGAGCATGCCTCACAGCGGCCGCCTTTTACATTGAAGCTGAAACGTCCTTTTTTATAACCTCTCGCCTTTGCATCCGGTGTCGCCGCAAACAGATCACGGATCATGTCAAACACGCCCGTATAGGTTGCCGGATTGGAACGCGGGGTACGTCCGATCGGGGACTGGTCGATATCGATAACTTTGTCCAACTGATCCAGTCCGAGGATATCGTCGTGCTTACCCGGGATCACACGCGCACGGTTTAAATCCCTCGCCAGATGTTTGTAGAGGATCTCGTTGGTCAGTGAACTCTTTCCGGAACCGGACACACCGGTAATGCAGGTCATGATGCCAAGCGGGATCTTCACGTCGATATTCTTCAGATTGTTCTCCCTTGCACCTTTGATCGTAAGGAATCCGGTCGGTTTTCTCCGTTCTTCGGGAACCGGGATCTGAATTCTTCCACTCAGGTACGCCCCGGTCAAAGACTTTTTGTTTTTCATGATCTCTTCTGCATTTCCGACCGCAACCACTTCTCCACCATGTTCGCCGGCTCCCGGCCCGATATCCACGATATAGTCCGCCGCACGCATGGTATCCTCGTCATGTTCCACCACGATCAGTGTGTTTCCGAGGTCTTTTAAGTGCTTTAATGTAGCAAGCAGCTTGTCATTATCGCGCTGATGCAGACCGATGCTCGGCTCATCCAGAATATATGCCACTCCGACCAGACCGGAACCGATCTGTGTCGCCAGACGGATACGCTGTGCTTCTCCGCCGGAGAGCGTTCCGGTTGCGCGCGCCAGTGTCAGGTAATCCAGTCCGACATCGACAAGGAATCCTACGCGTGCCTTGATCTCCTTGATCACCTGTTCCCCGATCAGAAGCTGCTGCCTGGTAAGCTGCATATCATTTAGAAATTCCTGCAGTTTTCGTATGGACAAGGAAGTTACTTCATAGATGTTTTTATCCGCAACCGTAACCGCCAGCGCATCTTTTTTCAGACGCTGTCCGCCACAGCATTTACAAGGGGTAATTCGCATGAATTCCTCATACTGCTGCTTAATCGCATCCGACCCGGTCTCACGGTAACGCCGGTTTACATTCTGGATCAGTCCCTCGAATGCAACGTCATACACGCCCTCTCCGCGCTGTCCGCGGTAATGCACCTTGACCGTTCTGCCTCCGGTGCCATAGATCAGCATATGGCGCACATCCTCCGGCAGTTCCTGATACGGGGTATTTAAGGAAAATCCGTATTCTTTTGACAGTGCTTTTAATGTCGCGTAAGTATAACTGGACGGATCCGCAGACGACTGCCATCCCATAACCTGGATCGCGCCTTCCGCAAGTGAAAGCCGCTTATCCGGGATCATCAGATCCTCGTCAAACTCCATCTTGTAGCCCAATCCGTAACATTCCGGGCAGGCACCGAACGGATTGTTGAAAGAAAAGCTGCGCGGCTCGATCTCATCAATGCTGATCCCGCAGTCCGGGCAGGAAAAGCTCTGGGAAAACTGCACCGGCTCCCCGCCGATCACATCCACGGTCATAAGCCCTTCCGCCAGATTTAAGACATTCTCGATCGAATCGGTCAGACGTTTTTCGATGCCCGGTTTTACGACCAGACGGTCCACAACGATCTCGATGTTATGCTTTTTGTTTTTGTCCAGCCTAATCTTCTCAGTTAGCTCATACACACTGCCATCCACCTGCACACGCACATAACCGCTTCGTTTTGCACGCTCTAACAGCTTCTGGTGCTCACCCTTTCTGCCCCGGACCACCGGAGCCAGCAGCTGTATCTTTGTTCCCTGCGGCATGGACATGATCTGATCCACCATCTGATCCACGGTCTGCTTGCGGATCTCCCTGCCACACTTCGGACAATGCGGGATACCGATACGCGCATACAGCAGACGAAAGTAATCATAGATCTCTGTCACCGTTCCGACCGTCGAACGCGGATTGCGGTTCGTTGACTTCTGGTCGATCGAGATCGCCGGTGAAAGGCCTTCGATCTTCTCCACATTCGGTTTTTCCATCTGCCCTAAGAACTGTCTCGCATAGGAAGACAACGACTCCATATAACGTCTCTGCCCTTCCGCATAGATCGTGTCAAACGCAAGGGATGATTTTCCCGAACCAGAAAGACCGGTCAGCACCACAAACTCGTCTCTTGGAATGTCTACATCGATTCCCTTTAAATTATGTTCTTTTGCTCCCCGTATTTTTATATATTTCCGTTCCTTTGCTGCCATGTTCTACCTCACTGCTTTTTGGTTTCTTCATACATTTTCTTTAAGTTTATCATCTTGTCACGCAGCTCTGCCGCAGCCTCGAAATTGAGTTCCGCCGCAGCCTTCTGCATTTTTTTTGTCACATCTTTGATCAGCTTTTCCAGTTCTTTTTGGCTCATGGATTCCGGGTCTTTCTCGAATTCCATCTCCTCCTGCGCCACTTTCTTTGAGATGCTGATCAGATCACGCACAGACTTTTTGATCGTAGTCGGTGTGATGCCATGTTCCTCATTGTAAGCCTGCTGCACCTTCCTGCGCCGCATGGTCTCATCGATCGCCACACGCATGGAATCCGTGATCGTATCCGCATACATAATGACATGTCCTTCCGAATTTCGCGCCGCACGCCCGATCGTCTGGATCAGCGATGTCTCCGAACGCAGGAAACCTTCCTTATCCGCATCCAGGATCGCCACCAGCGTGATCTCCGGGATGTCCAGACCCTCACGCAGCAGGTTAATGCCGACTAACACGTCAAACACGTCCAGACGCAGATCCCGGATGATCTCGGCGCGCTCCAGAGTATCGATATCAGAATGCAGATATTTCACCCGAATACCGACTTCCTTCATATAATCCGTAAGATCCTCTGCCATCCGCTTGGTCAGTGTGGTGATCAGTACCTTATGATGCTGTGCGATCTCCTTGTTGACCTCTCCGATCAGGTCATCGATCTGTCCCTCTACCGGACGGACCTCCACCTCAGGATCCAGCAGTCCGGTCGGACGTATGATCTGTTCCGCACGCAGCAGCTCATGCTCTTCTTCATACACATTCGGCGTTGCGGAGACAAACAGCATCTGGTCGATCTTGCCTTCAAACTCCTCAAAGTTGAGCGGACGGTTATCCAGTGCCGATGGCAGCCGGAATCCGTAATCCACCAGAGTCATTTTTCTGGAGCGGTCGCCCGCATACATTCCGCGCACCTGCGGCACCGTGATATGGGACTCGTCAACGATGATCAGATAATCATCCTTAAAATAATCCATCAGGGTATGCGGCGTTGCCCCCGCCGGAAGCCCGGCAAGCGGTCTCGAATAGTTTTCGATGCCGCTGCAGAATCCGGTCTCTTTTAACATTTCGATATCAAAGTTCGTCCGCTCCGAAATGCGCTGCGCCTCCAACAGCTTGTCCTCACTCTTAAAAAAACGCACCCGTTCTTCCAGCTCTTTTTCGATCTCATCACACGCACGATTGATCTTTTCCTGCGGCACTACATAATGCGATGCCGGAAAGATCGAGATATGCTGCAGGCTGTTCTTGATCTCGCCGGTCAGCACATCGATCTCCACAATGCGGTCGATCTCATCTCCGAAGAACTCCACGCGGATCGCCGTCTCCCCACGGTCTGCCGGAAAGATCTCCAGGACATCTCCATGCACCCGGAAGGTACCACGGTGAAAATCCATATCGTTTCGTGTGTACTGGATATCAATAAGCTGGCGGATCACATCATCACGATCCCGCTCCATACCCGGACGCAGCGACACCATCATTCCCAGAAAGTCTTCCGGGCTGCCCAGGCCGTAAATACAGGAAACCGAGGAAACCACCACCACATCCCGCCGTTCCACCAGCGCCGCTGTCGCAGACAGACGCAGCTTGTCAATCTCCTCATTGATCGCCGAATCTTTCGCAATGTAAGTGTCCGTAGACGGAACATACGCCTCCGGCTGATAGTAATCGTAATAGGATACGAAATACTCGACCGCATTTTCCGGGAAGAATTCCTTCATCTCCCCATAAAGCTGTGCCGCGAGCGTCTTGTTGTGTGATATGATAAGCGTCGGCTTGTTGAGCGCCGCAATGACATTCGCCATTGTAAAGGTCTTACCGGAACCGGTAACACCAAGCAGTGTCTCAAACTGATTGCCCTCTTTAAAGCCCTGTACTAATTTTTCGATCGCCTGCGGCTGGTCACCGGTCGGCTGGTATGGGGAATGCAATACAAAATGATCCATATTTTCCTCCAGACATCATTCTTCTCTGCTATTATTCCATGAACTGTCTCTGATTATAGCAGAATAAAAAAGAAAAGTACAGAGCAAAATCGAACTTTTGTTCTGTACTTTTCTTTTTACTTTTTGCTCTTTCCGCCCATCATCCTCACCCCAAACACGATAAGCCCGATCAGCAGGTTCAGATAAAAACTGATGCCGTGCGTCACGCACATGGACACCAGAAGGCTCGTTCCGGTAAAAATACCGGAAAACGCCGTATGATAGACTGCTTCTGAAATTCCCTGCGCACCGGGAAGCGGCAGGATCTCCACGGTAATGTAAACAGCCGCCTGAAGCAGCGCGATGTCCATCACTCCGGTGCCGCAAAGCCCAAGTCCTCTGTATACTGCATACGTTCCAACGCAGAACAACAGGCGCTGCAGACAGGTTACCGCAAATATAACTGCGATCACTTTTTTGTGGGACTTAAAAACAGCAGACCGCTCTCTTTTCTGAAAGCGATCCGCTGTTCCTATATCCGTTATTCCATTGATGCCACGATCTTGTCTGCCAGTTCTTCCAGTGACGCATACTGGTCTTCTTTCAGCGCAGATTTCACTGTAAGCGTATCCGAGATCACCGTCATCTCCTTCAACGCCGCTACCTGCTCTGCCATCTGCTTTCCACTGGTTGCCGCCCAGGTTCCATTCTCTAAAAATGCCACCTTACGCTTCTGGACGTTCAGTGCTTTCATGTCCGCAAGAAAATTCTCCATTTTCGGGTAAATGCCGCCGTTATAGGTCGGTGCCGCGAGAACGATGTGGCTGCAGCGGAACGCCTCTGAGATCAGTTCCGACACATCCGTGTTTGACACGTCATATACCACGATCTTCTTTACGCCCTTGTCGGCAAGGATCCCCGCCAGCACATTTGCCGCATTCTCGGTATTTCCGTACATGGAAGCGTATGCGATCATGACTGCCTGATCTTCCGGTGCGTAGCTGCTCCAGGTATTGTACTTATCCAGAATGTAGCCGAGATCTTCACGCCAGATCGGGCCGTGCAGCGGGCAGATCATCGCGATATCAAGTCCGGCCGCTTTCTTTAACAGGTTCTGCACCTGCATACCATATTTTCCGACAATGTTTGTATAATATCTTCTCGCGTCATCCAGCCAGTCGCGGTCAAAATCCACTTCATCCGCAAAGATATTTCCGTTTAACGCTCCGAACGTACCGAAGCCGTCCGCAGAAAACAGGATCTTTGTTTTCTCCTCGTAAGTCACCATCGCCTCCGGCCAGTGTACCATCGGTGCCATCACAAAGTGGAACACATGCTCTCCGCTTGAAAAAGTATCTCCTTCTTTGACAACTGTGGCATGCGCATCCACATCAAAGTCGAAAAACTGCTTCATCATCTGAAATGTCTTCGCGTTTCCGATCAGCGTGAGATCCGGGTAGCGGAGCAGCAGCTCCTCGATCAGCGCGCAGTGATCCGGTTCCATGTGATTTACGATCAGATAATCCAGCGTCCTTCCATCCAGCACATGAGTCAGATTTTCAAAAAACTGTCTGCTGATCGAACTGTCCGCCGTATCCAGAAGAACTGTTTTTTCATCCATTACCACATACGCGTTATAAGATACGCCTCTTTTGATCGGAAAAATGTTTTCAAACAGGGCAAGACGTCTGTCGCTTCCGCCCACCCAGTAAATATGATCCGTTACTTTTCTCGTACAATGCATCTCGTATTACCTCCTGTTTCTTCGTCTAAAACTCTTCCGCCCCTTGTATTCGTTCGTATTATAACGAATTCTTTTCCCGGAATCAACCCTTTCTTATAAAGTAAAAGATCCGGCATTCCGTTTTCCCGGAACACCGGATCTTCTTACCATTCCTGTCTTTTTTTACTGCTTGTTCATGCAGCAGTATTTATACTTTTTACCGCTTCCGCACGGGCAGAGATCATTTGGATATACCTTTGCAGCTTCTCTCTTTTTCGGAGCATTCTGCGCACTCTCGTCCTTGTTGGTTCCGGTTACCTTTGCCACCTGCTCACGTTCTACTTTCTGCTCGATGCGTACATGGAACAGAAGACGTACGGTATCTTCCTGGATGCTGGAGATCATGGCATCAAACATATCAAATCCTGCCATCTTGTATTCTACGAGCGGATCTCTCTGGCCGTATGCCTGAAGTCCGATACCCTGACGCAGCTGATCCATATCATCGATGTGATCCATCCACTTGCGGTCGATGACCTTTAAGAGGATGACACGCTCTAATTCACGGACTGCTTCTGAATCCGGAAACTCCGCTTCTTTGGCTTCGTATAATTTCACTGCCTTTTCTTTGAGGCTGTGCTTTAATTCTTTATTGTTCTTGTATTCCTTAATGGATTCCGGTGTCAGCGGCTCTAACGGAATGAGCGGGATCAGAAGCTGGTTCAGCTCATTGACATCCCATTCTTCCGGCGGAAGCTCAGAGGAAATACAGGTATCCACTGCTGCTTCCACACGGTCTGTGATCATCTTGTAGATCACGTCACGCATACTCTCTCCGTTTAATACACGGCGTCTCTCGTCGTAGATGATCTCTCTCTGGTCATTCATAACCTGATCGTAATCCAAGAGGTTCTTTCTGATACCAAAGTTGTTTGCCTCGATCTTCTTCTGTGCTTTCTCAATCGCGCTTGAGAGCATCTTGTGCTGGATCTGTTCTCCTTCCGGCACACCAAGTGTGTTGAACATATCTACCAGTTTCTCGGAACCGAACAGACGCATCAGATCATCTTCCAGTGAGATGAAGAACTGGGATTCCCCCGGATCTCCCTGACGTCCCGCACGTCCGCGCAGCTGATTGTCGATTCGTCTGGATTCATGACGCTCGGTACCGATGATCTTTAATCCACCGGCCGCTCTTGCCTCGTCATCCAGCTTGATATCCGTACCACGGCCTGCCATGTTGGTCGCGATCGTTACCGCTCCGTGCGTACCTGCCTGTGCTACGATCTCAGCCTCCAGCTCATGGTATTTCGCGTTTAAGACCTGATGTTTGATCCCGCGTTTATTTAACATGCTGCTCAAAAGTTCGGATGTATCGATATTGATCGTACCGACCAGTACCGGCTGTCCCTTTGCGTGTGCTTTCTCCACCTCATCGACAACCGCCTTGAATTTTTCCTTCTTGGTCTTGTATACCGCGTCCTCATGATCGATACGGGCGATCGGACGGTTCGTCGGTACTTCGACAACGTCCATGCCGTAAATATCACGGAACTCTTTTTCCTCTGTCAGAGCGGTACCGGTCATACCAGCTTTTTTGTTATATTTATTAAAGAAGTTCTGGAATGTGATGTTCGCGAGCGTCTTGCTCTCTCTCTTGACCTTCACATGTTCCTTTGCCTCGATAGCCTGATGCAGTCCGTCCGAATAACGGCGTCCCGGCATGATACGTCCGGTAAATTCATCTACGATCATGACCTGATCATCTTTAACCACATAATCCTGGTCACGGAACATCAGATTGTGCGCGCGCAGCGCCAGGATGATATTGTGCTGGATCTCAAGGTTTTCCGGATCGGCAAGGTTTTCGATCTTAAAGAAGTTCTCAACCTTCTTTACACCCTGCTCGGTCAGGTTTACGACTTTGTCCTTTTCATTGACAACGAAATCGCCGTCTTCTTCCACTTCCACGCCCATGATGGCATCCATCTTGGTGTATTCCTGCTGATCCTCGCCACGCTGCATCTGACGCGCAAGGATATCACATGCTTCGTAAAGTCTGGTGGACTTGCTGCTCTGTCCTGAAATAATAAGCGGGGTACGCGCCTCATCGATCAATACGGAATCGACCTCATCGATGATCGCATAGTGGAGGCCTCTCTGCACCAGCTGTTCCTTATAGATGACCATATTATCTCTCAGGTAATCAAATCCAAGCTCATTGTTGGTCACATAAGTGATGTCGCAGTTGTATGCCGCCTGACGCTCCTTATTGTCCATTCCGTTTAAGATCACGCCAACGGTAAGTCCGAGAAATTCATGTACCTTTCCCATCCACTCCGCATCACGCTTTGCCAGATAATCATTGACCGTAACGATATGAACGCCTTTGCCTTCCAGTGCGTTTAAGTATGCCGGTGCCGTGGAAACCAGGGTCTTACCTTCACCGGTCTTCATCTCCGGAATACGTCCCTGATGCAGGATCACACCACCGACCAGCTGTACCCGGTAATGCTCCATGCCAAGAACACGCTTTGCCGCCTCTCTTACCGTGGCAAAAGCCTCAGGGAGGAGATCATCAAGCGTCTCACCGTCTTCCAGTCTCTTTTTATATTCTTTCGTCTTTCCCCTGAGCTCCTCATCAGACAATGCCTGCATATCCGGTCGCAATGCCTCGATCTTATCGATCAGTGGGTAAATACGCTTCAGTTCTCTCTCGCTGTGGGTTCCAAAGATTTTCTCTATTGCTTTCATCCAAATACTCCTATCTTTTTTTCCTAAATCCAAACAACTTTTCTAATTGTACCACTATCTGGTTTTTTTCACAATAGACAATCCCATGAACGATTTATGAATTTTTTATAAATGAATGTTTCCCTTTTCCACGGAATCGTGCTATACTCACACTTAACAAAAAGATGCATATGGTAATTGCAAAGCAGTTACCGTTCAGAAAGGAGTTACACCATGTCATATATTTATCAGACAAAGGGGACCTGCTCCAGCAAAATTGAAGTGGAGCTGGACGGAAATGTTGTAAAGCATGTAAAATTTACCGGCGGCTGTCCGGGAAACCTTCTCGCGATCCCGAAATTAGTAGAGGGGCTCACCGTAGAACAGGTCGAAGAAAAACTGACCGGCATCCACTGCGGTATGAAGCAGACTTCCTGCGGAGACCAGCTGGCACATGCCTGTCGTGAAGCATATGAAGCAAGCCAGAAATAGGCCTGCTTCTTTTTTACTAATATTGCACAATTATCCCACATTATTTTCTGACATTTTGCCGGTTTTATTTTTATTTTCTTATTATACATTGACATTCTTCTTTTTTGCGTTATAATGTAATTACAAAAACAAAAGAAGTTCACACTTCTTAAAAAGGAGGAGAGACCACCAGGAACACAAATTGATACATCCTAAAAAAAGAAACAAATGATCATTGTCCCATCTTTATTTTCCAAAGAAACGACACTATGAATGAAAAAAACAAAAGAATGAACAGAACGATCCAAAAGGGATACGGTTTCAAAAATCATAGAAAGACAAAAGATTCTTAGAAGATAATACAAAAGAAAAGGGACATCAAAAAAAGACAAAGAGAGGAAAGGTCCAATGGACAACGCAGTCTGAAAGGCGTCATCAATGAGCTAAAAGAAATTGATGACGCCTTTTCCTATTGTATATTTGCCTGTCAAAGCAATGGAATATGAAAATACAGCAGTATGAAGTTTTTCACAAAGCAGTTGATCACCACCAGCGCCAGCGCGATCCAGAGATAGACGGGTCTGAAATGCACCACTGCCCGGAATCGTCCGCGGCTCAAACGCCCGATCGTCTGCGTGACCAGAAAAGCTGCTCCGACCACCACCGTGTAAAGCACGATCGGATGGTAATAAAGCGATAACAAAGGCTTTCCACACAGCAGCGCGTACGCTGCCCTGGTGCCGCCGCAGCCCGGACAGTAGATCCCGGTCACCGCATGTATCATACAGGGAGGAACCGGCGGTATCGGCGACTTTCCGGTTACCTTCCACCAGATCACGCAAAGCGCCACAACAAGTACACCAAGCATCCCCGCAATAAAAAATACCAGGTCTATGATCTCGGTTTCTTTTTCTTTCTGGGTGGTCAGATCCATGTCCGTACGCTCTCCTTTCCGGTTCTTTCCAATTCTTTTCGCTGTTTTCTGTCGTTTTAGTATAACAGCAGTGATACCGTTCTGTCAAAATCCTCTCTCTTGTCTTTCATCTGTTTTATGCTATAATGAATGCAGTTTACCAAAAAAGGAGTATTTCATGAAACGTGATCTTACCGAATTAAAACGTCTGGCAAGAGAAACTCTGACCGGACATTACGCTGCGCCAATGGCAGGCATTGTCATCACCGGCGCGATATCAAATCTGCTGCTTCTGCCGTTCGACCTGACTTTAAACAACTCCGCATCGCAGTCCGTCATTTTTTATGTTGCGAGTTTCTTTATCGTACTGCTTTCGATCCTGTTTTCCTGCGGTCTGTGCTATATGCACCTAAAAATGCGCAGAAATCTTTCTTATGGCATGCGGGATATTTTTTACTTTTTTAAAAGCCATCCCGACCGCCTTTTGCTTTCGTACCTTTTGCTGATCGGACTTGCTGTCCTTGTCTTTCTCCCTGCGATCGTTATCACTGTGACCGCCGTCCGTCTGGAGCAGACCGTTCTTCTCTGGATCGCGATCCCGGTCTTTATCCTTTCCGCGTTATGCCTGCTTCCGCTGTTATACCGCTACGCGATGGTCTTTTATCTTCTGATCGATCATCCGGAGATGAAACCGGCCGCCGCCTTCCGTGAGAGCAGTCGTCTGATGAAGGGGAACCGGATGCGGCTCTTTTTATTACATTGCAGTTTCCTCGGCTGGCTGCTCCTCGGCATCTGCTCCTGTTTCATCGGATTTTTGTGGATCGAGCCTTATTTCGAGCAGACCTGCGTCAGCTTCTATTTTGAACTGACCGGTGAAAATGATGCTCTCGCGCAAAAAAAGGCTGCCGAATCCGGCAGCCCGCAGACACCTCACTTTCAAATGTATGTCTGAAAAGCCGATCCGCCATACCCTTTGGGTGTCAGGAATCTTCTTCCTCATCATCTTTTGCCCACCCAAAGGCGTATCGGACGGCCTTGTTCCATCCTTTCATCTTCTTTTTCCGTTCTTCCTCATCCATCGACGGTTCAAACACGCGCGCGATCCTCTGATTTCTGCGCACATCTTCCTTATCTTTCCAGTAACCGACCGCAAGCCCCGCAAGGTACGCGGCACCTCTTGCCGTAGTCTCGATACATTCCGGCCGTTCCACCGGCGCATGGATCATGTCTGCCTGGAACTGCATCAGGAAATTGTTTGCGCTGGCTCCTCCGTCCACGCGCAGTGACTGCAGCTTGATGCCTGCGTCCTCTTCCATGACCGAAATTACATCACACACCTGATACGCAATGGATTCGAGCGTGGCGCGGATGATATGGTTTTTGTTCGTTCCACGCGTGATCCCGACGATCGTTCCACGCGCGTACTGATCCCAGTGCGGTGCCCCAAGCCCGGTAAATGCCGGAACGACATAACAACCATGGGTTCCTTTCACTTTGGTCGCCATATACTCGGAATCCTCCGCCGAATCGATGAGTTTCATATTATCCCGCAGCCACTGGATGACCGCTCCTGCTACAAAAATAGAACCTTCGAGCGCATAGGTCACTTTTCCATCCAGCCCCCATGCGATCGTTGTGACCAGTCCGTTTGCCGAATAAACCGGTTTCTCCCCGGTATTCATCAGAAGGAAACATCCGGTTCCGTAGGTATTTTTTGCCTCGCCCCGCGCAAAACAGGTCTGTCCGAACAATGCCGCCTGCTGGTCTCCCGCGGCTCCGCCGATCGGGATCGCCCCTCCGAGGAACGCCGGATCTGTGTAGCCGTAGATCTGGCTTGACGGCACAGGCGTCGGCAGCATATTCGCAGGAATGTCCAAATCCCGCAGGATATCCTCATCCCAGGTCAGTGTATGGATGTTAAAAAGCATCGTCCGGGACGCATTCGAGTAATCCGTCACATGAACTTTTCCTTTGGTCAGTTTCCAGATCAGCCAGGTCTCTACCGTTCCAAACAACAGCTTTCCTTCTGCGGCGAGCGTTCTCGCTCCCTCCACATGATCCAGGATCCATTTGATCTTGGTCGCGGAAAAGTACGCATCGATGATAAGCCCTGTTTTCTTCCGGTACTCGTCCTGCAGGCCTTTTTTCTTTAATTCGTCCGCGATATCCGCCGTCCGTCTGCACTGCCATACGATCGCATTGTAGATCGGTTCTCCGGTCTCTTTGTTCCACACGATCGCCGTCTCACGCTGGTTCGTAATACCGATCGCCGCGATATCACTCGCTTTCGCCCCGATCTTTAACATGGCTTCCACCGCGACTCCAAGCTGTGTTGACCAGATCTCATTCGCATCATGTTCCACCCAGCCCGGATTCGGGAAAAACTGGCGGAATTCTTTCTGCGCCATGCTGCAGATTTCTCCTGTCTCGTTGAACAGGATACACCGGTTGCTCGTTGTCCCCGCATCCAGTGCCATTACATACTTTGCCATGGTTACCCCTCCCATACATTTCGTTGGTCATATTATACAATATTTTTGCGCAGATTTGTAATTTTTTTGCTTTCTATGGATGGGATTTCAATTCATGATTTTTATAAAAGATCCGGCAGATATTTCATCCGCCGGATCTTCCCGCTTTTTTCTGTTTTTCTTTGTTATTTTGAAAGCAGATAATCGACCAGAGTATGTCCCTCCGCGATATAATTGTCGGTCTTTGCCGCCTCTGCCTCATTGTATTTCCAGTCATGCTGCTGTTTGTCCGTGCTGTCGTATAAAAGATACGGCACACTGTCTCCGGTATGTGTACGCAGTGAGATCGGTGTCGGATGATCCGGCAGAATGACCATGCGGAAATCTTCGCCCGCAGCCTCAAGCCCTGCAACGATCGGATTTATGATCTTCTCATCCAGATTCTCGATCGCCTTTACTTTTTTCTCGACACTGCCCTGGTGTCCCATCTCGTCCGGTCCTTCCAGATGCACATAGACAAAATCGTATCCGTCTTTGGTTAAGACATCCACAGCCGCCTGTGCCTTGCCGGCATAGTTGGTATTTAGTCCGCCGTTTGCTCCCTCTACATTGATGACCTTCATGGATGCGCCAACCGCGATCCCCTTTAAGAGATCGACTGCTGAGATCATTGCGCCCTTCAAATGGGTCTTCTCAGAGAAAGATGAGAGTGACGGTTTTGTTCCGGCTCCCCAGAACCAGCAGGAGTTGGCAGGATTTAAGCCGCGCTTTTTCCGCTCAATGTTGATCGGATGATTGACCAAGATATCGTAACTCTTTTTCATCATGTTACGCAGATCTTCGTTCTCCGGCAGCTTGTCTCCGATCTTCTGTCCAAGTACATCATGCGGCTGCACCAGATCCACAACCTCGCCCTTGTCCCAGATCAGCAGATGACGATAGCTTGTTCCGACATAGAACTTGTAAGTATCGGTCTCAAGTTCTTTTCTCACCGCCTCAAGCAGCACTGCTGCATCCTCGGTACTGATCTCGCTTGAGCTGTGATCGATGATCGTGCGGTCCTCATAATTGTCCTCTTCCTCGGAGAGCGTCACAATGTTGCAGCGCAGCGCGATGTCTGTGTCTTTCATCGGCACACCGATGCTCAACGCTTCGAGCGGAGAACGGCCGGAATAATATTTTCTCGGATTGTAGCCTAGTACAGAAAGATTTGCCGTATCACTTCCCGGTTTCATTCCATCCGGGATCGTATGAACCATTCCGATCTCTCCTAATTGTGCAAGACTGTCCATCATAGGTGTCTTTGCATACTCTAATGGTGTCTTATCTCCTAATTCCGGAATAGGCTTATCTGCCATTCCATCGCCTAACACTACGATATATTTCACGAAAACTGCCTCCTAATCTACGCGGATCATCTGTTTGATGCCGCTAAGCTGTTTTGCTTTTTCTAAGTATGTTTCTTCTTTCATTTTTGCTGTTA
>ERZ1106943.2778-NODE-2778-length-14420-cov-3.272050_pt1 | contig 14420 bp, 14 predicted proteins | sample MGYA00403671_ERZ1106943 | MGnify/ENA primary metagenome ERZ1106943 (study PRJEB35170, sample SAMEA104062427) | human gut metagenome | biome: human gut; feature: human-associated habitat; material: faeces | place: Denmark | collected 2012-06-14 ...
TATTTGTTTAAATTTTTTCATTGGACATCCCTCTCTGCTAGATAAATTTTATGTCAGCAAGTCTTCACCCGCCACTTATTGCTCTACACAATAGAAGTTTAAAACTTCCCTGACAGTACTCAACAGTTGCCAAAAAGATATATACGATTATTGTATATATCTTTTTGACTTACATATCTTATACTATATTTTTAAATACTATTGATATTTATGGTATAAACTTGTAATTTACTTTCATACTTGATGACACAGAATGAAGATCTAGAGAACATCTGAAATAAAACGGATTCCCTTTAAGCCCCTTTCCATCTCTATATGGTGATGTTTTTTGCGTTCCCTTTGATGTTCCCCTAAATGTTGCTGGTCCTGCTGATACAATATTATTATTCTTGTTATAAACATAAAAATTAAGGGTATCATTATATCCAACACTCATATTGCAAGTAAATTTTGCAGCCGAACCTGAAGTATTTGACTTTGTAACTTTCCCATTTTTTAAAACTTCAACATAATTGCCTCTATCAATTGTAAAAGCACCACTATGTGAACCTGCCAAAGCCACATTTCCTGCACTCAGAGTCACTGCTGCCACAACTGCTAAAGCAGCTCCTTTTTTCACTAAACTGTATTTCATTATACTTTCCTCGCTTTCTTTTCCACTCAAGATATTTTATCTGAGCAGATATACATTTTATATTTTTCTGATAAACATCCGCATATCACTGATAATGCCACTATCATATCTGCTGCAATAATTCCATATACAACATTTAGGCAATGAATTCCGATACATATTCCTGCCACAATATTCTCCACAATCACAACAATTATTGTTTTTTTTCGATAAACAATACACTCAATTTCATCTAAGGTTTTGTTTGCCGTTCCTACAGGTGCCAATTTCCATATCACTATATCAGATAATATTAAAATCAACACTGATAATTTTTGAAATAGCTTTATATTATTTATCACTGAAAGAGAAACAATTATTGTAATTATAGTTAAAAGATAGCACCTTGCAGGAGTTGACGCATGAAATCCCCCTGCATATGTACGAAGCATCATAAAACTAATCATTAAAACTATTGACTGCAATACCTGTCCCATTATTACTCCTATGCTAATTGTAGTAATAACATTTAAACAGACATTTAACATTTGTTTTATACCAAATTCATATATCTCAGCTTCATCCTGCATTATAGAATTATTTTCTAATAACCACGCTACCATTTTTGATACAATACAATCACGCATTAAAACTTCCTAAGCTTTTTTACTTTTTCCGGTAATTTAGACTGATAAAAGAAGTATGTACAATTTCTATTTGCACTTCTGACTGCCGAACTATACGCGGCATTTGCTACTACTTTTTTAATATGCCTCATTTTCTCCATAACCTTTCTCCTTTCCACAATATTTCTTCCAGCCACGCTACCATATCATACTTTTAACCATTTTTGTTTATATTTGTATAAATTAATATAGTTATTTGTATAAATTAACAGTTTGTATTTTTACAATCCGTCATTTATCTAATGTTTGTCCAAATACAGAACTATCTGTATTAAAAATTCATTTCCACTGTATCTTAATTCAACCTCTCCACGATATTTATCGACTATATCGTTTATACTCTGTAAACCTATACCATGCATTTTTTTATCTTTTTTCCTCGTGAGCAATTTTGTACCGTTATCTTTTACCACTGAATCAAAGCTGTTTTTTATATAAATAGACAAAGTTTCCTGTTCATACTCCATTTTTATTTTAATATAACGTTCATTCTCATTTCTGACCTTTAACACGGCTTCTATCGCATTATCAAGTGCATTTCCCAATACAACTGCCATGTCATCTTCATCTACTTCTAATTTTTCAGGAATCGCTATATCAGTTTCAACTGAAATGTTATTCTCGTATGCCTGCGTCATTTTATAATTTATTACACTGTCTATTGCTATATTTCCTGTCATACTGTATGTCTTTATTTGTTCTAATCTGTCCGCAAGTTTCCTTGTATATTCCGATACTACCTTATTTCCACCATTATCTGACATTTCCTGTATCACTATCATTCTGTTTTTCATGTCATGTCTAAACTTTCTCAGTTCCTTATAATGCCTTTGAATAAGTTCTGACTGCTCATGATAATAGTCTCTTTCTTTCGCTAACAGCACTGCCCTTGAATGTTCCATAAACATTTCTGACAATGAATCATACAAATATATTACCGCAAAGTCACAAACAACCATACACAGCACTGATATAACAGATACTTTTTCTGACAAATGATTTTGCTGAAATATCATTATTTCCAGACATACTAAAGACACTGGAATTACAGCTATTGCAGTTACAAAAACCTTATTTACCGGTACATCATTTTTAATATTTTTATATCTTCTTATGATAAGGGTTATCATCCAAAATAATATTTCAATAATAATTTCATAAAATTCATTAATATGAATTGTTTTATCTGTAAATTCTAAATGTCCGACACCTATTACCATTGCAACCATAATCTCAGATATAAATGATGACAGATAAATTATACTTATAACCAAAATCTTTTTAGAAATCTTTGAAACATATCCAAGTGTTATCAAAAAATTGCTTACAAGGTAAATAAGCATATTTACAGGCATTATAAAATGCACATATCTTGATGCAACACCAATTCCAAATTTCAACAGATACGCACAAAACGTCAGATGTTTATCATTGCATCTTCCATCAAAAAATATAGTCATATATCTGTATATTATATATATATCAAAAACATCAATTCCTAAATGTAATATATTTTCCAGTAAACTCTCCATTAAATTCCTTTTCTCCTTATCTCCATATACATTTTCCTTATTGCCTTTCTACGAATCTGGCTTATAGGTAATACTGTTCCGTCGAAAAGAGTAACTTCCTCATATGCCATCTTTCTTATAAAATTGTAATTAACAATTATTGATTTATGTATAAACAAAAAATTCTTTGCCTTTAACTTTTTATATACCTTATCCAGCGAATCATAAAACTCATCCTCTCCATTTCTCATATATACTTTAACTTTACGATAACTACTTTCAAAATACATTATTTCAGACATTGGTATATCAAAAAATTCTCTGTTTTTCTTATAACTAAATATATAATTGTCCTGCTCTCTCAATATCATATATTTGTCTATTACCTTAAGCACCTTTTCTTTATCTAATGGTTTTTGCAAAAAATTAATAGGTCTGTAATCAAACAATTCCATTGCATATTCTGTTTTTGCTGATATATATGCTATCTGCACAATTTCATTATTCAATTTTTCTCTTATATATTTTCCAACCTCAATGCCATTTATTTTAGGCAGTTCAATATCAAGAAAAATCAAATCATATCTTTTCCCCGCCGATAATTTCTCTGATAATTTTACGCTATCCGTATAAACTTCAATATCATAATTTTCACTTTGATTTTTCTCTAATGAATATAAAATTCTCATCAGTCTTTTTGTAATCAGTTCTTCATCATCACATATACCAATTCTTAACATTTTCGTTACCAAACTCCTACGAATTCAGGATATTCCAGCCCTAAAACTTCAAAATATTTTATTTTATCTTAGCAACAAAAAATATTGCACTCAAGGGTCTGATTTTTTATAAAATGTATGCAATTGCATGTAATGTATACAATCAATAAAAAAACATACATTTCTGAACCCTGCCACAATTGGTAAATTCAAAAATGTATGTTTCTATTAATTAATCTTCAATACCGGAATATTTTTCTGACTGAACTTTGATAAGCTGTGCATCATCAAAATAATTTATCTTCATCGATGCTTTTACTTCATTAAGCGTCTGCTGTGCAACTTCATATGCTGCTTCTGTACCTTTTCTTAATATCTCATATACACCCGGAATATCTTTCTCATATTCATGACGTTTATTACGGATTGGTTCAAGCTGCTTCTGAAGTACATTATTTAAGAACTTCTTAACTTTTACATCTCCAAGTCCACCCCTGCGGTAATGGTCTTTTAACTCATCAAGATTATTATAATCAGGAAGGAATTCCTTGAAATCTTCTTCTGAACTGAAAGCATCAAGATAAGTAAATACACAGTTACCTTCAATCTTACCTGGGTCTTCAACTCTGATATGGTCTGGGTCTGTATACATGCTCATAACTTTACGTTTTACTTCTTCAGGTGTATCTGAAAGATATATGCAATTGCCAAGAGACTTGCTCATCTTAGCTTTTCCATCTGTACCCGGAAGTCTGAGACAAGCCTTATTATCAGGAAGAAGAATATCCGGCTCAACAAGTGTTTCACCATATACAGAATTAAACTTTCTTACAATCTCTCTTGCCTGTTCGAGCATTGGTTCCTGATCTTCACCAACAGGTACTGTTGTTGCCTTGAATGCAGTGATATCTGCAGTCTGGCTGATAGGATATGTAAAGAATCCAACAGGTATGCTTGCCTCAAAATTACGAAGCTGAATTTCACTCTTAACTGTAGGATTTCGCTGGAGTCTTGATACAGTAACAAGATTCATATAATAAAATGTAAGCTCTGTAAGCTGTGGAATCTGTGACTGGATAAAAATATTAGTCTTTGAAGGATCAAGCCCACATGAAAGATAATCAAGTGCGACTTCAATTATGTTTTGTCTTACTTTTTCCGGATTATCAGCATTGTCTGTAAGTGCCTGTGCATCCGCTATCATAATAAATATTTTATCGAATTCACCTGAATTCTGTAACTCTACTCTTCTTTTTAAAGAACCTACATAGTGACCAAGATGAAGTCTTCCTGTTGGTCTGTCACCTGTAAGTATTATCTTAGGATTATTATTTTTTTTATCATTGCCCATAGAACTGCTGTTAGACATAACGTCTCTCCCTTCTTAATGTTCGTATTAAATGTATTTTAACACAATTATTTCAAAATAACAATTGATAAATCTTGCAAATACATGTAGAATAGCATACAGAAAAAAAATTAGGAGGCATACTATGAAGCATCTACTTAACCCACTTGACTTTAGTGTGGAAGAGCTTAATGAATTACTTGATTTAGCAAGAGATATATCAAATAATCCACAAAAATACAACCACGCATGTGATGGCAAAAAGTTAGCAACACTTTTTTATGAACCAAGTACCAGAACCAGACTCAGTTTTGAGGCCGCTATGTTGAATTTAGGCGGTTCTGTTCTTGGTTTTTCTTCTGCCAACTCAAGTTCAGCATCAAAAGGTGAAAGTGTCTCTGACACAATCCGTGTAATTTCATGTTATGCAGATATCTGTGCCATGCGTCATCCAAAAGAGGGTGCACCAATGGTAGCTGCCCAGAAATCACGTATTCCTGTAATCAATGCCGGTGATGGTGGTCATCAACATCCAACACAGACTCTTACAGACCTTATGACAATACGTGAGCTTCGAGGCTCACTTGACAATTTTACAATTGGTCTTTGTGGAGACTTAAAATTTGGACGTACTGTTCACTCACTTATCAATTCACTTATCAGATACAAAAATGTAAAGTTCATACTCATCTCACCTAAAGAACTTCGTGTACCTGACTACATAATTGATACTTTAAAAGAAAATAATGTTGAATATGAAGAAGTTGAAAAACTTGAAGATGTAATGCCTCAACTTGATATTCTTTATATGACAAGAGTCCAGCGTGAGCGTTTCTTCAATGAGGATGAATATCTTAGAATGAAAAATTTCTATATACTTAATAAGGAAAAAATGGCTCTTGCAAAAGAAGATATGTATGTGCTCCACCCACTTCCTCGTGTAAATGAAATTTCTGTAGAGGTTGATGACGACCCTCGTGCCGCATACTTCAAGCAGGTTCAGTATGGAGTATATGTAAGAATGGCTCTTATACTTACTTTACTCGGTCTCAATAAATAACAAAAAGGAAAAACAAGGAGGACAAATCCTCTCCTCACAGGAGTTCGGATTTTTCCTTCGGAAAAACAAGGAGGATTTTATGTTAAACGTAGGACAGTTAAATGAAGGTTTCGTGCTTGACCATATAGAAGCCGGCAAATCTATGATGATTTATAATAATCTTGGACTTGACAAACTCGACTGCTGTGTTGCCATCATCAAAAATGCACGCAGCAACAAAATGGGCAAAAAAGACATCATTAAAATTGAAGGTGGTCTTGATCTTGTAGACCTCGATGTATTAGGCTTTATCGACCACAATATCACAGTAAACATAATTAAGGATGGTCAGATTGTTGAAAAGAAAGCTCTTTCTCTTCCGACACAGATTACTAATGTAATTAAGTGTAAAAATCCTAGATGTATTACTTCTATCGAACAGGAATTAGACCATGTTTTCATTCTTACTGACGAAGAAAAACAGGTTTACCGCTGCAAATATTGTGAAGAAAAATATTCAAGATAATTTTAATACAAAAAAGCTCCGCCCGGCATATAACCAACCGGACGGAGCTTTTTATTAACCAACCTGTTCTGATAATTCTTCATTATCATTAAAAAATTCTTTATAAAATTCTGAATTTTCAAAATTCATACCACATGTATATGTGAGTTTTTCACCATATACTTTTTCATATATGTCTTTCCATACACGATAATTTTCTTTCATCATAATCATAGCATTTTCATGCTCCGACTTTGAAGCATCAGGATATATAGGCGATGCAACATGAATTGTATATTCCTGAACAGGAAAACCGTCTGAATCTATTATATCACTGTCCTGCATAGTCATAAATACCGGCAGTACAGGAACATTATTCCTTGCTGCAAACTTATATGCACCGGTCTTTAAAGGCTTAGGTTTCCTATAATTCCACCACATGCTCTGTTCAGGATATATAAGTATAAAATTGCCCTCTGACAGAAGTTTATTTACGGCAGAAATAAATTTCTTCATAGTATCCATATTACTGCTCAATGGAAGAGTATTACAATTTCTCATAAGGAATCCATAAAATCCCGGGAAACTTGTGTAATTACCTTCTTTGATAATACGATACAATTTTCTTGACTGTTGTTGTGCTTTGTCATAGACGAGCTCCATTGCAAAGCTGTCATATGCATTAAAATGATTACATGTAATAACTGCACCACTGTTAAGAGCTTTAAAATTTTCCACTCCCTCATAGCCTTTTATTATTACCTTTTTTTCTCTTATCATAGAATTCAGATACCATCTTGCAAACTTAAATGCATATCTTGTTCGGAATTTTTTCAAAAATTTATTAGATGTATAATCTATCTCTTCCGGAAGTAATACGCTTGAAGGTGGATCGTCCTCAACATCTTCATCGAAACGTCCTTCTCTTTCATATTGCTCTATTTTCTCAACTATTTCTCTTCTCTGCTTGGACTGTATCTGACTTCTATCGCAGATATTTTTATAATTATTCTCGTTATGAATCTCATCATGTGCAAGTTTATAAAGATTTTCACCGTATTTCTTATCCTGTTCCTCATCTTCTCTTGTAAAGTTATTAAGAACATCTTTTATTTCATCATATACAGTTGTCTCTTTTGCATACTGCCAGAAATACTTAGCCAGCTTGCAATCCTCATAATGCCATGGCTTAGCTGCAAGATTATAGTGAATAAGGCAAATATCTTCCTCATCACATGCAAGCTTACCAAATGTCTCACTATTCCACTTAGGATCTATCCAATAAACATGATTTTTACAGATAATATTAAGATAATCCTGGTCCTGTGCAACAACAAATGTATATGCATGAAGCAGTTCAACAAACTGTCCGAGTATATCCTGCTCTCTGAACTGATTTATATTGAGTACAAGAACTCCGGCATTAAAATAATGATTTCTGTCAATATCAAGAACCTGTTCAGCATAATTACCGAATATATCAGCCTGGGAAACAACCGGATCACATGAAGCTCCGACGTAATTATCACCTATATCATAATCAAAAAGTTCTGATATATCTCCAAGCACTACTGTATCACTATCAATATACAATGCTTTTTCATATTCCGGAAACATTTCTGCAAGAAATAATCTGTAATATGTTGTATATGAATAATAATCTCTTAAAGGAAGTCTTTTTTCGAGTTCTTTTAAATATTCTGTTACATCATTGAAATATATATGAAATACATCATCTGCCATATCAAGTACGACCTGTTTCTTGTCATCATCTATTCCTGTATTCAAAATATGGATATTGTACTGTCTGTCTCTGTCTGCATTCATCATAAGAGACTTTAATGAAACCATAGTGTACTTTACAAATCCATTATCACATGCAAAGAAAATCGGTATTATGTTGCTATTCATTTGTATTACCTTTTATATCCCTTTCAAATTTCTTTTTTAAAAATATATATTCAAAGAATATGTCATCAAATGCATCATATCTAAATATTCGATAAACTTTACTAATCTGCCATTGTTTAATATTTTCTGTATGAGGATACGGTGTATAAAACAATCTCTTTGAAAAATGCCTTACAACAGTATGCTTATGTAAAAACTTCTGGTCATTAAACTTTTGAGGAAGCATAAGCTTTTTTGTTGTACTCCTATAGATAGCAGACTGGTCAGCAAATAACAGTTTTTTTTCTGAAAGAAGCTTTCTTGCTTTTGAAAAAAGTCCTGTCTGCCTTATTTTTTTCATATTAAGCAAAAGCACACCTGCATTAATATAATTAGGATTAATCAGATATTTTCCATAGTGGTCTCTTGCCGCAGCATACTCGTAATCACTTATATCATGATTATACAAAAGTGTTATGTCCCTGTTAAATAAAATATCTGCATCAAGATATAATAATTTATCAGGTATCTCGTCCATCTCGTCAGCGAGAAGTCTTAAAAGTGTGTACGGAGAACAATATGTAAGCTCATTCGGGCAATTCGCAAATACTCTGTTATAATTTTCTATTACATCCATACGTACCACTTTGCTATCTTTGTTGTAGCTTTTGGCAATCGAATCAAGATATTCTGTCTTTTCCTCCGAAATTGCAATATATCTGCTCTTTATATGGCTTACATCCATTGTAAATATGTAAAATGTAAATGGCTCTTTCGTTGTAGTTCTTAAAAATATTGAAAGCATACATGTAAGTATGCCATCAAAAACCCCATCATTACCGGCGAATAATACATTAATCATTATTCGTTCTCCAATCTGATATACTTTATTATCTCAACATTATTATTTTTGCTTCTTGCAGTCATTGCATCATAGACTTTATTTCTAAGATATGCTTTCTGTTCCTTAATCGGAATCAATGAATCAGCAATAAACGGTCCATCTACATATGTTATCATTCGCGGCGTCTTTCTTAGTTTTCTCTTTCTGTATACATTAGTAAAACAAAATACCGGAGCATGATACTGAGCCGGGTATCTGAAAGACATATCCTTAAACGGCCTTATCTTCGTATAATATGGCCATATGTGAGCTTCTGGATAAATAACAATGCTGTCTTTTTCTTCTAGTCTTTTCCCTATAATATCTGTAAAATTCACAAATGCCTCTTTATTTCCGGGGAGAGGAACAGCTCCAAGATATGGTGTTATCTTTCCCAGAACAGGCATTGAAACATTATTGGGATGCACAATTACATATGTATCTTTTGGAAAACTCACCATGCTTGGAATAAATGCATCAGCTGCAGCATTAGTGTGATTTCCATATATGAATATTCCTTTATCTGAATATCCTTTTAATACTTCTTTATTTATAATTTTATGTCCAAATTTTATTTTCAAAAAAATATATGCCAGAGGTCTGGCAATAATCTTATACCAAAATGTATGTAGTATTTCCCCTTTTGTTTTCCTGTCATAAATGTAATTTTCATCAATAGATATTGGTTTTATCTGTGCCGACGAAAACTCATCTGACAATTCATCTTTATAATATATAACCCTGTTTTTTTCACAACAAACCATACCTTAATTCATTTTCCGGCAGAAAGAAAATATTTATTTTGTCATCTGTAAAATATTTTAATAACTAATTTATTATAATGAGCAGCACTATAAGCCGGGTTATGTCCACATATAAATGTGTGATAATCATCTATCTAGTTGCATCGTCGCCGATACACTCAAGCGTCCTACCTAAAAGCACGACGGGCAGCCGTATAGCTTTTTCTTGGACTTGCTTCGGATGGGGTTTACATGGACCATTGCCGTTACCGGCAACGCGGTAGTCTCTTACACTGCCTTTCCACCCTTACCTGTAAAACAGGCGGTTTATTTCTGTTGCACTATCCTTGGAGTCACCTCCACCAGACGTTATCTGGCATCCTGCCCTGCGAAGCCCGGACTTTCCTCACCTGCTGCCTTTCGGCAATTGCAGCCGCGATTATCCGCACTACTCAATATCTTTAATTTTAATTATTCTGATTTTTTGTTCCTTCAAATACCATTCTGAATACCTCTATACGAATTTCGTCTTCAGGTCCTATTCCAACAAAACGGCTTCCATACATAATCTCACCATTCTCATCTGGCTGCTGTCTTACTATTTCAATAACAACATCAAGGATCTCATGGTTCGGCATTTGAATTGAAGTATTGTAAAAAGTCCCCTTTTTCAAGGTTTTTTTTGTAATAAAAGCTATACCACCCTTTGAAATGTCTACTGTTTCAACACTTATATCTTTTTGCTCACATGCATCATTTTCATCACTGATACCATTGAGTGACAATGTCACATTAATCGGGACTCTTGATGCTCTTCTTCTTTCTGCTCCCACTATTTTTCTCCTCCCATATCTTCTGCATTATTTTATAAACATAGCATCTCCAAAACTGAAGAAACGATATTTTTCTTTTACTGCAGTTTCATACGCATTAAGTACATTCTCACGTCCTGCAAGTGCTGACACAAGCATAACCAGTGTAGACTCAGGCAAGTGGAAGTTTGTAATAAGACAGTCGATTGCTTTAAACTTATATCCAGGATATATAAATATCTGTGTCCAACCACTGCACGCTTCTATTGTACCATCCTCTTTAGCCACCGATTCAAGTGTTCTTGTACTTGTAGTTCCAACAGCAATAATACGCCCATTATTTTTACGTGCGTTATTAATTTTTTCTGCTGCTTCCTCATCAATTCTGTAAAATTCAGAATGCATATGATGATCAAGTACATTTTCTTCTTTAACAGGTCTGAATGTACCAAGTCCGACATGAAGAGTTACTCTTGCAATATCAACACCCTTTTCTTTTATCTTTTTAAGCAGTTCCTCTGTAAAATGCAGTCCTGCTGTCGGTGCTGCTGCCGACCCTTCATGTTTTGCATATACTGTCTGATATCTGTTTTTATCTTCCAGTTTATGTGTTATATATGGCGGAAGAGGCATCTGTCCAAGTTCATCAAGTATTTCCTCGAATATGCCGTCGTACTCAAATCTGATAATACGATTTCCCTCTTCTACAATATCAATAACCTCACCAATAAGTTTATCACCGCCAAAATGAATACGAGTTCCTATTTTTGCCTTTTTGCCCGGCTTAACAAGAACTTCCCATGTATCCTTCAAATCAGCTTTACGGGTGAGAAGCAGCACTTCTATTGCTGCTCCTGTACCCTCTTTTTCACCTATAAGTCTAGCCGGAATTACCTTTGTATCATTAATAACAAGGCAGTCTCCCGGATTAAGATAATCAACTATATCCCTAAATATTTTATGTTCTATTTCGCCTGTATTTTTATCAAGGACCATAAGCCTTGAACTTGAGCGGTCAGAAAGCGGATCCTGTGCTATAAGTTCCTGTGGCAGGTCATAATAAAAATCATGCAGATTCATAACTTTTTCCATGTCTGACCTCTAGTTACTTCTAAGTTCTATTCCCATTTCTGACAAATCATTAAGAATCTTCTCCATGATAGGAGCTATATCTTTATCTTCCAATGTTCTGTCATTTGCCCTGAATGAAATTGAATACGCAACAGATTTAAATCCAGCTTTAATCTGTTCGCCTTCGTATATATCAAACAGCTTGAAGCTCTCAACAAGCTTACCGCCGCGTTTTTCAATGACTTTTTCAACAGTTCCAACAAGCATGTCTTTAGGCATAACCATGCTTATATCTCTTGTAACAGCCGGGAATTTGGCAATTCCTGTATATTTTCTGTCAAATGAAGCCATCGGAGTAATCTTTGATAAATCAAGAACAGCAATATATGTTCTCTCACCAAGACTATAATTATCAGCAACATCAGGATGTACTTCACCAAGATATCCGATAACAGTTCCATCATAGATTACATTTGCCTGACGACCCGGATGAAGATATGGCTTGCCTGCCTGTGGATCATATTCAGGCTTATTTCTCATTCCTATTCTTTCAAGAAATTCTTCTACAACTCCTTTCATTGTAAAGAAATCTCCATCTCCAAAGAAACCAAGAGTAAAATCAACGCTTTCTGTTGGAAGTTCTTCTTCATTATCAGACGGAATATAAACTGTAGCAAGTTCATACAGCTTAACATTTTTATTTCTTCTATTATAATTTGTTGAAAGTGATGTAAGCATACCATTAAGAGGAAGTGTTCTCATAATAGAGAAATCTTCTCCAAGTGGATTTGAAATCACAACTGTCTTTCTAAGTGGTGAATCCTTAGCAATCTTTAATTTATCAAAAACCTTAGGACTTTCAAATGAATATGTCATAGCCTGTGAAAATCCACAGAACTGTGCTATCTCGCCTGCAACATCCTTAACTGTCTGCTTGAACGAAACCTTACCCATTGTTGTAGCACCATGAGGAAGTGTTGTAGGAATGTTGTCATAGCCATAAAATCTTGCAACTTCTTCAGCAATATCAGCTGTTCTTATTAAATCCTGACGGAATGTAGGAATAATAAGCTCATTTGATTCTTTATCATATTCTATTTCAAGACGTTTGAAATAATCCATCATATCATCAACGGATACATTTGTACCAAGAAGTTTATTCACTCTTTCAGGTTCAAATACAATTCTTCTGCATTCTTTCTTAACAGGATAGATATCAACAGCTCCACCGACAACTTCACCGGCACCAAGTTCTTCTATAAGCTGGCATGCTCTGTCCATTGCAGCCATTGCATTTTCAGGATCAAGACCTTTTTCAAACTTGCCTGATGCATCTGTACGAAGACCGATTCTCTTAGTTGTCTTTCTGATGTTTGTTCCGTCAAAAGTTGCAGCTTCAAAAAGCATTGTCTTAACATCATCTGTAATCATTGAATTTTCGCCACCCATTACACCGGCAATACCTACGGCACGTTCACCGTCACAAATCATAAGTGTTGATGAATTAAGTATTCTTTCCTGACCATCAAGTGTGACGAATTTTTCACCATCAGCAGCTGTTCTTACAACAATCTTTTTACCTGCAATCTGGTCATAGTCATATGCATGCATAGGCTGACCATATTCTTCCATAACATAGTTAGTTATATCTACTATATTGTTAATAGGTCTGATTCCTGCTGTCATAAGTCTGTGCTGCATCCACTTTGGAGAAGGTGCAAGTTTGATATTTTTAACAACTCTTGCAACATAACGAGGGCAAAGTTCTTTTGCTTCAATATCCACACTTATGTAATCGTTAACATCCTCTGAATTGCCTGTCTTAGATGGCATTGGAGGATTAAATGGTTTGTTGAATGTAGCTGCTGCTTCTCTTGCAATACCGATTACACTATAGCAGTCAACACGGTTATTTGTAATCTCATATTCAAATACAGTATCATTAAGTCCAAGATACTCTACGGCATCAGAACCTACAACTGCATCATCACCAAGAATATATATACCATTTTCCGGTGCATCAGGATAAAACTCTCTTGATGAACCAAGTTCTTCAATTGCACACATCATGCCGCATGATTCTATGCCACGAAGTTTACCTTTCTTTATCTTAATTCCATCCTCAGGAAGTGCAGAACCGTCATGACCTCCTGCAACACGTCCTCCATCAAGAACTACAGGCACTTTCTGACCCTTTGAACCAACTTCAATATTAGGTGCACCTGTTACAATCTGAACTGTTGAATCACCTACATTTACCTTACATATAACAAGCTTGTCTGCATCAGGATGCTTTTCTACTGATTCAATCTGTCCAACTACTATTTTATCAAGGTTCTTATCATATGCTGTGAAGCATTCAACCTTTGTTCCTGAAAGTGTCATGGCATCACGGAACTGCTGATCTGTAACATCATCAAGTCCGGGTACCATTGCTTTAATCCAATTTAAAGATGTATTCATGATTAATTATCCCTTCTGATATCTATAATATATTCACAACCTGTTATCTTAATTATTAGAACTGCTTTAAGAAACGTGCGTCATTTTCATATAAAAGTCTCATATCATCAATTTCATATTTGAGAAGTGCTATTCTT
>ERZ1106943.2779-NODE-2779-length-14418-cov-3.867228_pt1 | contig 14418 bp, 14 predicted proteins | sample MGYA00403671_ERZ1106943 | MGnify/ENA primary metagenome ERZ1106943 (study PRJEB35170, sample SAMEA104062427) | human gut metagenome | biome: human gut; feature: human-associated habitat; material: faeces | place: Denmark | collected 2012-06-14 ...
TGTTATCGTCCATAACTTCCTCCATATATCCTATTGTTTATGTAGCCATTGTGTTATTGTGTTATTGTGTTAGAAATATTTTATCATATATTACAATAATGTAAATATTTTACAATAAAAATTAACCAAATCTCAAGAAAGCCCGTAAATAAAGGAAAATCAAGGGTTTACACAGGTAAAGACGGTGATTTTACTACCAATTTACTACTTTTCAAGAGCCTTGCTATTATGAACATGTAAAGAGATATTCGGTACTATGCGTATCGGGTATCTCTTATTTTTTTCATATGCAAGGGGCAAATTATAGCCCAATTTTAGCCCATTTTTCGCCCACTTACAACCCACAACGCGTATTTATATGTAATTATCATTTGTGGCAAAATGTGGGCTATTTTTAGGGCGATTGTTGGGCTAATAATGGGCAAAAAATGCCCAGCCAATTACGCACGTAAAAAGAGATAGCTTTTTACGGCTATCTCTTTACGAAAGGAATATATGTCATGTTTTTAAATTTACGATTTACGAATTATCAGAGTTAAAACATCAAGTCCATATCACCATTATTATTGTCGATAATGAATGGCGAATTATCATAAGCTGATGTATTTGTCGGGAACTGACCCTGTTCTCTCTGGATTCTCTGTTTCTGGTGTTCACGCATAAGCTCTAAAGCCCAAGGGCTCATTGAATCTTTACGCTGTTTCATAAACATCTTATATAAACGTTCTACGAAACCACGGAAGTCTTTATTTCTCTTTGCCCCCTCTTTATCGAGAAACTCTAAGAACTTTGCATTCAGATGCTTTTCATCATCTAAAATCTGTCCGCACACTGCGGCTGTAGCAGATGCCTGTTCCATCATGTTCTCAGCATCTTTTTTCATCTTATTTACGTTCTCTTTTTCTTCGAGTAAAGCATTTAACTGTTCCTGCACGTTCTGCCTGTCAGTAGCAAGAATGGACTGCTGTAATTCCAGCTTTTCACGTTCTGCATCCAGTTTTTCCTGCGTTTCCTTTGCTTTGCTCTGTACGTCACGCATAGTAGCTTCTAACTTATCTAATTCAGACTTTCTAATATTCATTTGTATCTCTCCTATCTTTAATTCTAATTGCCTATTTTCAAGTTCTTTTAACTGTTCTGGAGTTAATCCCTGCTGATGCCAGTTACCGTCTTTATCTGTGTACCCTGCAAGATGTTCCTCAATCGGCTTGTTTTCCATGTCAATGTCATATCCTTTTGATACTAATGCTTTACGCAAGCGGCGGTGCATTCCTGCAAGCGATTTCGGATTTCTGAAATAATGGGTTTGTGAGATTGCACATTTTACAGTTCCATTATCCGTCTGCTTTTCCACACAGGGGATAAATGCAATGTGAAGATGTTCGTTTGTCTCATCCCTGTGTAAAGAGAATCCGACAATATTATCTTTACCGAACATTTTCTCGGTTTCTGAAATAACATCCCACATCCATGTCTTTGGATGTTTGCTGATATTTTCTTCATCAAGCTGGATAACCAATGGACGAACAATAACCGTGTCATTCTGACCTTTACAGGCGATTCTTGCACCGTGTTCACGCGCATAATCAATTCTGCGGTTAATTGCATCGAGCATATCTTGCGGCTTATCCGTACCGCACCAGTTACCGCCAGTATCTTTGTAATAAGATTCATTGAGCAACGTTAATTCGCTTCTTATGTTTGGATTGCTATGACTTACCTCACAATTATTAAGGCGGTCAGTCTCGCGGTCGATATGCCGCAAATATCCAGCGACACCACCATGTCCAGATTTCTTAGTTTTTGTACTTGTGAATCATCCAGAACGATGAATTTTGATGCTTGCATCAAAGCTAAGTCTTGCCATACCTTTTTCCTCTCTTTCATAGATTTAAAAATACAAAAAAGAGCAACAAACGTATGAAATAATACACATAGTCTATGTGCAATTCCATACATCTGTTGCTCGGCTACTCTTTATGGTTTAGCATTTGCGGCTTCTGGTGGTAGGACACCGCTTGTCCCCATTCCCCTTAATCAATACTCACTCAAGCGAGGGTACTCAGCGCACTTGAGGTCATAGCTGAATGTATTTACAGATGTTCGTCTGTTATCAAGTTTTCATATCTTTATGATATTATTATACCAGATTGTTAAATTTTTGTCAATGTCACCAGCGCAAATATTTCCTGTATTTTCCTGTAAATATGTTAATTTTCTGGCTTTCCCGATAGTTCTATTTCTCCTTTTAGGTTGTGAAAATGGCATCACCGCGAACGTGCCGAAACTTTCCACTTCGCTGTAGCAAAATACAGCGAACACTAAAGTTTTTCGCCATATTTTGCCAAAGGGTGGTTAACACCCCTCTGGACTTCCTGTTTTTGCCACCGCCAGTGTTAAGGCTATCTATTTTATCTTTACGGCTCAATTTACAGAAGAGACAGCTGACGCTGTTCGGGAGCATTCGCAAAAAAGGAGATTTACGGCTATGATGAAAAATTGTGTTTTCAGAGCGTATGTGACAAATTTAGGACTTTACAATGAGGGCTATCTGGTTGGCGAATGGGTCAGTTTTCCGCTTGAGCGCGAGGGTATGACATTTGATGAATCAATCAATGACATGCTGAAAAGAATTAAGATTGACGGCAAGGTTTACGAGGAATACTTTATCACAGATTATGAAAGCAACGTTGCTGGATTAACAGAATCGTTCGGTGAATATGAGAATCTGAGGATGCTGAACCGTCTCGCTGAGATGATTGTCGAATCAGATATCAGCTTTCAACAGTTGGAATCCATGATAGAATATGGAGAATCAACAGGAAGTGTTGAGGAATTGATGAACCTTGTTTACAGTGCAGACAGTTTCTATTTCATGCCAGATGTTGCAAACGATTATGATTTAGGATATGAGTATGCGGAAGAAAGCGGAATGTTTACAGAAGCATTTGAAACGCTTGGAGTGTTGCGTAATTATATCGACTATGAGAGCTATGGTCGAGACATCCGCTTGGAAGAGGGCGGCATCCACACTGATAATGGATATATCTCATTAACAGACAGCATCAAGGAGTACATTGAAGAGATTCCAGCATGATAGGATAGGCAGATAAGGTTTACAGGCAGGGTGAAACGGATAGGTTGCATCGTTCGTTTTGCCCTGTCCGTTTGTCTGTTTTTTTTGGCAGAAAGATAATTATATTTTTACAGATATATGTTCTTGTCTGTTTGTCTGTTTTTTTTACGCATTTGTTTTTTTATTTTTTACATATATGTAATAATCTATCTAGTTCATATAATATTTACGTGCGATAGATAGGGAAAGTATATATATATATAATTAAAAAAGTAATATAGATTCTTCAAAAAAAACAGACAACCAGACAGCGCTATATGCTATAATCAACCAAGACAACATATCTGATGTAAATGAAAAAAGAATTTACCCAAAAAGTCAGATAACCAGACAGCATTATGTGATATAATCAAAAAGACAACATATCTGATGTAAATAAAAAAAGAATTTACCCAAAAAAGTCAGACAACCAGACAGGGATAACAATTCCAAGCCATTACCCCTGTAAATGATTTCTTTTATTTGACGTTCTTCTCTTTGCGAAAGTGTTCCGCGAGGTCTGTGAGAATCCGCACTTGTTCCGTATCAAGCCCTGTTATGTCAAGACTCACGTTCTTATCAAGTCCGAGTAAATAATCTATGGATACGTGGAATATCTGGGATAACTCTACAAGATAGGTGGTCGATGGGGTTGATATTCCCATCTCCCATGCGTTAATACTGCTTCTGGTAATTCCTAATCGTTTGGATAAAGCAGTCTGGGACAGATGTTGATTCTCTCTTAACATTTTTATACGTTCTGCTATCATACTGACTACGTCCTTTCATTTTGATTGTATGATAACCAGAATGAAGCTGCATTATCCTGTTGACTATACGATTGTCATTATGATAATTACAAATTGACACGTTAAGAATATGCGAGTAAAATAAAGAATAATTGCTTAATTGTAATACAAAATGGAAAGGAATGAGTACATATGAAAAAGAAAATATTGGTACTGATGCTTGCGTCCATGCTTGCGGCAAGCTGTGTTGCATGTGGAAGTAAATCTTCGGACAAGAAAGACGAATTATCATCCGCTGCTACTGAAATGCCTAGTGAAACTGAAACCGAGACAGAACAGCTTGAGGAACAGGACATTACAGCAGATGCATTAACGCCACTTGCTGACGCAGGTGTCATCACTGGTGTGCAAGACATCACTGTAGAAGAAGGCACTGACATGAATCTTAACGAACTTGTCTATGCTGACAAAAACATCGTAAAGAGTGTCAATATCGATGACAGTACAGTTGATTACAGCAAAGCTGGCACTTACGAAGTTATCTACACTATCACCTTTGACGGTGAAAAGCTTCGTGACTATGTCAAAGAGAACAACATCAACGTAAACTTTGACACAAACGACAAGACTATAGTCGTAAAGACTAAAGTAACTATCACTGTAGCCACAGAAGAAGATACTGAAAAAGCTATCGAAAGTGGCAATACCAACGTCGTTACACCAGAGACTAAAGAGTCTGTTGCTGAAAGTAACAAGGCAAAAGCCAATGACAACGCTGTAGCAAGCAAGCCTGCTGAAAAGACTGCTGAAAAGCCTGCTAAGAAACCTGCTGGCAATACTGGCAACAGCAATGCTGGTAAGCATGAAAACAGTGGCAACAGCGGTAACAACAATGCTAATGCTGGTAACAATGGCAATAGTGGTAACAACGGTAACCATAACGAAAATAGTAATGGTAACAATGGTAACCACAATGGCAACAACGGTGGCAATAATAAGCCTACTGAAAAGCCACACGTACACAAGTATAACAGCGGTGTCGTAACAAAAGAATCTACTTGTACAGATACTGGTGTCAAAACATATACTTGCGTAGATGGTGATGATTCATACACCGAAACAATTCCAGCACTTGGACATGACTATATTACACGTACTGAAACAGTTACTGTCAAAGAAGCTTGGGATGAACCTGTGTTAGAACCAAGTTACATCTGCAATGGTTGCGGTAAATCATTCAAAACTGCTACTGAAGCATGTTTGCACATTCTTGATATTCCAAATGACAAATGTGGTAGCTACTATTCAGATACTGTGCAAGTCAACACAATTCACCACCCAGCAGAAACTGAGACACATACATATAATGTCTGCAGTCGTTGTGGTGACACCGTGAAATAAGACGTAGCTGAAAAAGCTACATAAACAGCCCACCCCTTAATCGGGGCGGGCTTTTCTTTTTAAAGTCACCAAACCAGAAAAGAGTGACTATACAAAGAAAAAATTATAAAAAACATGAAAAAGAAAAAAGCGGCTCTACGAGCCGCCGGGTGACACTACGATGACAAAATGGACAAAACAATGGCTCAGTTACATTACCGTCGATATATCCATCTGACAGGCAACAGTCTGTCCATTCTCAATGACTTGCAATACAGGTGTTTGAAGATTCGATTCTTCGTCAAGCATATCTATGATTGTTAAAAGCATATGATAAGCTTTTTTTTCGTTCCTCATAGATTGCTTCTGCAAAATATTTGAGTTAATCTTGGTCATCACAATAAACAGAAACAGCCATTAGTCTCTTAGCCTAAGGAGAGATTAACGGCTTGTTTCTTTTTTTTTTTTACATATCACTATGATATACGCAAATTATCTATTATCTTTCCTAATTGTGTCATTATATGATATAATTTATACATAACTCTAAATTTTAAACGAATACGTGTGAAATACTCATACAAGTATACATTTTGGGCGAGTGGGTGTGTGAATAAGTGTGAGACGTAACGTGTCACTTCGTTCAAACTTACGTTCCTACAGAAAGGACAAAGCGTCCAATAAGTATTGGGAGTATTACGTATAAAAATGAGAAAAGGAAAGGTGAATCACTATGAAGAAACCAGCGTGGCTTGTTGCAACAGCCCTAATCGTTGCAATGTCGTTTACGGCATGTGGTCCGAAGAACACTGACACAGTTTCGAAAGACAATAACACACCTGTAGTGTCAGAATCGACAGAAAAACATTCTGACAAAACAAAAGCTGAAGATAAGACTTCAGATAAGAACGTAGACAAAAAGGACTCAGAAAAGACTGAATCCACAGAATCTACAAACGCATCTAAGAAAGATAATGTGAAAAAATCTGAGTCAGCATCTGACAAGAAATCTGATAAATCAGATAACAAGTCAAACAGCAACAGTACTTCTAATAAGAAGACTGGAACTGGAAATGTTGTCATTTCTTTTTAATACGTTTACATAATACTGCAACGAACAATAATCATACTCTTTCTGTTTTTTCTCTTTAAACTTAGCTACAACATCTTGATACTTTCAGAGCAGTTCATAAAAATCTAATTGCTCACGTTTCTTATATTCCCTGCCAAAAGCCTGTTGCTCTTTTTTATAATTTTCTTGTTCTTCTTTGCTTAACCTAAGCGCTGAATCGTATTTTGCTCGCATAGCATTATATTCCTGTTTTTGTTCAGATGTCAGATTCTCAGATGTATTGTCCTTATCAATTCCATACCTTTTATCTATTTCTTGCATGCATTCTTCTCTGCTCATTGCAAGAAGTTCGTCATAGTCTAATGGTGATGAAATTGACATATCAATATTGGAAATAAGAGCCTGACTGTTCTTTTCAATTTCATCTATATTAATTTTAGCCAATTCAAGTTCTTCCAAAATTTTTACGATACACTGCAAAACAACATGGTCTGTATCTGCGTTCACTCTATTGTTAAATTCAGCTATTGACATTGTTGTATCAATATATTCATCTGAATCGTATGGTTCATTGCTCGTATTATTCAAAACAGCTTCCAACTCATAATCCTTTAACCGTCGGGGAATCTGCTGATTCTCTTTATCCCATTCTTCAAATGTTGGTGGATTTAAATGAGGAGGAAGAACCTGCTTGAACGCTTTTTTAAATTCATTATAATCTTTTTCTTTCTCTTTAATCTGTTCCTCTTGATTTGCAATTCTTTCATAAACTTCTTTACGATAATAATACTTATCAGATATAAGATTCTGCTGATTCTGCAAATCAAACACTTGAAGATTAAGCGTAACCTTTTCATTTACTTCTTTCTTAATATCATCTGCTTTTTTTGCATCATATACTTTATCTACAATCTTAAATAAATAATCATGCATTGTTATGTAGATAAAAGCTAGTTGCTGCATTTCCGATAATTCATCCCATAACCACGTCTTATTATCATCATCATGATATATCTCGTGGAATTTTCGCCTTATCTGCTTTTTTACAGCACTTTTAATTCCATAGGAGCGTTTGTGTTTAGCCCCATATGCTACTTTGTGTCTTTCTTCATATTCGCTCAGTACCTTATCGCCAATCCTATAAGCATTCAATATTTGCTCGTAATTGGTATTCTTTTTATTTGCCATATAACATTGTCCTTTCGATGTGTCCAATATAAATTTTTATTTGTCCAACACAAAAACAATACATCAAAAACAATATAAAGTCAATAAATATAAGCGTTTTACGGACTTAAACGGCTTTTTGAAATGTTCATTGATTTGCTTTGACATGTCCAACATCAATAAGCTATGATTGAGTCAACAAAGAAAACAGAAGCAGGACAGAGCAGATATAATTCCTATCCTGTTTACATTGGAAAGGAACTCTCATTATGAACAGAATAAGAGCACCGACAAAAAAGCCATTCCAAAAATAGCAAATAGGATTGCCAATATTTTGGAATGACTCATAAAAAAATATCAAATTTATAATAGCACACTATCTTACCCAAAACAAGATAGGTGAGAAAGGAGAAATACCAAATGGAAAAAAGCAAAATAAGATATGATGATTTAGAACTTCTCCAAGCATCTGTATATTGTGGATTAGAGCCAGCTGGCATCTTTTACGAAGAAGGAGACGGTTCATATCATTATGACAGTTCAGCTATGATTCCACCAGATACAGTAATATATGTGGAGATGTGTGAACGAGCTGAGGAAGAAGGTCTTTTTCATAATGGAACAGACCTTTATTATAACCTGTTATCTTTACGGAACATTTTCGATAATTTTCTCGGAGAGTCAAAAGTTAGAAAACTTACCGTTGAGGAAAGTAATGCTTTGTATTTACTTACAGATTTCAGAGCAGTTAACGAATATGTAGCAGCAGATATAAAGCGACGTATTATTAAAGGCGAGAAAGTATCACATACTGATATTCGGGCTTTAAACAACTACATTTCTATCAAAAAACAAAAGGAGGTTTTGGTTATGAGTAAATCAGATACTCCTATTGATACTGGTGGTACACATCGCGGTTTTCGAACACTCGCCTATATAGAGAAAGAGCTTGCTGAGGATATTATTTCACAAACACCAGAAGATGAACTGATTGACGTACCAGAATCTCTTCCAATGAGGTACTTATCAACACTCTATTCGGTCATTGAAATGGAAAATAAAAACAGACCACCAGGTGCAAAGTTGAAATACCCTAAAGAAATGTCTCCACCTTCTATGGGGTCATTTATTTGTGCCAGAGGGGATGTATGCATTATCGCACCAGCAAAAATGCAGAATTCAATCTTTGATGATGACGATGATGCAGAAGCTTATAAATCCTCTGATTTTCCAATCGGTGTCTATATCCGCGATGGAACAAACAGAGGAGTTTATGAGATTTGTGTTGACATTAACGGTGCATTGGGAAAACTGATTGCAAAATATAATCCTGCCGCAACGCGTTCAGAGAAATTAGAAGTTATAGCAATTTTAAAAACGATGCTTCCTGTAAAAAATGAATGCAGCGATATTCATTTAATTCCAGTAGGCAATGGCATCTTTGACTATTCAACACAGAAGCTCCTTGAATTTTCACCAGAATTTATTTTCACAAGCAAGGCTCGTACTTTTTATAATCCATTTGCCACTAATCCCACTTTCATTTTGCCAGACGGCACAACTTGGGATATTGAAAGCGGCATTGATACATTTGCTGGAGGTAATCCAGAATTACGCGAGCTGCTTTGGGAAATTTTACAAGCCAGCGTGACTGCGAGAATACCGAGAAATAAAATGGTTTGTCTCTATTCTGAGCTTGGTAACAATGGTAAAGGAACTTTATGTGCGCTGATTCGCACTTTGATTGGTGAAAACAGAACGATTTCCATACCGATTTCAGACTTCTCAGAAAAGTTTGCCCTTGGAAAACTGCCACAGGCTGTCGCTATTGTGTGTGATGAAAATGATACTAACAATTTTAGTGATTCTAACCAGACATTAAAAAGTCTCATCACAGGAGACCCTATCCGAATTGCTGAAAAGTTCCAGCCAGAATACTTATTCAGATGGTCTGGATTGATTGTAGAATGTATCAACGCCATACTAAAGAGTGCTGATAAATCCGGCAGCTTTCTCAGACGTATGCTTATCGTTCCTATGCCGAGCTGCTTTACAGGCAGGGAATACAAGCAGATAAAAACAGAATTTATTCATGACAGAGCATTGCGTGAATATGTACTGTATAAAGTCCTTAGTATGATGCCAATAAAAGACAGCTTTTCAGAACCAGATTGTGTTAAAGAAGCTCTCATTGAATTTAAAATGCAGAATAATAATGTACACGCATTTTGTGAGGAAATGTTGCCTAAGTGCGTTTGGGATTTATTGCCGTCAGATGCATTCTTATATCCTCTGTATAAAGAGTGGCTCAAGCGATACTATCCAAGTACCAATCCTCTCGGCAAAAATACCTTTATAAAAGAAGTCAAAATGTTTGTAAATGACCCTAAAAACAATTCGGAATTTGAGTGGACAAACTCGACACGAAGCAGAGATAGAATAAAACACTCCGAACCACTTCTTAGCGAATATAATATTAGGTCTTTTGCTAAAGAAACCTATGTATCTGAAAAAAGAACCATCATATGGTTTTGCTATGTAAAAGAAAAATATAGTGGATTAAAACGTATTGTTCCGAAAAATCCTGTATTTAACTACATTGGCGAAAATCCAGATGAAGCATAACTGCTCTAGCACCAATGCCCTCAGTAAACAGTATTGTGCATAGTATAACCTTAATGAAAAATATTCTGGTTTAAAAGAAGAGGGTTCGCAAAACAGCAGGTTACTGTAACAAATAATCCATAAATTGATTAAGATGCACTTTCAGTGCAACGGGTGCGGCTGATAATGCACCAATCATTTGAAGTAACAAAAAAAACAGACGGTGTGGTATATTGCCGCACCGTCACACACAAAAATTGGAGGCAAACATATGGTAAAAATAATTAATGGAAAAAAATATAACACAGAAACTGCAAAAGAAATTGCATCTTGGAATAATGGTTGTTCCTATACAGATTTTAATTTTGTTGAAGAAACTTTATATAAGAAGAAAACAGGTGAATTTTTTATTCATGGTCATGGTGGAGCTATGTCCTGTTATTGTGAATCATGCAGTGGTGGATGGTGTGCTGGTGACGAAATTAAACCAATCACTATTAACGAAGCTAAGAAATGGCTGGAAGAATATAGTGATGCTGATACATATATTGCAGTTTTTGGTGATGTTGAAGAATAAAAAATTGACGGTGTGGTATATTGCCGCACCGTCACACACAGAAAGGAAATAAAAAATATGTTTTTTGTAAGATTTTATGATACAGACGAAGACGAAGAAGTGGCAGTCTGGGAAGAAGAGGTTGAGGAGGAACCTTACATTGTAGAGTATCATAGGATGTATAAAACAGAAAATGGAGAATATTACATTCATAATGATAGATTTTATGAGGGGTATGACGATACACCAGCGTTTGTACCACTGTCTTTTGAAGAAGCGAGAAGTTGGCTGAAAATGTTTGATATTGATAAATACCATGAGGAATTTGGCGATTATGAATACAAAGACATTTTATTTGATGAGCATATGGAAAGGATGATACGTGATGCAAAAAAATAAAATGGTTTCGCTCTCTGAAAAGTTTTTGCTCACTTTTACAGAAGCAAGCAAATATTTTGGCATTGGCGAGGGCAAGCTCCGCAACATGGCAAACATCGAAGAAAATCCCTCATGGATTCTTTGGAACGGACAGAGAGCTTTAATAAAGCGGGTGCAGTTAGAGAAGATTCTTCTTGAATCGGAAACAATTTAATATAACCAAGTTGTGAAAGAGTCTTGTCTGTGATATTCTTTATAACAGCAAGGCTCTTTTCATAATCAGAAAGGAGTTTTACACATGGCAGGAAAACGAACAGACAGTAAAGGCAGAATTTTATTAACAGGAGAAAGCCAAAGGCAGGACGGACGATACGCATACAAATACACGAATGTGCATGGAGAATCCAAGTTCATATATTCATGGAAATTGAATGCTACAGACCCGATTCCAAAGGGAAAACGTCAGTGTAAATCATTACGTGAGATGAAGAAAGAACTTTTACGTGATGAAATGGACGGCATAGATTCATCGAAAAAGAAAATGACGGTATGTGAGCTTTACGAAAAGCAGAACAGTTTAAAACCCAACGTCAGAAAATGTACTCTGAACGGACGTAATCAGCTTATGAACCTATTGAAAGCTGATAAGTTTGGAAGTATGTATATCGAAAATGTAAAGCCCTCAGATGCCAAAGAATGGGCTTTACGCATGAGTAAAAAAGATTACGCATTTCAGACTATCAATAATTATAAACGTTCTCTAAAGGCTTCGTTTTACACTGCTGTTAATGATGATTTGATTCGCAAGAATCCCTTTAACTGGAAGCTGACGGACATACTTACAGATGATACGAAACATAAAGAAGTATTGACAAAAGAGCAGACAGACAAGCTACTTGAGTTTGTAAAGAATGATGCTGTTTACAACAGATATTATAATGAGGTTGTTGTACTGCTCAATACAGGACTTCGTATCTCAGAATTGTGTGGACTTACTGTAAATGATTTAGACTTCGAGAATGGATTTATCAACGTAAACCACCAGCTTTTAAGAGACAAGGACGGTTATCATGTTGATGTGCCTAAAACAGAAAGTGGTTTACGCAAGATACCAATGCTGGCAGTTACGCGTAAGGCTTTACAGGAACAGCTACAGAAAAGCAATGGGAAATGTGCGATTGCAGTAGACGGATATTCAGATTTTATATTCTTGAATGCTAGAAACTATCCGATGTATGCAGTTCTTTATAATAATGCTTTAAACGGATTGGTTAAAAAGCATAATAAGATGTACAGAGATTATGAATTGCCACATATAAGCCCACATGTATTACGACATACATTCTGTACAAATATGGCAAATGCAAGAATGACACCAAACAATTTACAGTATATCATGGGGCATAAGAATATCACAATGACACTTGGATATTACACACATGCTTCTTGTGAATCTGCAATGACAGAAATGTTGAGTATAGTCGCGTGAGTTTTACTACTCAATTTACTACTTTGAAAGGTTTTTTTTTAAGCCGATTTAAGCCGATTTATAAAGCCTTTTCCTTTTCGTAACACCTCGGAAGCCTTGAAACACAAGGGTTTGATACGATATAAGAAGATTTAAACCGAAAAAAGGAAAAGGCTATTATATTTTTATCATAAAAAATATGTAAAAATGGCAGGAGCAAATGCGCCCCTGCCGTAAAAAACATATTACTGCTCTTAGAAATCAAATTTCTGACTAAGCTCTTCCTCATTCTCCTCAACAGAGTTTTTGAGGTCATCCGCAAGCATATAGATATTTTCCAGTACCTTCTTGCACTTTGCCATGCTCTCGACTGTGGTATCAGCCATGCGAAGTCCCTCTGTTGAAGAAGCTGCGACCTCTTCTCCGGTAGCTGAAAGGTGTGTGATATTGTCTGATATGACTGTTGTTGAATCAAGAATCTTTTTGATACTCTCCTCAGCCACATTGATATCCTTCATCAACAGCTCAACGGCCTCTCCCATGGCATTAAACTTTTCTCTTGTATCGTCGATAAGCTCATTCTGCTTCTCTACCGATGATACTGAGTTCTCGATACTCTCGTTGGCACGCCTTGTGTCCTCATTGAGTTTGTTTATAATCTCTGTAATATTGGCTGATGCATCCTTTGTCTGCTCTGAGAGCTGTCTGATTTCATCTGCTACTACCGCAAAGCCCTTTCCTGCTTCACCTGCCCTGGCCGCCTCAATTGAAGCATTGAGAGCAAGCAGATTTGTCTGGTTAGAAATATTGATAATCGACTCAACAAAGCTCTTTACTTCCTCTACCTTAGCTGTAAGACTCTGGATAACTGACACTGTAACATTGCTTGCCTCTGCCACGTTGTGTGCCTGCTCCTTGAGTTCTTCCACAACATCAGCTCCCTGCTTTACGGTCTCATCAGTCTGGCGTGAGGCATCTATCATAGCCTTGATTCCACTTTCTGCATTGTCTGTATTTCCCTGAATATCAACACACATAGCTGCCTGCTTCTGGATAGCCTCCGCAGTGCTCTCTGTGCTGTCTGCTATCTCCTGGATTGAACTATGGCTCACCGCAACAGACTCATCGAGATCATTTAACATGGTCATAGCCTCGTCAAAGTGCTTTGAAATATTCTCCGCAACCATTACCATCTTCTTATTGCTGTCCACCTGTGCCATAGCAGATTCTTTGATTTCTTCCATATTTTCATCGAAGAAATGGGTAAGAAGAATCGTGATGCTGTCTGACGCATATCCCACAAGTACAAGTACAAAAACTGCTATCACATCATTCTGAAGAACTGTACCTCCTATTCCAAGCTGCATTACAAGCCTGATGACGCTGGATATGATTATTACTGCGTTCATCACCATCATCATCTTTATATCCAGATATATCATCGCTGCAATAACAAGCGGCAGGGCATATGTCCATGTACCGATTGTTGAATTGATCAGTGCGATAATAAAATATCCTGCTGTCATGGCGCTTACAAGCATAAGCGCACCGGTTCTGCTGTCTCTTTTTGTAATAAATGCAATTGCAGCTATTACTATTACTGCTATTGCCGCAACAAGCTGTATACTTATCCTGGTAATATCAGCATCTTTTGTCCCAACTGCTGCAAATAACGTAAATGCTATATATGCAAATACTATGATTACCGCCAGGAATACACGTTTGTTGGCTCTGTTATACTGTTGACTATTCATAAAATCCCCCTTCTTTTGTTTGAGTTTTTAGAGTAGCTTTATTATACAACATTTTTTTATAATAATCCACTACTATTTAGTGCCAACGTACCATTTTTCTCATTTTGCTCCTGGTTTGAAGAAAATTCTCCTTTCAAATAAACATTTACACAAAAACACCCGGCAGTTATCCTGC
>ERZ1106943.2780-NODE-2780-length-14411-cov-7.050153_pt1 | contig 14411 bp, 19 predicted proteins | sample MGYA00403671_ERZ1106943 | MGnify/ENA primary metagenome ERZ1106943 (study PRJEB35170, sample SAMEA104062427) | human gut metagenome | biome: human gut; feature: human-associated habitat; material: faeces | place: Denmark | collected 2012-06-14 ...
CTGTAAGCATAAAAACTCCCCAGCAGGTCTCGCACACCTGCAGGGGACCGAATCGGCGGCACAAGCCAATCCTTTTCACGCGCCCCTATTTTAAGGGCAGAAAGAGAGTTTTGTCAATGAAAACCTCAAAAATCGTTATTAAGAATCTGTTCGGCATCCGTGAGACCACCCTCGACGGGAAGTCCGTGGAGATCTCCGGCCCCAAAGGAGCCGGCAAGACCTCCGTGCTGGATGCCATCCGTTTCGCCCTCACAAACCGTTCTGAGCGGGACTGCATCGTCCACCAGGGCGCCGATGAGGGTGAGATCATCATCGAGACCACCACCGGCCTCTCCATCGACCGCAAGGCCCTGCCCGCCAAGTCTGCCGGCACGGTCAAAGTGCGTGACGGTTCCCTCCTTCAGACACGGCCGGCCGAGTTCCTCTCTCAGATCTTCACGCCCCTGCAGCTGAATCCTGTGGAGTTCACACAACTCTCCCGGCAGGAAAAGAACCGCGTGATCCTCTCCCTCATCGAGTTTGACTGGGATGTGAACTGGATCCGGGAGCAGTTCGGTGAGATCCCGCAGGGGGTTGACTACTCCAAGCACATTCTGGAGGTCCTGAACGACATCCAAGCAGAAAACGGCGTCTACTTCCAATCCCGGCAGAATATCAACCGGGACATCCGCAACAAGCAGGCCTTCATCAGCGACATCGCCAAGGATATTCCCTCCGGATACGACTATGACCGCTGGAACCAGTATCCCATCGGGGATCGTTACAGGGAGCTGGAACGGCTGCGCGAGAAGAACAGCGTGATCGAGCGGGCTAAGGCGTTCCGCGCCAATTTCACATCCAAGCTCCGGGGACTGGAAGGTTCCAGGGACGTAGAGATCGGTGCCATTGACCGGGATATTGCGGCCGAACGCGCCGCTCTGACGGGCAGTATCGAACGGATGAAGGCCGAGCTTCAGGCTACCGAGGAGAAACTGGCTCAGCTGAGCCGCCGCCGGCAGGATCGAGTGGATATTGCCACCGCCAATTTTGAGGCAGCTAAGGCCAAGCTGGAAAAGGACGTCGGCGTGGCTGAACAGTATGCTGATCAGGAGCCTGTGGACACTACTGCGCTGGCGGCAGAGGTTACCAATGCCGAGGAGATGCGGAAGCATCTGAACGAGTACCAGCGTATGGTGGCCATGCAGGCCGAGGTGCAGGATCTGACCGACCAGTCTGCTGAGCTGACCCGCAAGATTGAGCTTGCTCGTGAGCTGCCAGCAACCATCCTGGCAGAGGCCCATATCCCCGTGGAGGGTCTGACCGTGGAGAATGGAATCCCGTTGATCAACGGCCTGCCCATTTCCAATCTGTCTGACGGCGAGCTTCTGGAGCTGTGCGTGGATATCTCTGTCTGCAAGCCCGGCCAGCTGGAGATTATCCTCATCGATGGCGCTGAGCGGCTGGACAAGGAGAGCCGTGAACGGCTGTATGCCAAGTGCAAGGCTAAGGGCCTTCAGCTGATCGCCACCCGCGTGACTGATTCCGAGGAGCTGGAGGTGACGGAGCTGTGACTGCTGCGGAACGTTTACAGGCTGAAAAGGAGCGTCTCCTCGCAGCCACCGGTTTCTATGTCCCACCTTACAGAATGGCGAACCTGATGAAGGCTGCGGCCAAGATCATGGATATCGTCATTAAGGCAGACACCAATATCTGCTATGAAGAGTGCCGGTTCATTATGGCAATTGTGAATGCTGCTATTCCAAACGCAGCCGACCAGACGGAGGAAAGTAAACATGATGACGAAAGATAAACTGCGCCAGCTGACCGGCGATGAACGTCTCGGCCAGATGCGTGAATCCGAGTACCTGGGTGCCGAGGACATCGATGACGGCACAGAGCCGGTGCTCACCATTGCCGGCCTGTGGTACGGCTCTGTGACCCTACAGCGCGGCAAAGAAAACAAGGATGTTCTTTCCTTCAAGGAAGAGCGTGTCCCCGGCATCCTGCAGGTACGCCCGCTGATCGTGAACTCCACCAACCGCAAGACGCTGCGTAAGCTGTTCGGCGACGCCAAGGCTTCTACGCTGGTGGGCAAGCAGATCCAGCTGTATGTAGATCACAATGTCCGGGATCCGCAGGACGGCGGCATGACCGATGGCATCCGTATCCGGCCCTACAAACCTCGTGTCCAGAAGCAGGAGCCTGTGCCGCCCTGTACGGACTGCGGCAATCCCATCGAAGCGGCTATGGGGAAAAATGCTCATTGGCTGGCGGCTTATACGACCAAGAACTACGGTGTGCCCCTATGCGCAGCCTGTGCCCAGAAGCGCAAGGAAGCCGCGGCCGCTGCAGAAATGCAGCAGGAGGCCGAAAACGCTGCGGAAGTGCAGCAGGACAGCTCGCCCGAGAATTTCACGGTGGATCCTGACACCGGGGAGGTGCTGTAATGGCCCTTCCTGTTGTCACTCCGGAGAATTATTACTCTCCTGAAATGAATATGGCCTATATGGGCTCCACGCAGTTTAAGGCCTTCGAGAGGTGCGAAGCGGCGGCGCTGGCGGAACTGAAGGGGGAATATCGTCCCCCTTCCTCCGCGGCTCTGCTGGTCGGCGGCTATATTGACGCATGGTTCTCCGGTGAGTTGCCGCTCTACCAGGCACAGCATCCGGAGATCTTCAATCGGGATGGAACGCTGAAGGCTGAGTACGTCAAGGCCACCGAGGTCGTTGCCCGTCTGCAGGCAGATGATCTCTATTCCCTGCTCATGTCCGGCAAAAAGCAGGTAATCCGTACCGGCACGATTGCCGGCGTTCCCTTTAAGATCAAGATTGACAGTCTGCTGGATGCGGATACCTGTGCAAAGATCGTCGCAGAATTTCCGAATGCGGCCGCTGCGCTGGGCCTGTGTGACGGCGCCATTGTCGACCAGAAGGCTATGGCCAGCATGGAATCCGTGTGGTCGGCCGAAGACCATTGCAAGGTTCCCTTCGTAGAATATTACGGCTATGACATCCAGGGAGCCATCTACCAGCACATTGAGGGCCACATGCTACCCTTTGTTCTGGCCGTCGGCACCAAGGAGACGGAGCCCGATCTCGCTGCCATGTACATTGATGACACGGATCTGGCCGCTGCTCTGGCGGTTGTAGAAGACAATGCCCCCAGATACCAGGCCATCAAGGAGGGGAAGATTCAGCCCACCCGCTGTGAGCATTGCGCTTACTGCCGTGCCACGAAGCGGCTTACATCGATTCTCAACTACAAGGAGTTTTTCTAATGCTCAATAAGATCTTCCTGATGGGCCGTCTGACTCGGGATCCGGAAATGCGGCATACGCAGAACGGTACCGCTGTGGCCTCGTTCTCGATCGCAGTTGACCGGGATTTCAAGGATAAGCAGTCCGGCGAGAAAGTCACCGATTTTGTGGATATCGTGGCCTGGCGCAGCACAGCGGAATTCGTGGATAAGTATTTCAGCAAGGGCCGGATGGCCGTGGTGGAAGGCCGCCTGCAGATCCGAGACTGGACAGATAAGGACGGCAACAAGCGACGCAGCGCAGAGGTCGTAGCTGACAGCATTTACTTTGGGGATTCCAAGCGCGACGGAGACTCCGGCGGCACATACCACTCATCCGGTAGATCTTCGGGGGTAAATGTCAGCGCAAGCGACTTCACCGACCTGGGTGATGACGATGGCGAGTTACCGTTCTGATGACACAGCGAACCAGATCAAGGCTCGTCTGACGATGGACGAAGTTGCACGGCACTATGGCTTCGAGCCGAACCGCGCAGGATTTATGCGCTGCCCGTTCCATCAGGGAGATCATACCGCATCGCTGAAGATCTACGCAGGAGACCGCGGCTGGCATTGCTTTGGCTGCAATTCCGGCGGCTCGGTGATCGACTTCGTGATGCGGCTCTACGATATCAATTTCCGGCAGGCCGTTCTGCGCCTGGATCTGGACTTCGGCCTGGGATTGAGCCAGGCTCCCCAGCGCTCCAGGGCAGAACAGTCGGCCATCCTGGAGGCCCGCAGGCGCGAGGCCGAGAGGAGAGCTGTCTTTGAGCGGGAATATCACGAGAAGACGGTGGAGCACCGTTACTGGTGGGAAGTCCTGAAATATTTTGCGCCGACCAAAGAGGATGCCGCCGCCGGCTTCATTCATCCTCTCTACGCCGAAGCGCTGCGCCGTCAGCCGTATCTGGAATACTGGCTGGAAGAAAACCTAGGTAAGGGGGTGATCACGTGAAAGAGCCTACGGTCTGGGAATATGAAAGAGAAGATTTCATGACAACTAAGCCCTACGAGGAGCTTTATCAATTCCATGTGCAGCCATTTGTACATGCCACGCAGATGGAGTCCCTTGCGGCCTACGCTGCCTCAAAAGGATTCCGGGGCTTCAAGTCCATGTACAAAAAATACGTGGAGAGCCTGAAGGCTCAGAGCGGCACCCTCTACATCGAAAACGTTACCCAGTTTACCAATCAGCCGCTGGAACTCAACGCCGGCGAATGGGAAGCCGATGACCTCGGGATTCACAAGAAGAACGGTTTCAATGATGAGATAGCCTGCCCACACCCTATTATGCCGGTGGAGCGACTGGTGAATATTGATACAGGAGAAGAGAAACTGCAGCTGGCATATCGAAAGGGCGCTGTCTGGAGACATCTCATCGTCAGCAAGACCGTCCTGGCCAGCTCCAACAAGGTGACGGATCTGGCAGGCTCCGGCATCGCAGTAAACAGCCAGAACGCCAGGGCATTTATCCAGTATATCTCCGACATGGAAAACCTGAACTACGATCTGATCCCGGAGAAGAAGAGTATCGGGCGCTTCGGCTACATACCAGACGCAGGTTTTTCTCCTTTCGTGGACGGTCTGATCTTCGATGGTGACGCCAATTTTAAGGCGATGTTCCAGACGGTCCGGAGCCGAGGCTCTGAAGCTAAGTGGCTGGAGACGGCCGCTGAGGTACGGAGCATGTCCATCACGGCCCGGATCATTCTGGCTGCCTCTTTTGCCTCTGTGCTGCTGGAGCCTCTGAACTGCCTGCCGTTCTTTGTCCATCTCTGGGGCGTAGATTCTGGCACCGGCAAGACAGTCGCTCTGATGGTGGCTGCCAGCGTGTGGGGAGATCCGGCCGTCGGCGCTTACGTCAAGACCTTTGACGGCACTGTGGTCGGCATGGAAAAAACAGCCGCGTTTTTGAATAACCTCCCATTCTGCCTTGATGAGCTTCAGCTGGCCAAGGACAACAAGGGCCGGACTATGTTCGACGTCTACAAGCTGGCGCAAGGTGTCGGTCGCACCCGCGGAAACCGTGCCGGCGGCGTGGATCTGACGCCCACGTGGAGAAACTGCATCCTGACTACGGGAGAATCCCCTCTGACCGGAACGGCCAGCGGCGCCGGCGCTGTAAACCGCGTCATCGACATCGAATGCAAATCATCCCAGGCTGTCATCAAGGACGGTATGCGCATCTCCAATTCCGTCAAACGCAATTTCGGCTTTGCCGGCCGGAAATTCGTAGATCAGCTTTACCAGCCGGGCGTGGTGGATCAGGTATCAGAGCGGTACCGTGAGCTGTTCCGGATCCTCAGCGACCGTGACACCACCGAGAAACAGGCTATGGCTGCCGCCTCGATCATTCTGGCGGATGAGCTGGCCTGTCAATGGATCTTCTCCGGTACCCAGCAGCCATTGACAATTGAGCAGATATCAGAATTCCTGGCATCCAAAGCGGCGGTGTCCGCCGGTGACCGGGGCTATAAATATCTATGCGACTGGGTCACGCAGAACTCGAACAAGCTGTGTGGCCGGTCTGAGAATCCCAATATAGACGTGCTAGGCGCATTGGAGCCAGGACGGGCATATATCATCCGCTCTGTCTTTGAGCGCATCCTGCAGGACGCTGGATACTCGACAGCGGCCATGATCTCATACCTGAAGCAGGAATCCCTGATCGAGACCCGCGGGCGTGCCAACACCAAGGGGAAGCGTATCAATGGTATCCCCACGGAATGCTTCTGCCTGCGGCTGCCCACCGTGGAGCTGGATGACGAGGAAGATCCGGATGAATTGCCGCTGTAGTGTGGAACATGAGGAACGTGCGTGGAACACAGGTTCCACGGCCCGTAACCCTTGCGCCGCAAGGCTTTCAACCACTTTTTTTGTGGGGTGTGGAACTGTGGAACAAAAAATACAGCATATATAAGAGCGTACATATATATGGACATTTGTTCGAGTAATATATATGTATAAATTTCGTGGAAGTTTTTGAAAATTTTGTTCCACGGTTCCACGGTTGCCCCGTAACCCTTGCGCCGCAAGGCTTTCAGGTGTGGAACACGAGTTCCACGGTGTTCCACGGTTCCACGTTTTTGGAGGAAATCTATGGAACTGAGAACTTATCAAACCGAGTGTATTGACACGATCGAGGCGCAGCCGCCTGGCGCGTACCTCGCTCAGATGGCAACAGGTCTCGGAAAGACCGTTACCTTTGCAAATCTTCCCAGGCATGGAGGCCGAATGCTGATCCTGTCCCACCGTGAGGAACTGGTGGAGCAGCCCCGTAAATACTTTGATTGCTCCTACGGTATCGAACGTGCCCAGCAGCACAGCCACGGTGAGGAGGTTGTCAGCGCCAGCATTCAGACGCTGGTGCGCCGGCTGGATCAGTTCGATCCGGAGGACTTCCGGCTCATCATCTGCGACGAAGCCCATCATGCGGCCGCCAGTACATACCGGAAGATCTTCGACCACTTCCGGCCGGAGAAGCTGATTGGTTTCACCGCTACCCCGAATCGCGGAGACAAGGTCCGTCTGGACACGGTGTTCAGCAAGATCATTTTTCAGAGAGATCTTCGCTGGGGCGTGCAGAACGGATACCTCTGCAACATCCATTGCCGCCGGGTGGATATAGGCTTTGACCTCTCTGCAGTCCATACCCGCCGCGGTGACTATGCTCCCGGTGAGTTGGACGAGGCCATGGACGGAACCGCTGATGCCATCGCCGAGGCGTATCGAAGCATGGCGGTAGGCGCCACGCTGATCTTCGCCGTCAGCGTACATCAGGCCGAGGAGATCGCCAAGCGGATCAAGGGTGCCGTGGTAGTCACCGGCGAAACTAAGGATCGAGCGTCCATCATCCAGGCCTTTACCGCCGGCGAGATCCCCTGCATCGTCAACTGCATGGTATTCACCGAGGGAACTGACATTCCCCGCGTCGAGACGGTCATCATCGCCCGCCCTACCCAATCAGAAACACTCTACGCCCAGATGGTAGGCCGCGGCCTTCGGCTCTATCCCGGGAAACAGCAGCTGGAATTGATCGACTGCGTGGGTATTACCGGGAAGACGTCGCTTTGTACGGCCCCGTCTCTGCTCGGCATCGATATGGCGAATGTGCCGAAGCGGAAGGAAACGGACATCGAGGGAGATCTCTTTGAGCTGCCTGAGAAGATCGCAGCGACATCAGACTCTCCAGAGAGCTGGGTGAAGAACATCCACCTGGTAGATCTGTGGGCACAGGAGCAGAAGTATCAGACCCATGACGTCAACTGGTTCAAGATGCCGGACGGCTCTCTGGTGTGCTCGCTATCCAACAGGCAGCGCATCACGATTCCCTGTCCGGATGCACTTGGTATGGTGAACCTGGCAAGCGGTGCCCGCTGTGGGATGCAGGAAGCACTTGATCTGGCGTACCTCACGCTGATCCGTGACCATCCCAATGATCGGATGTTGTGGGATCTGCAAGCTGTACGGAAATGGGGAAAGTCTCCTGCAACGGCGAAGCAGCTGGAAATCATCAAAAAGCGCTGTAAGGGCTTTGACACCGCCAACCTCAGCAAAGGTGACGCAAGCCAGATTCTGAACAGGCTTCTGAATGAGCCAAAGAAACGGAGGGGCGCATGAAGCTGTATGTATCAAAAGCGGAAGACCGCGATCAGGTCATCGTGATCCTCGCCCGGAATGGGTACACCGTCCGTCAGGGCAAGGAGAAGGACCCAAAGAACAACAAGACCGTGACCTTCGTGGAGGTGATAGAAAATGGCAAGTGAGGCCCAGCATCAGGCTTACGTCATCAAGTGGAGCCAACAACCCTCTATCCGCCGGCAATGGCCGGAGTTGGCCCTGCTCCATCACATACCCAATGGAGGTACCCGCGATCCGGTTGAGGCAAAGCACCTGAAGCAGCAGGGCGTGAAGTCCGGCGTGCCGGATCTGTGCCTGCCGGTACCGCGTGGCCGCTACCACGGCCTGTATATCGAGATGAAGACCGAAAGCGGCCATACCACGGCCGTGCAGGAATGGTGGGGCGAACACCTTCAGGCGCAGGGCTACGCATGGCGTGTCTGCCACGGCTGGCAGGCTGCTGTAGCACTCCTGGAATGGTATCTGCAGCTATGAGCACCGGGTTCTCATTCCCCTGGGAGAAGGCTGCGATGCGCGGCGAGGAGCTCCCTGATGGCCTGTCCCTGCCGGATCAGATGGCCTATACCGCCCTGCGAAACACTTACCGGGCCTATTACGACAAGACCATTTCCCGCGATGCGGCTGCTGCTGAGAAGCAGCGAATCCGTCTCGCTTGGGAACGAGCCGTCAGCAGAGCAGCGTTTGACCAGAGGCTGACTACCTACCATGTGAAAGTCATCCGGGAGACCGAGGCGGCCAAAAACGCCTTCAGGAAGGATCCGACACCGGAGAATGCGCTGCGGCTCTGCAATGCGATGGACGGCCTTCCACCGCCTGATACGGAAGGGAGCCTAACACCATGAGTGACTACCGGCATTGGACCTCTGACGAAGAAAAATACATCCAAGACCATTGGCGATTACAGACCGACGGCGAAATGGCCGCTGCGTTGGATCGGTCGGAGGGTGCTGTACGCACCAAGCGCCGGGAGCTGCGCTGCTCCCCACAGAAGACTTGGACGCCGGAAGAACTGCATTACCTGGAAGATCATTGGGGTACCGTGTCGATTCCTGGAATCGCCAAGAAGCTCGGGCGCACGGTAAACGCCATAAAAGTCCGGGTGGCCCGAATGGGGTTGGGTGGGATGCTGAATTCCGGTGACTATGTGACCTTCAACCAGCTGATGCGTGAGCTCACGGATAACGGCCAATCGTACAGCTACCAGATGAAAAGCTGGGTGAAAAACCGGGGAATGCCGATCCATACCAAGCGCGTGAATGCGTGCAGCTTCCGTGTGGTCTATCTGGAGGAATTCTGGGAATGGGCAGAGCAGCATCGGAGCTTCATTGACTTTTCCAAGCTGGAGCCCCTGGCGCTGGGCAAGGAACCGGACTGGGTAGCCGAGCAGCGCCGCAAAGATTATCAGTCCTTTGCCCTGCAGCGGAAGGATCCCTGGTCTCCGGACGAAGACAACAACCTGATCCGGCTTCTGAAGCAGCAGAAATACGGATACGCAGAGCTATCCGAAATCCTTCGTCGCTCTGAGGGGGCCATTGTGCGGCGCTGTAGAGATCTGGGGTTGAAGGAGCGGCCGGTGAGAGAGGATCCCCACCGGAAGGGTGGCAGCTGGAGCGATGAACAACACCAGATTCTCGCCGACGGCATCCGCCACGGAGACAGCTACTCCATGATCGGACGTGTGATTGGAAAATCAGAGAAGGCCCTGCGCGGCAAGATATACTTCACCTATCTGACGGAGGATGCTGATAAGGTTCGCGCCATGCTGGGTGATGGGCCGTGGGGACACGGAGCGCCGGAGCCCACCGTGCGGCAGGGATTCAGCCTTTCCAAGACAAGAACAGAGGTCCGGAAGAACCTGTCCATCCTCGATGCACTTCTGCGGAAACGCATGAACGATCTCGGCTATGACCCATACTGGCAGCGGTTCATGTGCGCAAATTGGGATCCGGTGAAAGGCTGCTCTGCTGATTGCGCCGACTGCGATTCCTGTACCGAGTTTCAGCGAATACGTCCCCAATATTGCCGGATGTGCGGTGGGGAGTTCCTGGAACGCAAGGAACAGACTTACTGCCCGAAGTGCCGGGCCATGCGGAAGAAACAAGCCCAAAAGAAATACGCCGTGCTCCACGCTCGGGGCCGGTACTGACCATTTATCTTTGATCCACCACGAAAGGAGACGCAAGATGGCAAAATGTAAAATCTGCGGAAAGGCCGTAGTTACAGCCCATGTATTCCACCGTGAATGCTGGCAGGAGGAGGTAGAGAAGCTTGCACAGGCCTTGGAGACCACGCCTGAAGCGCTTCGCCAGAGCGCGCAGTTCCATGCCGGCGATACGGTGTGGGTGCTCGCGAGAGACGAAGATGGTGTACCCAATGACGTTGACGGCTATATGCTCCTTGCGGTAGCTGGGAATGCAGTCATCGTCACCTCGTTCGTTGATGACCGGGATGACCTGGACAGCACACTTGCCTATCACATCAGGGAAACTGCCGTGAACTTCGACTCTGATCTGGCTGTGTTTCCGCTCTCTGACTGCTATGCGGTCTATGAAGCGGCCAGGGCTGCGCTGGATGTGGAAAGTGAGGGTAGCCATGGCTGAATGCAGGAAAGACGGTGTTGACTGCCCGGACTTCTACAAATGCACCGAAGAAGGAGACATTGTTCAGAACTCGGGCAAGAAGCTGCAGCGCTTCTGCTTTTACTGTCTCGCCACCCCACGCATCAAGAAGATCGGTACTGTTGCATCTTGGACGGGTACTACGCCGCCGTGGTGTCCAAAGGGCCGCGGCTGAAGGAGGAAGTCATGAATATCACTATTGCTTCAAAGCTCATGGAGCTGTACGCAGCCTGCCCCAAATGCGGCTGCGAGGTCATCGGGAACGGAAAAGGCTTGCTGGAATGTGATACCGCCGCCGGCTTCTTCAAGCGTTCCTGTGGCTGCGGCTGGCACGTCGAGGTCATGGAGGGGATCACAGAGGGATCGCTGACCGAGGATCCTCCGGAGCTGCCGGCCGAGGATGAGGATGAGCCTGAGCCCGTGATCTTTGCCGATCCGGAACCCGAGCCGGCGCCCGATCCCATTTTTGAACCCGAGCCTGTGCTGGAGCCAGAGAAAATCAGACCGTGGAATGGGTTCGTACATATCCGTTGCGAGGCTTGCCACAAGGAATCCACGACCTGTCTGAGGACGCCGACCGACACCTACATCTGCAAGGAATGCGGACATGAGATGCCGCTTCCCAAGGCGTACCGTGCCTACACCAGATGCGAGTGTGGCCAGAAAGGGGCCTATCTCACCAATGTTACGGATTGGGCCTTCGACATTCCCTGCGTCCGCTGCGGCGCACCGAATACCGTGACCTATAATCCGGGGCGGGACTGCTACGGCCCCGTCGGCAGCACCCATCGCAAGGCCAAACCAAGAAAGAAGAAGTGAGGCGAACTGTATGAGTGAACAGAAAGATTTACAGGAGCAGCTGCTCTTGAGGGCGCAGGAGTGCCGGAAGTCGGTGCTGGTGATCACCACGAACGGTTTCCAGATGCGTGGCGTCATCGTCAGCTCCGACCGTTTTGTCATCGCTCTGAAGGGCGATGGGAGACTGCAAATGGTTTATAAGCATGCGATCTCCACGATCGTGCTGACGGAGGAACGGTCATGAAGCGTGAAACTTACCAGCGGGGGCTGCCCGGCGTCAAATGGGGCATCTGGAATTGTGCCAGGAAGGAATTTCAGTTTGATATCTGTGAGGACACACCGATGCTGGCAGAGGCGAGACTGCACCAGAAGATCGGCGATGATGCGCGAAAGTGGCGCTTTGAACCGAGACAGCTTCCGGGCAAATATGCAACTTTTTCACCCGTTTTATAATATCCGTTTTCGTCCCCATTTTTATGCCCAAAAACCGAATATGCCGGAATGACCGTCAAACCATTGCAGGGACTATATTCCCAGACTGCTGAATCACCAGTTTTTTACCTAAGTTATAGAAACCTACGGTAAAACTTTTTTGACACCCAACAGATTTCATAACTTTTTGAGCGAAAAAACATTCAGCAGCTAATTTGTTTCTCTGTTGGGCCAGGCCCTTGCGACAGTAAGGCCCCAGGCTCTGAGCCGGATACATGACCTGTCTACTATGTATACCCAACAGACGGGCGCCGAAATAGTGTCTTACGCCGGCCACGGCGGAAGCACTTTTTCGGCGCCACACGGCTGCAGACTGACCATGCACAAAACACCCAGACAGTTTTGCGCTGCCAGATCACTACCTGAATCTGCCGCCCCATTGCCGGGGCAGTCGGCCGCTGTAAAATCACTACCGATTTCTGTACCCCCGCCGAAACACTTTTTGGTAGTCTGCTCCGACTCAAAAAGACCCTGCTTTAGGAAGCCACCGGATCCATACCGGAATATGTGGCCCCTGTGCCTGGTTTTCAGATGCCCTCAAATTGATACCATTTTTCGGGCGCGGTTTTTATGAGATTCTGGTATCCCTTTTTTCCATCATTTTCGCCATGGAGGTATGTATGAGCACGCTGAAGGAGATGGCCCACGAATACAAGGTCGCCGCCGCCAAGCTGGCTATGGCCATTGAGCGGCATAAGAAAGAGGGCAATCTGACGCCGGATGAATTGAATTCGCTTCGGGCGGCATTAAGGGATACCCGTGCCACAGCACATCTTCTGTCCGGCTATTACGATACACCTCGCCAGGATGACGGCCTTACGCTGCTGGGCATGACCGCAAGGAGGACGCGCGATGACCATTGATGAACTGAAAGCCTGGAAGCGGGAACTGATGGCCCGGAAGAAGTACGAGCTGGAGCTGCAGGAACGCGGCGAGGGTGACAACTTCGCCTTGTTCATGGTGAATGAGGAGCTGCTTGACGTCAACGCCCAACTGCGTGCCATAGTTCCGGCCGGGAAGAGAGTGCACTTCGGTCGCAAAGGACGTGCTTCGTCCAGTCTGGACGCTTATGCGCAAAACTCCGGTGACCGGCAGCAATTCATCAAATGGGCCAGGGCCGATGTGGATGACGCTGCTGAAGAGGCCAGAGCTGAACTCAGGAAGATGCTACACGGTGGGATGAAGTCCGTCACCGGCCGTCAGCGGGAGATCCTTCTTCTGTACGCCGATGGGCTTACGGAGACAGCCATCGGTGCTAAGCTGGGCGTACATAAATCCACCGTCTGCCGGACGTTGAAACGGGCGAAGAAGAATGTTGCCAGCGTCGTTGAAACCCAGCAGAAAGTTGAAGCGCTGCGGGATGGGAACCGACTGGACATGACAGATCCGGGTGTTGTCAAGCTGCTAATGGGCGCGCTGACCACACACCAGGCCACATGTTTTTACCTGTACTATGCAGAATGGCTGACGATCCGTCAGATTGGGGGCTTGCTGAACGTAGATCACTCTACCATCTGCAGGACAATTAAGCGGGCCGTCGCACGGCTCAACGATGTTCTGGGCGGAGTCGTAGATATCCTCGACAACATTGAGGGCATGGATGACGTGCTGTTCGTCATCTATTGCGGTTTAAGCGAAAAAGACGATGAGCTGCCGCCTGCGGTCCGCGACATTCTGCCGAGGAAATCACTCGGAGAACACCCTTGCCAGAGTAACAAGGAGAGGGGCCAGTCCGTAGTGCCGGAGTTCCAGATCCGGGGGAATCCTGGTACACGGCGCGGATCGGTAGAGTTGGATCAGCACGGCTATCTGTATCAGGAGCTGTATGAGCGGTACCGAAACGTCTCAGAACAGCGCGCCGATAAATGGTCGCATCCTATTGCACGGTTGCTGGTGAAGGTGTTCCAGACTTTGTCGTGGCCGTTCAAATACTGGGGCCGAGGAGTGAAATAGCTGTGGTGCAGGAAAACGGCTTTCCCAGAAGGTTGCAGACGCTACGAGAAAAGCGGCGTCTGAGCCGGCGCACGTTGGCCGAGCTGTGCGGCCTGAGCGGAAATATGATTGGCATGTATGAGCGTGGGGAAAAGGCTCCATCTGTTGATGCTCTGGTTCGTCTGGCTGACTATTTTGGGGTGTCAACCGACTATCTTCTCGGCAGAAAAAATTTTTCAAGTGAACACCCACGGTGTGACTGAGGCTCAAAAACTGTGTTATGGTTTTATTGGGCCGATGTATGAGATCCATAGGATGCCTCCTTTCTAACCCGCCGACGCGCTGAGGCGGGCAGAGTATCAGCGCATCAGACATGAGGCCAGACCTTCGGGGGAAGGGTCTGGCCTTGATGCCTGTTAGGAGATGGTTAAATGCTGAAATCGTGTAAGTATTGCGGGCGGATCCATCCGAGAGGATACATCTGCCCTAAGAAGCCAAAGCAGGCGAAGCACCGCAACAGTAAGACGTCTGGATTCCGCAAGACGCATACCTGGCAGAAAAAGCGGGAACAGATCGTACGGCGTGACTTCCATCTTTGCAGGGTTTGCAATGAGGGAAGCTACGGTGTCTTCGGAGTGCCAGGGCTGGATCAGGAGT
>ERZ1106943.2787-NODE-2787-length-14391-cov-6.278460_pt1 | contig 14391 bp, 9 predicted proteins | sample MGYA00403671_ERZ1106943 | MGnify/ENA primary metagenome ERZ1106943 (study PRJEB35170, sample SAMEA104062427) | human gut metagenome | biome: human gut; feature: human-associated habitat; material: faeces | place: Denmark | collected 2012-06-14 ...
AGGACAAGAAAGAGGGTACTGCCGGTAAAATCGAGGTTCATAACGCATTCTCCTTTGTGACCGCGCGCAAAAAATGAGACTTCCCGCACGATCATAGCATATGATGTGCTAAAAGTCTCATTACCTATCATCATAGGCGCATGACCACCGGCGGCTGCCGGGAGATTGTTGACCATGCATTCGCAACTACTCCCTTTTAACGAGAAAGCATCTTAGCACACCGCGCAGGGCTTGTCAAGCAATGCCATATCAAAACCCGCCGTTTTTGCACACCGGGCAAAAACAGTTTTATACGGAAGGAGATCACGGCCGCCGGTATTGTCTTTGCCGGGCAAAAACCTCACAGCGTTTGCCGGCGTATCGAAAAGGAAGCAGCGGAAAAACGCTGCTTCCTTTTTACATTTTGTCCGGGTTTGTCAGGCCGCCGGAAATGACAATCCGGCAGATCTCCGACGTGCCCTCAGCGACGGTCAGCATGTGCGCATCACGGAAAAGGCGGTCAACGCCAGACTGCGCGCTCAGACCGTGCGCACCATGTATCTGGCAGGCGGCCTTGCACGTCGCAAATGCGCTTTCCGTGGCAAACAGCTTGAGCGCAGCAACGTCCCGCGTGTGCGGCATTCCGTCGGCCATCATGGAGGCGACTGTGTAGAGCGAATTTCTTGCCATCAGCGTTTTCGTGTACATATCCGCGATCGGGAATGACACGCCCTGATAGGAGGCCAGGCTGCGGCCGTACAGCCCGACACGTCCGGCAAAGCTCACGGAATCATCGAGCGCTGCCTGCGAAATGCCGACCGCCACAGCGGCCATATCGAGTCTGCCTTCGTTCAGAAGCGGCTTTATCAGCGGATAGCCCACATTTTCCTCACCGACAAGACAGTAATCGGGTATCGAGCACTCATCGAGGATGATATGTCCCATCGGCGAGTTGTTGAGCCCGATCATGCTGCGGTTTTCAACGACCGTCAGCCCCGGGGCGTCTTTGGGAATGAAAAACATGCTCATACTGCGGCTGCGCTCGGCAGACGGGCTTTTTGCCGTGACGACATAGCCATCGGCGACTCCGGCATTCGTGACCCAGCATTTTTTCCCAGTCAGTATCCAGCGGCTGCCGTCCTTTACGGCAATGGTGTCCACGCCCAGCGCATCGGATCCGCCGCGCTCCTCAGATATGGCAAAGGCAAAGAGCTGCTCGCCGCGGCGCGCCGGCTCGATGACCTTTTTTTTCAGCGTCTCCGTGCCGCAGCAGGCGATCAGCTCCGTGCACTGATAGTGCGGGCTTACGATCAGCCCCAGTGAGGCCAGTCCACGCGACAGCTCCTCAATGATGATCGCGCCCTCAAGACTGCCGTATTTTGCGCCGCTGCCGATGTATTCAAACTCCGCATCCAAATAGCCCATTTTGCCAATGCGTGCGTATAAATCGTGCGGAAAGCCGCCTCGGTTATCCAGCTCTGTGGCCACTGGACACACCTCGTGGTCGACAAACTCCCTGAGCTCGGCTCTGAGCTTTTGCTGTTCCTTCGTCAATAAAAACATAGCTTTGTTCCCTTATCGTTCCGTAAAAATGAGCATGGCCTTTGCAAACGTTGCCGTTTCGGTATAGACCTCCGCTTCGACCGAAAAGCCCGCCTTGCCGTTTGATGTGAGCGCCGTGCAGAGCATAAGCCCGCCGACCTGCGTTATCTGCTCAGGATAGAAAAACGAGCTGCTGCTCAAAGTGCAGTCAAGGCAGCCCTGCTGCGCAAGATGCTTATCGGCGGCGACGAGCATCAACGCCGTCGGCAGAATGTCCATATTCGCAAGCTCCGCCTCCGGGACGCGCAGCTCATACACCCTGCGGTCCTCGTTGGAATACTCCGGAGCCGGCACCAGAAACGACGCATAGTCAGACATGCTCTCCGTGCCCAGATACATGAAATAGCGGATCAGATCCGAGGCATAGAACACGCCCTCCATCTTATCATCGCGCAGAACCGCCGCAAACGAGCTGCCGGAGAGCATCATCTTCCTTGCCGCTTCGCGCACGGAGCTTTGTGCATCGACCGTCAGGAGCCTGGCGTCCTGCGACACGAGCGTCGAGAGTTTCTGCGTATGCCCGGCTGCAAAGGTGCGCGGGATATCGATCCCGCCGCACAGGTGCAGCTCCTCATCGACGACGGGAAAGGATCTCATGCCGGGAAATTGCTCGTCATAGTACCGCTGCCAGTCGGCGACATAATCGTTGCGGTAGAGGTAGTTCGGCGCCTGCATCCACTCGGACACAGGGGCATCCTCGTCCGCGAGCCTTGCCGAGGAAAACTGGCTGTCAAACAGCTTCATGATCGCATAGGTGTTCTGCAGCGCCGTGAGGATGCAGACGCCGTTTTTTTCAGCCTTGACGATGTGATAATCGCTCGGGCGGCCGCCGCCGGTGATCAGCATATGCGCACGGGACTGTATGATCAGGGTCTGGAAATCTGGGCGTTTGCCGACGATGCACAGCGTGCGGCTCGGATCCGCATATTCCAGGCGGCTCAGAAGCTGCGCCTCATCGCTGTCGCAGATCACGATATTATCAATGGTACAGCCGAGCGATTTTCTGCCCGCTGCACAGCTTACCCCGAGCGCCGACACGAGCTCGGAAAGCGTCACGGCGCAGCTGTCCGAGTCAACGTCAGACTCTATGCGGAACGTGCCGGATTTCGGCTTTGTGATGACAAGGCCGCGCTGCTCGGCCTCCTTTATGGCCTTATAGACCGTCCCCTCACTGACATCGAGTTCGGAGGCAAGGCCCCTTACAGAAATTTTCGTTCCCGGTTCTGTCGCCTCGATGCGCGACAAAACGATATCGTTTTTAATGGAAATGGTACTCCCCCCAAGCAAACTGTATCACCAAGTGATACTGATTATACATTCCGTGGGGAAGAAATACAAGAAAAATGATGAATGATAAAAGATTGTCGAGGTGTTGTATAACAATTTCGGTATCCGGAAGCGAAAACGCGACGCCGGCCGTGTAACTGTTATACAAAAACCGGCGCATACTGTTGTTGTCGTGAAACACACTTTGTTGCAAGCGCCAAAAAGCAAGTAAGTTCGCTAAAAACTGTTGACGAGCTGTGTTTTTGATGTTAAATTGTTCACATAGAAACCCAATTGCAAGGCCAAGCTTTGAAAAACAGTTCTAGCCTGTAGTAGTACAGAATCGGGCAAAAAGCAGTTAGCAGCCACAATCTGTTGTATGACACTCGGAAGTAAACAGAAACGAACACTTTCTTAACGGAGGAATGCACAATGTACAAATTCACAGAAGAGCAGATCATGATCAGAGACATGGTCCGGGAGTTCACCAAGAACGAAGTCGCCCCCTATGACAAGGCAATGGACGAAACCTTCTCGTTCAACATGGAGGTCTACCAGCAGATCTACTCCAAGCTTGTCGAGACCGGTCTGATGGGCATCCACATCCCCGAGCAGTACGGCGGCGGCGGCGGCGACGCCATCACCTCTCAGATCGTTGTCAACGAGCTTGCAAAGGGCAGCGCGAGCATCGCCCTTTATCTCGACGCAAACTGGCTGGCTTCCGACATGATCCTCGTTCACGGCAGTGACGAGCAGAAGCAGAAGTACCTCCCCCTCGCAGCCGCAGGCAAGGTCTTCGCCTTCGGCCTGACCGAGGCCTCCGCAGGCTCGGATGCAGCTGGCATCAAGTCCATCGCCGCAAAGCAGGACGACGGCTCGTATATCCTCAACGGCGGCAAGGCCTGGATCACGAACTCCGGTGTGGCCGACTACTATCTCATCATGGCGAAGACCGATCCCGACGCAGGCGCAAGGGGCATCTCCGTTTTCATCGTCCCCAAGGATGCAGAAGGTCTGACCATCGGCAAGTTCGAGCACAAAATGGGCATGAGAGGCTCGGCTACCTGCGAGCTGAGCTTTGACAACATCCGTATTCCAGAGTGCGACCGCGTCGGCAGAGAGGGTCTAGGCTTCAAGGTCGCCATGATGGCGCTCGACGGTGCCCGCATCTCCATCGGTTCCATTGCTTCCGGCCTCTCCCAGCACGCGATGGAGATCGCCAAGGCATATGCCAACGAGCGCACCACCTTCGGCAAGCCCATCAAGGCATATCAGGGCATTTCCTTCAAATTTGCCGATATGGCGGCAAAGGTCCGCGCTATGGATCTGATGGTCTGGGATACTGCCGAAATGAAGGCGAATGGCCAGCGTCACTCAGCAGAGGCGGCGATGCTCAAGCTCATGAGCTCCAAATGGTGCAAGGAGATCTGCGATGAGTGCATTCAGGTGCTCGGCGGCAACGGCTACAGCGCAGAGTTCCATGTCGAGCGTCTGTACCGCGACGCGAAGCTGCTCGAGATCGGTGAGGGCACGAGTGAGATCCAGCGCATGGTCATCAGCGGCTCCGTCCTTGGATGACCGGTACACAGCACAGAGCAAATGGAGAGATAGAGATGAAAATACTTGTCTTCGTAAAGCAGGTGCCCGACACGGACGATGTCAAGCTTGACGAGCGCGGTAATCTGAAGCGCGACGGCGTTGCCAGCATGATCAACCCCCTCGACGCAAACGCAGTCGAGGCCGCCATCCAGCTCAAGGAAAAATACGGCGCAACGGTCGTTGCGATCAGCATGGGGCCTCCTCAGGCAGAGGACGTGCTCAAAAAGGCGCTTGCGCTCGGCTGCGACGAGGCATACCTGCTGTCCGACCGTGCTTTCGGCGGCGCAGACACCCTCGCCACCGCTTACACCCTTGCCAAAGGCGCCGAAAAGATCGGCGACTACGACCTGCTGCTGTTCGGGCGCCACGCCGTTGACGGCGACACCGCTCAGACAGGTCCGGCGACCGCAGCCTTTCTCGGCATCCCGCAGGTTACCCTTGCATCGAGCATCGATGTAAAAGACGGCTGGGTCTACTGCGACCGCGTGCTCGAGGACAGCACCGAGAAGGTGCGCGCAAAGCTCCCGGCACTTGTGACGGTAACAGCGGAGATCAACACGCCCCGTTATCCCACGCCGATCAACATTATGAAAGCGCTCAAAAAGCCCCGTGCCGTCTGGAACGCACAGGATCTCGGCGCAGACACGGCGCAGACCGGCATCCCCGGCTCCCCGTCGTCTACCAAGGTCGTGTTCGAGCCGCCCAAGCGCAATACTGACACCACCTACTTTACGGGCAGTGCCGAAGAGATCGCAGCAAAATTCGTTGACATGCTCGAAACAGAGCACCTGGTCTGAGGAGGTTTGGCAAATGGCTAAGGAAGATTACAAAGGCATATGGGTATTTGCCGAACAGCAGAACGGAACGCTCAATCCTGTGACCTATGAGCTGCTCGCAAAGGCGCAGGAGCTCAAGGCGCATAACAGTGAAGCGATCACCGCCGTCCTTCTCGGCAGCAAGGTCGCACATCTGGCAGCCGGTCTCATCGCCGGCGGTGCCGATCAGGTCATCGTCGCAGAGCACGAAAACCTTGCATCCTACAGCGCAAGGCCCTATCAGCAGGCGCTCACCGAGCTTGCGGAGAAGTACAAGCCCTCGATCATCATGTATCCGGCGACCAGCCTCGGCCGCGATTTTGCGCCGCGCATGATGATCTCCCTCAAGACCGGCCTCACCGCCGACGCCATCGACCTCGGCTACGATGAAGATGACGTGTTTTATCAGACCACACCCGCATACGGCGGCAGCATCCTTGCGCACATCGTCATCCTCGAGTGCCGGCCGCAGATGGTGACCGTTCGTCCGAAGATCTTCACGCCCCTGGAGCCGGACGAGAGCCGCAAGGGCGAGGTCATCACGGAGCACGTCACGGTCGACAAGGAGGCGTGCTACGAGGTGCTGAAGGTCGAGCCGAAGGTCGTTACCGGCGTGCCCATCGATCACGCAGACGTTCTCGTTGCCGGCGGCAGAGGCGTAAAGGACGAGCCAGAGCTCGCGCTTCTCAAGGAGCTTGCAGACCTCCTCGGCGGTCAGCTTGCCGCCTCCCGCCCCCTGGTCGACAACGGATTTCTGCCGCACGATGCTCAGATCGGGCAGTCCGGCACCGCCGTCAAGCCCGACATGATCATCAACGTCGCCATCTCCGGCTCCGTGCAGTATCAGGTCGGCATGCAGAACGCCAAATGCATCGTCAGCATCAACCACAACGCAGCCTCTCCGATCTTTGACATCTCCCACTACGGCGCAGTGGCCGACTTCAAGGCCGTCCTGCCTGCCGTCATCGCAGAGATCAAAAACCGCAGAGCATAACAGGCACACGCTGCGGTCACCGCACCCCCCCGGCGGCCGCAGCATATCACGAGACTATTTTGTTAAAAAAATATTATTACAAAAGGAGATTATTCAAAATGAGCGAACGTAAACAGATCATCCCTCAGTACGGTCCTTTTGCAGGCATGCGCGTGATCGATTCCGGCTCTCTGATCGCAATGCCTTACGCAGCCACACTGCTTGCCGACTTCGGCGCAGAGGTCATCCACATCGAACGCCCCGGCGTCGGCGACACGCTCCGCGTCCTCGCTCCTTTTGCAAAAGAGGACGGCAAGACCGTCAGCACCTCCTGGGCGCAGGACGGCCGCAACAAGCTCTCGCTTTCCCTTGAGCTGAACCTGAAGCATCCCGAGGTCAAGGAGCTGTTCTTCGGCCTGATCAAGGAAGCCGACGTGTTCATGGAGAACATGGTTTGGCTCGAAAAGCTTGGCATCCGTGACGAGGAGCTGCTCGAGGTGAACCCCAAGCTCATCATCGCCCACATCAGCGGCTATGGCAACCCGAGATTCGGCGGCCTGCCCGAGTACTGCGACCGCGCATCCTACGACATGATCGGTCAGGCGTTCTCCGGCTGGATGGGCCTCAACGGCGAAAAGGGCGGTGAGCCCGTCGTCGGCAAGCCCTGGCTCAACGACTTCACCTCCGCATACGCCACCGTGTTTGCGGTTCTGGCTGCATACATCAACGTCCTCAAGGACGGCGACGGCCAGATCGTTGACATCGCGCAGTTCGAGGTTCAGGCGAGCTACTGCTGCGACCTGTACACCTCCTACACCATGGCCGGCCGCGAGAACACCCGCTCTGGCAACAAGTCCGCAGCCTTCCAGCCCTACGGCCTGTTCAAGTCCAAGGACGGCTACGATGTCGCGCTCGGCGCGTTCGGCCCCGGCGTCTACAAGAGAGCCATTCAGGCAATGAATCTCGACCTTGAGTACTTCAACTACAAGGATTGCTCTTCCGGTATCGAAGCCGTCGCCTCCGAGAAGGGCAGAGAACTCGACGCAAAGACCATCGAATGGTGCGCAGCCCGCACCGCACAGGAGATCGAGGACGCAATGGCGCAGTTCAAGGTCCCGTGCAGCCGTGTCATGGGCGCAAAGGACTGCCTCGCAAACGAGCATTATCAGAAGCGCAACGACTTCATCAAGTACGAGGATCAGACGCTCGGCAAGGAAGTCACCGCATTCGGCATCGTCCCCAAGATGTCCGGCACCCCGGGTCAGGTCTGGCGCGGCGCTCCGAGCCTCGGTCAGGACACGAACACGATCCTCAAGGAGCTGCTCGGCTATGATGACGCCAAGATCGCAGACCTGAAGGAAAAGAATCTTATTTAAGTCATTTTCTTCTTCCCGTCTCCCCCTCGCTCCACAGGGCATCCGCCCTGTGGAGCACCATCCCGTGAGGTATGCCGCTTCCATGCGAGGACAAATCCCATACCGCTCAGAGCATCAACCAATCACGCCCACACATGAGCCTTTCATATACGCTGCACGCACCCTTTCATCCACAATTCCCCTTCCCCCATTCACACTCCTTCACCGGTTTGGTCTGCGTTTTCATGTGGCGCAGACAGCCAAATACCCCGACGATCTGCTATCGTCGGGGTATTTCTTTCTCCTGTGTGTGCCGCGCCGTCCGCCGTTCAGCGCACAAGCTTCATGAGCAGGCGCTCAAACTCGCCGAGCATACCCACGGAATCGGCAAAGAGGATGCTCTTTTCATACATCCGGCGGTAAGCGTCCACGTTCTCGTCCGTGCGCGCGGTGTAGATGATCGGGATCACAAGCAGTCCCCGGCGGCGCGCCGCCTGTACGGCCGTGCGCACGTCATCGATTGCCTCCGCCTCGCTGAAATATCCGGACGGCAGGCCGTCGGAGAGCACCACGAGGATCTTGCGGCGCTCGGTGCGCTTGGCGAGATCGAGCGCGGCGGCGCGGATGGAATAGCCGTCCTTATTGCCGTTTCCGGCGGCGATCTGCCCCATGGCGTCGATGCAGCGGCTGCCGAGCTCTTTCTGGTCAAAATCCTTGATGACGCAGTGCTCCACAGCGTTCGTGCCGCCGTCAAAGGCGACGATCTTCGTATAGGCGATGCCCTTGAGCGCCTCCTCCATGATCGCGGCCGTTGCCAGCGCCGTGAAGAGCTTGGACTGCCCGCCGCCGACGCCGGAGCCCATGCTGCCGCTGCGGTCGATGAGCAGGTAAAACGCCGTCTCGCGCTGCGACGGCGGCGCCTTGCGGCGAAACACGTCCTTGGCGTCGAGCGGGATCTTCCACAGCTCGCGCTGCGAGAGCGCACCGGTGCGCTGACCGGCACTGCGCTCACGCTGCTGACGCAGGAGCTTGTCGAGCCGGTGATGCAGCGCCTTGGCGCGCTCGGAAAACGCCGGCGGCAGCCGCCCGCCGGACGGCGTGATATACGTCTCGGTGAAGGTCAGACCGGTGTAGCGCGCGGCAAGCTCCTGCCGCTCGCCTGCGTCCAGGCGCGCGGCGTGCGGCGCGGCAACGCTCAGCTGCCGCTCGCTCGCTCTCTCGCGTGTGAGCTCCTGCGCGGCGTTTGAGAGCATGGCGTCCAGCTCAGCCGCGCTGAGCGCAAAGCCGCGGTGCGCGCTCCAGCCCGTGCCAAGCACCTCGCGCAGGCTCTCCGGCCCGCCGGAGGCGGCCTTCTGTGCGGCGGAAACGCCGTCTGACGTGGTGGCGCTCGCTCCGCTCTGCCCGTGATTTCCGCTGCGGCCGACGCTCGACGAGCGCCCGCGGTCCTCCCTGCCGTTCGTACCGGCAGAGCCGCTCGACTTGACCTCCTGACTCGCAAGGCTGCCGCTCATGTCGCCATAGCGCTCGGAATTATCCCCGCTGCCGCCGCCCGCGCTGTCGCCTTTATCCAACTCGGCGTCCTCTCCGTCGGCGGAGGGGCCGCTGCGCGCCGCGTCCTGCGCCTCGCTGTGCAGGCGGAGGCTGCTGTCGCAGCCGTCACCGAGGGCTTCCGCGCGCTCTGCTTCACTGAAAGCGTAATCCACGCACTGCGATGCGATGCGCGCGCGGGCATCATCGTCCGCCTCGCGGCACAGGCGCGCAAGCTCCGGCGCGAGCGTCGTGAGCGTTTGGCGGCAATGCTGCGCGCACGCGGAGGCAGAGGGCGCAAGGATCGCCGCCTCCACCTGCGCGCACACGGACTGCAGCGCCGGCGTCCGGCACGGGATGCCCGTGAGGGCAAACGCCTCCAACTCGTCAAGCAGCGCCTCGAGCGCGCTGCCGGGCGCGGCGGCGTCCAGCTGCGCATAGCACACGAAGCGCAGCAGCGGCAGATAGCCGGGAAAGCGGCGGCAGAGGATGTTATCCGTGCGTGCCTGCTCCAGAATGTTCAGAATACGCTGACCGAGCAGCGCACCGTGCTCCGGCGTGAGGGCATAGTGCTCGTGAAAATACGCGCCGGAAAATACACGCACCGCCGCGCACACGTCGCGGTCGGAGCTGCCGTCGTGCTGAAGCTCGCGTGCGAGCAGTACGCGCAGCGCAGCCGTCCAGTGGCGGGCATCAAAATCCGCACGCAGCAGATATGCAGCCCCGCCGACGGTGACGGACGTGCCGTCCGTCGTGCAGCGCAGGCTGTCGTCCGGCGTGACCGTGTCGATGCGGATGTTGTCCGGCACGAGCAGCGCGAGGCTGCGCCGGAGCAGCGGCGCGATGGGTTCACTCGCCAGAAACGCCCGGTAGCGCGCCAGCGCAGCGTCAAACCCGTCCATCCTGCGGCACCATGCTCTCGATAAGCTCCGTCAGCTGCAGGCGGGTATAGGCGTCCTGCGGCTTGGAAGCAACGTTGTCCAACAGACCCCAGCGCAGACCGAGCAGCGGCTCTGCGCGCAGGGCATCGATAAAGCCGCGGATCGTCATCGCGTCCGGCTCAAGGCCGCCGGCGCTGCGGATGCGGTCGCGGATGGCACAGTAGACATAGTCGCAGATGTTCAGGCTCGCGCCGCTCGCCTCGGGCACGACGCGGCGCAGCACGTCCACAATGGTCTCCGGCTCTGCGATGTGGATGGGCGTGAAGCGGTCGATCGTCGCCTCGTTCATAAAGTTCGTGCCGGCGTAGTCCTCATTCATCGTGATCGTGAACGCCGAGTGCGGGTGCATCTGCACGAGACCGTAGCCGGGCACCTGGATCTGACGCGCGGCATCGGTCAGCGAGTGGAGCACATCGGCACATTCGGGCTTGATGGTGTTGCCCTCGTCGAGCACGACATCCGCGCCCGCGGCCAGATAGCGCAGCATATCGCTCAGGCGATAGCGCATGGTGCCGTTTTCGATCGTCGGTCCGCCGAGCAGATCGAGCTTGTCGAGCTCGGCATTGCCCTGCATCCGGTACTGCGGCACATTGAGCAGCCAGTCCACCGTCTGGATGAGCGTGTTTTTGCCGCACCCCTTGCTGCCGACCAGCCGCAGATGCAGCCCCGACAGGCGGTAGGCCAGCGCGCGTGTGAGCGCCCCGAAGCTGTCGGCCTGCACATAGCGCACCGTCGGATCGGGCACCATCTCGGGGTACTCCGGCAGAGAGAACATCTCGGCGAACACGCGCAGGATGATCGCCTCCGGCACAGCCTGCTCGAGCAGGTACTCGGCGCGTGCGGTCAGTGCCTCCACACCCGCACAGCCGCGCGCCGCCGCCCCGTCGATCGCCGCGCGCACCGCCGCGCTGAGTGCGTCGCCGCAGCGGTATTCGGCGAGAAAGCCCCACACATCCGGCGTGTCGCTGTCGCACGGCTCGCCCGCAGAATCACACAGCGCCGTGATCCGTGCCCGCACGGGCGCAGTGCGCAGCAGCGCCGTGAGCGCCTCCGACGGCGCGGACACGATGCCCACGCGCGAGAACAGGTCCCCCGCCGCCGCCTCGCTCAGGCAGCACACAGGCAGCGTCTCACCCTCGACCCGGCAGAGCACGACCTCCGGCCACGCATGGCGCTCCTGCGCGCAGAGCGAGCGCAGGAAGTCGAGCTTCATCGGTGCTTTCAGATTGCTGCCGCCGCAGACGGCGGTCTCAAATTGCCGGGTAAGATGCATATCGGTTTCCGCCTTTCTCAGTTGCCCCGCGTCGCGCCCCAGGGAAAGCCCTTGGCGCTGCCGTGGTAGATCACGCGCCGCGCATTCAAAAACGCGCAGCGGCCGATGCGCTCCACGCCGTCGGGGATGACGACCGTGTCCAGATTGCTGCACTGGTAAAATGCCTCGTCGTGGATCTCGCGGACGCTGTCCGGGATGACGATGCCCGTCAGACCGATGCAGCGCGAAAACACGCCCTCCGGGATAACGGTGAGCCCCTGCGGAAGATTGACCCGGCGCAGGTGCACCTTATCATAAAACGCATATGGCTCGATCGTCTCGACACTGTCCGGAATGACGAGCGTATTTAAATATGTGTACGACACCATGGCATAGGCAGCGAGCGTGCGCACGCGCACCCCGTCGACCGACGAGGGCAGCTCGAGCACCGTGCCGGCGTTGAAGCAGCCGTCCGTACCGATGCGGCCGGTCGCGGCGTCAAAGACAAAATTCTGCGCCGCAGCCTGTGCTGCCGTGACCGGATGGGTATCCCACGGGCGCTCGCGCAGCCAGACGGCAATATCCGCCTGCGTTTGCCGGCGCTTTTGCGCGAGGTAGTCCTGCATCTGCCGCAGCGAGCACTGCTGCGAGAAAAAGACCGCCAGATCCTCGGCCTCCAACGGGATGGAAAAGCCCTTCGGCAGCTCGAGCCCGAGCTGCATGGCAAGGATCCGGCGGACATCGCCGCACGCATCGTCATAGCGTGAGAGCACCTTCTGATCGCAGACGAAGGGCACGTCCAGCCGCGACGCCTCGATGCCGCCGGCCGTCAAAAGGCCCGCGAAGCCGTGCGCGCGGTCCAAGATCTTTTTTACGTCGCGAAACTGCGTGCTCTGGTAAAGAAGCATCTCCATCGCGTGATCCCTCCCGTCGGTTCGGAACGCTTTTTGTTATAAAACTATCATACAGGTGCAAGGTGTATTCTTCCGTAACATTTGCTGCACAGATTCCGGTTTCCTTGTCTCTTTACCGGCGGATCGGGTATTTTTTGTACACGCTGTACACAGTTTATTCACTGGACAGGCGTTTCCGGTTGTGGTAAACTAAAGTTACGTTACACGAGTCCGGAAAATGCACACGCAGTACACATATATTTTGAATAAAGGAAGCATACGCATGAATGAAGTAAAAAGCCCGAAAAAGCCGATGCTGTATTACTACGCCATGGCGCTGCTCGTGCTGCTGCTCATCAACTTCCTCGCCGTGCCGTGGCTGAGCCAGCGGCAGGTCAAGGAGGTCGACTACGGCACGTTCATGACCATGACGGAGAACAAAGAGATCGGCCGCGTGGAGGTGCAGGACAACCAGATCCTCTTCACGAACAAAGACGACACCCAGATCTACAAGACCGGCCCGATGGACGATCCCGACCTGATCTACCGCCTGAAGGACTCCGGCGCGGAGTTCTCGAGCGAGATCGTCGAGGAGATGTCGCCGTTTCTGTCGTTTCTGCTGACGTGGCTGCTGCCGATCGTGTTTTTTGTCGCCCTCGGCCAGTTCATGCTCAAGCGCATGACGAACAAGGCCGGCGGGCCGAACTCCATGATGTTCGGCCTCGGCGGCTCGAACGCGAAGGTCTATGTCAAGTCCGCCGAGGGCATCAAGTTCTCTGACGTCGCCGGCGAGGACGAGGCCAAGGAAAACCTGACCGAGATCGTCAACTACCTGCACGACCCGGCGAAGTATCAGGAGATCGGCGCATCCATGCCCAAGGGCGTTCTGCTCGTCGGCCCTCCGGGAACCGGCAAGACGATGCTGGCCAAGGCCGTCGCCGGCGAGGCGAACGTGCCGTTTTTCTCCATGTCCGGTTCGGAATTCGTGGAGATGTTCGTCGGCATGGGCGCGAGCAAGGTGCGCGACCTGTTCCGTCAGGCCAAGGAGAAAGCGCCCTGCATCGTGTTCATCGACGAGATCGACGCCATCGGCAAAAAGCGTGACGGGCAGGTCGGCGGCAACGACGAGCGCGAGCAGACGCTCAACCAGCTGCTGACCGAGATGGACGGCTTCGAGGGCAACAACGGCGTCATCATCCTCGCCGCCACAAACCGGCCCGAGTCGCTCGACCCGGCGCTCACGCGCCCCGGCCGCTTTGACCGGCGCGTGCCCGTGGAGCTGCCCGATCTCAAGGGCCGCGAAGAGATCCTCAAGGTGCACGCCCGCAAGATCAAGGTCGCCGAGGACGTGGACTACAACAAGATCGCGCGCATGGCCTCCGGCGCATCGGGCGCGGAGCTGGCGAACATCGTCAACGAGGCCGCGCTGCGCGCCGTGCGCGACGGCCGCCGCTTTGCCACGCAGTCGGATCTCGAGGAAAGCATCGAGGTCGTCATCGCGGGCTATCAGAAGAAAAACGCCATTCTCACGGATCAGGAGAAATGGACGGTCGCCTACCACGAGATCGGCCACGCGCTCGTCGCCGCGCTGCAGACACACTCCGCCCCCGTGCAGAAGATCACCATCATCCCCCGCACGTCCGGCGCGCTGGGCTACACGATGCAGGTCGAAGAGGGCAACCACTACCTCATGACGAAAGAGGAGCTGGAAAACAAGATCGCCACGCTCACCGGCGGCCGCGCGGCCGAAGAGGTGCGCTTCGGCGTCATCTCCACCGGCGCGTCCAACGACATTGAGCAGGCAACAAAGCTCGCCCGCGGCATGATCACACGCTACGGCATGAGCGAGGCGTTCGACATGGTCGCGCTCGAGACGGTCACGAACCAGTATCTCGGCGGCGACGCCTCCCTCGCCTGCTCGGCCGAAACGCAGACGCAGATCGACCATCAGGTCGTCGCGCTCGTGAAAAAAGAGCACGCCAAGGCCGTCGGCATCCTCACGGAAAACCGTGCCAAGCTCGACGAGCTGGCCAAGTACCTCTATGAAAAGGAGACCATCACCGGCGAGGAGTTCATGGCCATTCTCAACCGCGCCTGACGGGCTGCGATGCGGTCGTGCAGCGATCCTGAATCACCCCGCGAAAGGAGGACCACCGCAACCGTATGAATGAAAAGCTGAAAGAAAAAGT
>ERZ1106943.2798-NODE-2798-length-14347-cov-3.123286_pt1 | contig 14347 bp, 9 predicted proteins | sample MGYA00403671_ERZ1106943 | MGnify/ENA primary metagenome ERZ1106943 (study PRJEB35170, sample SAMEA104062427) | human gut metagenome | biome: human gut; feature: human-associated habitat; material: faeces | place: Denmark | collected 2012-06-14 ...
CCCGCCGCGTCAGCGGCAGGTACGGCGGCTTTCCGCCGAGGAATTTTTTACATTGGTGCGCTGCGGCGGGGCGGGGTTCTACCGTCCCCGTACCGAGGTGCTGCGGATGCTGACCGCAGGCGAGGCGTGGGGCACAGCCGGGGCGGCGCTGCTGGTGCTGCCCCTCACCGCTGATACCACCGCCGCAGCGGCACTGCGCAGCTGGCTGGGACGCAGGCAGCTGGAGGGCGGCTGTCTGCTTACCCCGCCGGTGGGTACCGGCACGGAGCTGCCCGCCCGGCTGGTGGAGGTTGCCGCAGCCCGGGCGGACCGGCTGCGCCGCAAGGGTACGGCATGGGCAGTGGTGGAGTGCACCGAAACGGCGGCAGCGCTGTTGCCGCTGTATTTCCGGCAGGGCTTCGGACTGCGGGCGCTGCGCCCGCTGGAAAGCCTTGCGCCCTGCTTTTTGCTGCGCACCGGCTGCGTGCCCGCCCGCACTGCGCCGGTGTGGGTGCCGCTGGAAGATAGGGTACAGCTGGCATTGTTGCTGGCAAAAGGCTATGCCGCGCTGGACAGCCGCCCCTACGGCGGCAGCCTTGCGCTGGCGCTTTATCCGCTGAAAGAAACGGAATAACGTAAACCAGAGAGGGAATGAGAAAGCTATGAAGGCAGTGATCCTTGAAAGCTATGTGATGGAAGAAGGAGACTTGGACTGGTCCGGGGTAAAGGCACTGGTGCCGGACACCACCAGCTATGTGCGCACCGACTACGCCGATATTGCGCCCCGCATCGGGGATGCAGAGCTGGTGCTCATCAACAAGTGCCGCATTGACGAGGCAGTATTGGCGCAGTGCCCGAACCTTAAATGGGTGGGCATCATCGCCACCGGCACGGATAATATCGACCTTGATGCCTGCCGCCGCCATGGGGTGGCAGTAGCCAACGTGCCGGGGTATTCTACTTACAGCGTGGCGCAGATGACCTTCAGCCTGCTGCTGGCCATCTGCCAGTGTGCCCAGCGGTACGACCGGGCGGTAAAGGACGGGTACTGGCAGCTGGGCATCCCGGCAGAGTACGGTCTGCTGCCGCAGGTGGAACTGCTGGGCAAGACCTTTGGCATCTATGGCTACGGCAGCATTGGCCGACAGACCACCCGCATTGCCAAGGCCTTTGGCATGGAGGTGTTGGTGTGCACCCGTACCGTTCGGCCGGAGTACGAAGCCGACGGTGTGGAATTCGTGGATCTTGACACCCTGCTTGCCCGCAGCGATGTGCTCAGCCTGCACTGTCCGGCAACACCTGCAACACAGGGGCTGATCAACGCGGCCACCCTTGCAAAGGCAAAGCCCGGCATGATCTTGCTGAATACTGCGCGCGGTGCACTGGTGGACGAGCAGGCCGTGGCCGATGCGCTGAAAAACGGGCAGCTGGCCTTTTACGGGGCAGACGCTTTTGGTACCGAGCCACTGCCGCAGGAAAGTCCGCTGCGGGGCCTGCCCAAAGAGAAGGACGAAGTGCGTTCTATGGCGCTGGAAAACGGCTATTTCTACTATTATCAGCGCCGGTCGGAGGACAAGTATGATCTGGTTCGCCAAAAGTTCGGCAGCCAAAAGACTGTGACCTTGCTGGAGCATGTGCGTTCCACCGATTACCCGGTGGTGTACGGCAACCGACTGTATTATACCGATTATAAGAGCGGAGCCGCCCGGGCAATGGAGCTGAATATGAACTCCGGCGCCAAAAAGGTGATGCTCACCGCCTCCGGTGCGGACAAGTCCGGCACCGTAGCGGTGGCCTGTGGCTATCAGTATATCTTTTTGATCGGCAAAAAGACGGAGAGCGGCGGCAGCGTGTACCGCGCCTCCTGCATTTACACCTCTGCCTCGGCAGACAATACCATGGACTTCCGCAGCGGAAAATGGTCCTACTAATCAATCCCCCTGAGTAAAGGAACGAAACACAGTGGATAAGTACAAAAAACTCGCTTCCAATACCATTATTTTTGCCATTGGCACCTTTTCGTCTAAAATTCTGTCGTTTTTGCTGATGCCCTTTGTCACCCGTATGATGACCACGGGCAGCTACGGCGCGGCGGATCTGATCCAGCAGACGGGCAATGTGATCATACCCATTGCCTTTTTGTGCGTCAACTCGGCAGCCTTGCGCTTTTCGATGGACAAGGCAGAGCGCAAGAGCGATGTGTTTACCGTAGGCGTGCGGGTGACTCTGGTGGGCTTTTTTGCCTTTCTGTTGTTTGCGTACCCGATCAGTTTAATTAAAATCAACGACTTTAAGCTGGGCGATTACCTGGTGCTCATTTATGTGTTTGTGCTCACTTCCGGTTTTCGCCAGCTGTGCCAGCAGTTTGTGCGCGGCTCCGGTCATGTAAAGCTGTTTGCCATTGACGGTATTCTGGCTACCGTGACCTATCTGCTGTTTACCATGCTGTTCTTGGGCGTGTTTAAGTGGGGGGTCACCGGCTATATTTTAGCCATCGTGGCGTCGGACTTTTGCTCTGTGCTGTTCTTTACCGTAACTGCCAAGCTGTACCGTTATGTGCGCTTTAAGGGCGTGCGCCGCCAGACCGGGCGGGATATGCTGCGCTACTGCGTGCCCATGATCCCTACCATTATCTTGTGGTGGATCATCAATGTGTCTGACCGCTATATGGTTACTTATTTTGTGGGTTCTTCTGCCAACGGCCTGTATTCCGCCGCATCTAAGATCCCGAATTTGGTGATTATGTGCGCGTCTGTATTTACAGACGCCTGGCAACTGTCTGCGGTGGATGAGTATAACAATAAAGATACCGCCCGGTTTTTCTCCAAGATCTTTCGGGTGTACTGTGGCGGCACCTTCTTTGTGGCGTCTTTCCTGATTTTGACTTGTAAGATTATTACAAAAGTTTTGGTGGCAGACGCGTATTTTGACTCTTGGCAGTATGTGCCGGTACTGATCATCTCCACCGTATTCTCCTGTCTGGTGAACTTTTTGGCCTCCATCTATATGGCGGAGAAAAAGAATATTATGGCGATGGTAACTGCCCTCACCGGTGCAGTCACCAATGTGGTGCTGAACCTGATTTTGATTCCCCGTATGGGTGCCAACGGTGCGGCTGTTGCCACTGCCTGCGCCTTTGTGGTCGTGTTCCTGACCCGCAGTCGGGATACGCGCCGATTCATTAAGATCAACTACCAGCCGGTGGTGCTCACCTGCCAAACCGTGGTGCTGGTGGCCCAAACGGTGGCGGCGCTGTGCTTGCAGGGCGTGTGGTTCTATGTGGCAGAGGCACTGCTGTTTGCCCTGATGTTGGGAATGAACTGGTATCAGGTGGTAGAGCTGTACAAACTAGTGACGACCAAGATGCTGTCCAAACTGAAAAAGCAGAAAACAGAGGAAGAATAAGAGAAATGTTTCGTGCATAGGCTCTTTTAGCGACTTGGTATTGAATTACAGACGATTTTAGTATATAATCTACAAATGGAACACGATTATTTGCGTGATTTATAATAATTTTTGGAGGATTTGTATGAAATCAACGATTTCTGTGGCGCAAGCAAAGCGACGGATCAACGACAAACTCAGTCACTTCTTCGGCGTTACGCCGGCAGACGCCACCAATGAACAATATTATAAGGCTGTGGCCATGATCCTGCGGGAGATGCTCAGCGAAAAAAACAGTCAGTTCCGCCATCAGGCTGAGGGCCAGGACTCTAAGCAGATCTATTATCTGTGCATGGAGTTTTTAATGGGGCGTTCCTTAAAGAACAACTTGTATAACCTAGGCCTGACTGAGACTTTTGAAAAGGCGCTGGCCGGCTTTGATGTAAAGCTGGAGCAGCTGTACGATGAGGAGCCGGATGCCGGTTTGGGCAACGGCGGCTTGGGTCGTCTGGCTGCCTGTTATCTGGACGGTTTGGCCTCTGACGGCTATCAGTCTATGGGCTATTCCATTCGGTATGAGGCCGGTATTTTTAAGCAGAAGCTGGTAGACGGCTGGCAGACGGAGCTGCCGGACTTTTGGCTGCCCGGCGGAGAGGTTTGGTTAGTGCCCCGTGAGGAGCGCGCCCAGACTGTCAGCTTTGAGGGCTGGGTCGATGAAAGCTGGGACGGTGAGTACCATACCGTCACTATGCGGGATTGCAACACCGTGATCGCTGTGCCTTATGATATGTATGTAAGTGGTTTGGGTGACGGTGTGGCTCGTTTGCGCCTGTGGGCGGCTCGCAAGCCTGCACTGGATATGAGTCTGTTTAATCAGGGCGAGTATATTAAGGCTATGGAGCAGTCTGCCATGGCAGAGACCATCAGTAAGGTGCTGTATCCGGCAGATAACACGCCGGAGGGCAAGTCCCTGCGCCTGCGCCAGCAGTATTTCCTGGTGTCCGCCTCTGTGCAGGATATTATTCACCGTCACCTGTCCAAGTACGGCACGCTGGATAATCTGCCGGAGAAGGTGGCAATCCATATTAACGATACCCACCCCACCTTGGCCATTCCGGAACTGATGCGCATTATGCTGGACGAGTGCGGCTATGATTGGGACTCTGCCTGGAAACTGGTAACCGACACGATGGCGTACACCAACCACACGGTGATGAAAGAGGCGCTGGAGTGCTGGAGCGAGGACCTGTACAAGCGCTTGCTACCCCGTATTTATGAGATCACCAAGGAGATCGACAACCGCTTCCGTGCCTTTGTTTGGGGCGCTACCCATGATGCAGACAAGGTGGAGCGTATGGCTGTGATCTCTTGCGGCGCCGTGCGTATGGCCAACTTGTGCGTGGCCGGTTCTCACAGCGTCAACGGCGTGTCTGCTTTGCATAGCGAGATTTTGAAGGACACGGTGTTCCACGACTTCTACACCATCACCCCGGCCAAGTTTACCAATGTAACCAACGGCATTGCCTTCCGCCGCTGGCTGTGCCAGTCCAACCCGCAGCTGACCGATTATTTAACGGAGCTGATCGGTGACGACTTTATTAAGCACAGCGACCGCCTGCTGACCCTGCGGGATTACAAGGACGACCCGGCAGTGCTGGACCAGCTGCAAAAGATCAAGCGCGCCAACAAAGAGCGCTTTGCCAAGGTGGTGAAGAAGCAGAACGGCGTGGTGCTGGACCCGGATTCCATCTTTGATGTGCAGGTGAAGCGCCTGCACGAGTATAAGCGCCAGCAGCTGAATGTTCTGAACATTATTGCGCAGTACCAGGCGCTGAAAGAAAATCCGAATATGGACTTTACTCCTCGGACTTATATTTTTGCTTCCAAGGCAGCCCCGGGTTACTACATGGCTAAGAAAATCATTCAGCTGATTGACGCTTTGGCTCATGTGGTGAACAATGACCCGGACACCAAGGATAAGCTGAAAGTGGTGTTTATGGAGGACTACTCCGTGTCTTTAGCAGAGGTGCTGATGCCTGCTGCGGACATCAGTGAGCAGATTTCGCTGGCCGGCACGGAGGCATCCGGCACCGGCAATATGAAGTTGATGCTCAACGGCGCCGTTACTCTGGGCACCCTGGACGGCGCCAATGTGGAGATCTGCAACGCCGTAGGGGAGGACAATATCTTCCTGTTTGGTATGAAGACGCCGGATGTGGAGGCTCTGCGCCGTAGCGGCTATCATCCCATGAACTATGTGACCAATAACCCGGCGTTAAAGAACGCCATTGATATGATCCAGTATGGCGTGAACGGTAAGGACTTTAGTGAGATTACCTCCTCACTGATCAATGTGGACCCGTATATGGCGCTGGCAGATTTTGCCGATTATCAAAACGCCCAGCGGCGTTCGGCACAGGTGTATGCTGACAAGACCGCCTTTGCCAAGATGAGCCTGATGAATATCAGCGGTGCAGGCATTTTCAGCGCAGACCGTGCCGTGCAGGAATATGCGGAGAATATTTGGCACACCCACCCGGTGGTTGTAGCGCAGCCCCGGCCTCAAAAGGTGGCGGCTGCTGCGGAGAAGCCCGCCGAGAAGCCGGCGAAGAAACCCGCAGCCAAAAAGTCCGCTACAAAGAAAACCACCAAGAAGAAATAAATCTGCTTGCGGCAGGCGCAGGGCAATGCCTGTGTCTGCCGTTTTTTACTGTTTAAGAGAGGGAAAATATGCTGATCTTCAACGCCAGAGACCCACAGTACAAGTCGCCCATCCGCGCCGTGGCAACGGATGAGCCGTGCATCTGCGGCTGGTGGTCTCGCGGGATATGCATTGCTCCGGCGCCCGGTTGGTGGTCACCAAAGACGGCGAAACGCCGGTGCCGTACGGTATGTTTTGGGCCGGTATGTGCGGCACGGAGGCAGAGTATTGGGAGCTGCATTTTGCCGCTACCACCCCGGGGCTGTATTTTTATCATTTTGAATTGGACACCCCCTGGGGACTGCACTTTGTGCGCAACGCCGGGGGCGGTAAAGGGGATTTTCTGCCGGACGGTGCGGATTTTCAGCAAACGGTGTATGATAAGGATTTTCAAACGCCGGCCTTTTTACGGGGTGGACTGATCTATCAGATCTTTCCGGATCGGTTTTACAATTCCGGCGCGCCAAAGACCGGTGTGCCTGCCACCCGGGTGCGGCGTAACTGGGGGGAGGAGCCTTTTTGGGACGAGGCCCAGATGAACGGCCTTTGGAACAACGATTATTTCGGCGGCGACCTGAAAGGCATTGCGGAGAAGCTGCCGTATATTGCCAAGCTGGGCGTGACCGCGATTTATTTGAATCCGATTTTTGAGGCCCATTCCAACCATCGGTACGACACTGGGGATTATGAAAAGATTGACCCTATGCTTGGCGATACAGAGGACTTAAAATATCTGTGCAGCCAGGCGAAAAAACTGGGGATCGGTGTGATCTTAGACGGCGTGTTCAGCCACACCGGGCGGGATTCCAAGTATTTTAATTACTATGGTCATTACCCCACGCTGGGCGCCTATAACAGCCCGGACAGCCCTTATTACAGCTGGTACCAATTTGGCAAGGATCGGGACGATTACAAGTCCTGGTGGGGCATTCGCCTGCTGCCGGAGATCCGTGAGGAGGAGCCATCTTATCGGGACTATATTTGCGGTGAGAACGGCATCCTTCGCCGTTGGATGCGCTGCGGCATCAGCGGCTGGCGGTTGGATGTGGCGGATGAGCTGCCGGATGTGTTCCTGGACGACCTGCGCCGGGCGGTTAAAAGCGAGGACCCGGACGCCATCATTATCGGCGAGGTGTGGGAGGACGCCACCACCAAGTTTGCCTATGGGCAGCGGCGGCGTTATCTGCTGGGGAATCAGCTGGACAGTGTGATGAATTATCCCTTTGCCGCGGCGATCTTGCACTTTGTGCGCTACGGCGGCGGTCAGGCGTTTTTAGATGCCATCTTGTCTATTACCGAGCATTATCCGCCCCAGGTGACGGCGGTGCTGATGAACCATATCGGCACCCACGATACTCTGCGGGCGATTACCGCGTTGGCCGGACCGGATTGTACCGGCCAAGGGCGGGCTTGGCAGCATCGCAACAATACCCTGTCCGGGGCGGATTATGCCCGCGGGGTGCAGTTGCTGAAGCTGGCTTCTTTCCTGCAATATACTTTGCCCGGCGTACCCTCTCTGTATTACGGAGATGAGGTGGGTGTGCAGGGCATGAAAGACCCCTTCAACCGGGGCTGTATGCCTTGGGCGCACCAGGATCGGGATTTACTGCATTGGTATCAGCGGCTGGGCCAAATGCGTCGGGGCTGCAAAGCGTTGGCTGAGGGCACATTCGTGCCGGTACAGGGTGACCTGGGCGGCGTGTGCTATGAGCGCCAAAGCTGGCGGCAGTGAACCGCACCTCGGAGCCTAAGACCTTTGCCGTGGATCCGGTGTGGGACAATGCTTATGCCTTTTTTGACGATACCTGCATGGACGGCCGATTAACCGTTCCTCCCATGTCAGCCGCTTTGCGTACCAGACAATAAAACCTTGCCACTCGGCTTTGCCGGGTGGCTTTTTGCTGTTTTTGCCGGAAATGCTTATATTATATATAATAAATTATAAATTAGCGGTTGAATGTGGGCGGGTGTGTGTGTTATAATAGCAGAGTTAATGTGGGTCAGTAGATACTGTACCCAAATTCCGCGAAAGGAAGATTTAAGAATTATGGCTTACAGAACCCATAACTGTAATCAGCTGACCTTTGACCAGCTGAACCAAACTGTTTCTCTGGCCGGGTGGGTAGATACCATCCGCGATCACGGCGGTGTGATCTTTGTTGATCTGCGCGACGAGTACGGCGTGACCCAGGTGGTGTTCCACGACGACGCGCTGCTGAAAGGCGTTCGTAAGGAGAGCGTCATCTCCGTGACCGGTAAGGTCGTAAAGCGTGACCCGGAGACGGTGAATAAAAAGATCGCTACCGGCGAGCTGGAAGTGCATGTGACGGAAGTGACCGTGCTGGGCGAATGTACCCGCACGCTGCCTTTTGAGATCTCCGAGTCCAAGGACACCCGTGAGGATGTACGACTTCAGTACCGCTTTTTGGATCTGCGTAATCCCCAGGTGCATGAGAGCATTCTCTTCCGCAGTAAGGTAGTCGCTTTCCTGCGGCAGAAGATGACGGAAATGGGCTTTACGGAAATCACCACCCCGATTTTGACCTGTTCCTCTCCGGAGGGTGCCCGGGACTATATCATTCCCTCCCGTAAGCACGAGGGCAAGTTCTATGCACTGCCCCAGGCGCCCCAGCAGTTTAAACAGCTGCTGATGACCTCCGGCTTTGACCGCTATTTCCAAATTGCGCCCTGCTTCCGTGATGAGGACGCCAGAGCGGACCGCTCTCCCGGCGAGTTCTATCAGCTGGATTTTGAAATGGCTTTTGCCACCCAGGAAGATGTGTTTGCCGTGGCGGAAGAGGTGCTGTATGACACCTTCACCAAGTTCTCTGACAAGAAAGTGACCCCGGCGCCCTTTGTGCGTATTCCTTACGCCGAGTCCATGCTGAAATACGGCACGGACAAGCCGGATTTGCGCAACCCGCTGATCATCCATGATCTGACCGAATATTTCAGTACCGTAGAGTTTAAGCCCTTTAAGGGCCGTCCGGTGCGAGGTATCGTGGTGCCGAACTGTGCAGGACAGTCTAAGGGCTGGTACGAAAAAATGCTGGCTTTTGCCATGGACATTGGCATGAAGGGCTTGGGCTACATCACCGTTCAAGAGGACGGCAGCTATAAAGGCCCCATTGACAAGTTCCTGTCTCCCGAGAAGAAAGAGGAACTGCGCACCATGCTGGACCTGAAAACGGACGACACCCTGTTCTTTATTTGCGACAACATTCGGATCGTCAATGACCTTGCCGGTCAGATCCGTACCGAATTAGGTCGTCGCCTGGATTTGATCGACAAGGATCGGTTCGACTTGTGCTTTATCACCGACTTCCCCATGTTTGAGCGGGACGATGACGGCAAGCTGATTTTCACCCACAATCCGTTCTCTATGCCCCAGGGCGAGATGGACGCGCTGCTGCACCAGGAGCCCACGGAGATCAAGGCTTATCAGTACGACATTGTGTGTAACGGCGTGGAGCTGTCCTCCGGCGCTGTGCGTAACCACCGCCCGGATGTGATGATCAAGGCCTTTGAGATGGCCGGTTATACTGCCCAGGATGTGGAAGAGAAGTTTGGTGCACTGTTTAACGCATTCCATTACGGCGCACCGCCCCATGCAGGAATGGCACCCGGCGTAGACCGGCTGATCATGTTGCTGCGGGATGAGGACAACATTCGCGAGGTAATCGCATTTCCTATGAACTCCAATGCCCAGGATATGCTGCTGGGCGCACCCAACACCGTTAGCGAAATGCAGCTGCGAGAGGCACACATTAAGCTGCGCCGCCCGGCACCGAAAGCGTAACGGAGCGTATAGAACGATAGATAGATCGAGGTTAGCGTATGAAGATCACACCGGAACTGATCCAGTATCTGGAGAGTTTGGCCAGAATTGAATTGACCCCTGCGGAGGAAGCCACCGTTGGCGACCAGCTGCAGGAACTGCTTACTTATATCGACACCTTGAGCCAGCTGGACACCGACGGGGTAGAGGCCAAGAGCCACTGCTTCCCGGTGACCAATGTGTTCCGCAAGGATCAGGTGGAGGTGCACATGACCCCGGAAGAAGTGGTGGCCAATGCACCGGAGAGCCAGGACGGCGCCTTTGTGGTGCCTAAGACGGTAGAGTAAGGAGGGCGCAGCATGAATGTTTTTGAATGGAGCGCAGCCGAGCTGGCGCAAAAGATAAAAGCAGGCGAGCTGTCTGCGCCGGAGGCGGTAGATGCGGTCATCGCTGCCATTGACAGCAAGGACGGCACTTATAACTGCTACACCTCACTGAATAAAGAGGCTGCTTTGCAGCAGGCTGAGACGGTACAGAGCCGGATCGACGCCGGGGAGGCATTGTCCCCGCTGGCCGGTGTGCCCATCGGTATCAAAGATAATATCTGTACCAAAGGTCAACTGACCACCTGTGCGTCTAAGATTCTCACCGGCTTTAAGCCGCCTTATAACGCAACGGTGATTGAAAAGCTGCATACTGCGGGCATGATCCCCCTGGGCAAGCTGAATATGGACGAGTTCGCCATGGGCTCCACCACGGAGACTTCCTTTTACGGTGCAACCAAGAATCCCTGGAACACGGACCGGGTGCCCGGCGGTTCCTCCGGCGGCGCAGCAGCGGCTGTGGCAGCCAAGGAGGCAGTTGTAGCTTTGGGTTCCGATACCGGCGGTTCTATTCGTCAGCCTTGTTCATTCTGCGGTGTGACCGGGCTAAAGCCCACTTACGGCGCAGTCAGCCGATATGGTCTGATCGCTTATGCTTCTTCTTTAGATCAGATTGGGCCCATTGCCCGTTCGGCTGCGGATGTGGCGGCGGTGTTTGATGTGATCCGGGGCAAGGATCCCAAGGACGGCACCTCTATGACCGGCGGCCGGTTGGATCTGAACGCTGTGTGGAACGCCAAGGATGTGCAGGGCAAGAAGATCGGTATTCCGGAGGATTACTTTGGCGAGGGTATTGACCCGCAGGTGGCCGCCGCTGTGCGCGCCGCTGCCGACACATTGACCGATTTAGGCGCCACGGTAGAGATCTTTTCTCTCCCCATTGTGAAGTACGCCATTCCCACTTATTATATTATCGCCTGCGCCGAGGCCTGCTCCAATCTGTCCCGGTTTGACGGCATTAAATACGGTTACAAATCGCCGGAGGCGCACTCTCTGCGGGAAGTTTACTTTAAGTCCCGCTCCGAGGGCTTCGGCATGGAAGTGAAAAAGCGCATCATGCTGGGCAACTTTGTACTTTCCAGCGGCTACTTTGACGCTTATTATAAGAAAGCCTTGCAGGCCAAGGGTCTGATCTGTCAGGCCTTTGACGATGCCTTTAAGGCCTATGACTTTTTGCTGGGGCCGGTGGCACCCACTACGGCGCTGCCGATGGGTCAGGGACTGTCCGACCCGCTGGCTATGTACCTGGGCGATATTTATACGGTTATGATCAACATTGCCGGTTTGCCCTCCCTAGCGCTGCCCTGCGGGTTTGACACCCAGGGTATGCCGGTAGGTATGCAGCTGATCGGTCGTCCTTTTGAGGAGGAGACCATTCTTTGCGCCGGTCATGCGTTCCAGAGCGTGACCGACTATCACAAGCAGTCCCCGGTAACGGAAAAGGAGGCGCTGTAATGGAATACAATACCGTTTGCGGTTTGGAGGTCCATACGGAACTCTCCACCAAGACCAAGATCTTTTGCAACTGCTCTACGGCGTTTGGCGGCGAACCTAACAGCCATGTTTGTGAGATTTGCGCCGGTATGCCGGGCACACTGCCGGTGGTGAATGAGCGCGTGGTGGAATACGCGGTGCGCACCGGTTTGGCTACCAACTGCACCATCACCCGGTACAATAAATTTGACCGTAAGAATTATTTTTATCCTGATTTGCCCAAGGCATACCAGATTAGTCAGCTGTATCTGCCCATTTGTCAAAATGGCTATGTGGAGATCACGGACCAAATCAACGGCGGCACCAAGAAAGTGCGGATCAAGGAGATCCACATGGAGGAGGACGCCGGCAAGCTGGTGCATGATGAGTGGAGCGACTGCACGCTGGTGAACTACAATCGCTGTGGCGTGCCGCTGCTGGAAATTGTGTCCGAGCCGGATATTGCCTGCGCCGATGAGGCGGTAGAGTATGTGGAAAAGCTGCGGGCCATCTTGCAGTTCTGCGGTGTGTCTGACTGCAAAATGCAGGAGGGTTCTCTGCGGGCGGATGTAAATGTGTCTGTGATGCCGGTAGGCGCTGCTGAGTACGGCACCCGCACGGAGATGAAAAATATTAACTCCTTCCGCGCCATTCATAACGCCATTGAGAGCGAGGCCCAGCGCCAGATCGAGGTGATCGAGGACGGCGGCGCCGTGACGCAGGAGACCCGCCGTTGGGACGACGCCAAGGGCACCAGCTACGCTATGCGCAGCAAGGAGGACGCCCAGGATTATAAGTATTTCCCGGAGCCGGATCTGCCGCCCATCGAATTGTCGGACGAATACATTGACACCATTCGCCAGCAGTTGCCGGAACTGCCGGAGGCCAAAAAGGCTCGGTATAAGAGCGAGTATGGCTTGACGGATTATGATACGGATATGATCTGCTCTTCTGTATCTTATGTGCGGCTGTTTGAGCGCACGGTGGAGATCACCGGCAATCCCAAGGACAGCGCCCATTGGATCATGGGTGAGGTGATGAAGCTGCTTAACGACAGCCAAACCCTGCCGGAGGATATGCACTTTAACCCGGACGCTCTGGGTCGTATCATTCAGCTGCAAAATGGCAACAAGATCAGCCGGGACAGCGCTAAGAAAGTGCTGGCTGCCGTGTTTACAGACAATGTGGATCCGGACGAATATGTGAAGCAGAACCAAATGGAAATGGTCAGCGACACCGGCGCCATTCGCAAGGTGGTCGAGGATGTGCTGGCACAGAATGAAAAAGCCGTCAATGAGTACAAGGGCGGCAAGGCTGCTTCCTTCAACTTCCTGATCGGCCAGTGTATGCGTGCGTTACGCGGCAAGGCACCGGCGGCGGAGGTTACCAAGATCTTAAAAGAAATTCTTGGCTAAGCGATAAAGTACAACATCTCGGATATACTATATCCGAGGTGTTTTTTTATGCACAAAAAAGGAAAGACCGTCTCCTTTGCAGATCCGCCGGTGATCACCGGTCACGCCGGCGTGGCAGGTAAAAAAGAGGGGGAAGGCCCCTTGAGCGAAGACTTTGACGCGGTGTTTGCCGATACCACCATGGGGCAGCAGTCCTTTGAACTGGCCGAGTCCGCCATGCTACGGGATGCCATTTTGCGGGCGCTGTCGGCAGCGGGCAAAAGTCCGTCCGATGTGGATTTTATCCTAAGCGGCGACCTGCTGGATCAATGTATGGGCTCTGCTTTTGCCATTAAGGATTTGGACATTCCTGCCATTGGACTGTATGGCGCATGTTCCACCATGGCGTTGTCCTTGGGCGTGGGGGCTATGCTGATTGATGCCGGAGCTAAGTGCTGTGTGGCAGGAACCTCTAGCCATTTTTGCTCCAGCGAGCGGCAATTCCGCTTTCCTCTGGAGTATGGCGGGCAGCGTCCGCCCAGTGCCCAGTGGACGGTGACCGGTGCCGGCAGTGCAGTGCTGGAAAGCAAGGGTGAAGGCGTGCGTATACGGGCGGTGCATATTGGCACCATTACCGATTATGGCATTACGGATGCCGGTAATATGGGCGCAGCTATGGCGCCGGCGGCTGCCCGTACCATTCATGACCTGTTGGAGGACAGCGCCACCACCCCGGCAGACTACGATCAAATTGTCACCGGGGACTTGGGCGCAGTGGGCACCAAGCTGCTGTATCAGCTGATGGAGCGGGATTGGGGTATTCAACTGGCGGGTCACCACAAGGACTGTGGCATGATGATCTATGATCTCAAGAGTCAGGATGTGAATGCAGGTGGCTCCGGCTGTGGCTGCGGCGGTTCGGTGCTGTGCAGCCATATTTTGAAGAAAATGGAGCAGGGTGCGCTGCGCAAGGTACTGTTTGTGGCCACCGGTGCGCTGATGTCGCCCACCAGCACCAAGCAGGGCAACTCCATTCCCGGCGTGGCCCACGGCGTGGTATTGGAGGTGTAAGTGTGAAAACCCGTTATGTAAAGGATATTCGCGTGCTGTCTGCCTTTCAGCAGACCATTCGGGCTATGCAGATTCTCATTCTTGTGCTGCGGGTGCTGGCGGTGGCCTTTTTGGTGCTGCAGAGCATTACCCTAATGCGAGATAACGCATAGGCGCTTTATATATATAGTAGGTATAGAAAAAG
>ERZ1106943.2802-NODE-2802-length-14327-cov-4.711323_pt1 | contig 14327 bp, 8 predicted proteins | sample MGYA00403671_ERZ1106943 | MGnify/ENA primary metagenome ERZ1106943 (study PRJEB35170, sample SAMEA104062427) | human gut metagenome | biome: human gut; feature: human-associated habitat; material: faeces | place: Denmark | collected 2012-06-14 ...
GACCATCTTGATTTTTTCAAGGACTTAGACGATATCCGCTCCTCGTTCAAAAAATACACAGAGCTGCTGCCTGATGACGGATATCTGGTTATAAACAGCGGAATTGAGGACTACTCCTATTTTTACAGTGACAGCAATTGTAACGTGATTACATTCGGACTTAACCCGCAGACAAGTAACTACTCTGCCACAGATTTTCATATTGACGATAGGGGTGACTACTGCTATACGCTTCTTTATAATAATGAAGAAAAATGCAAGGTTGCACTCAAGGTTCCGGGAGAACATAACATATTAAACAGCCTTGCAGCAATAGCTGCCGCTGTCACCCTCGGCATAAGGCTTGATACCGCCGTGAAGGGAATCGCCTCCTATAGCGGTGTTGACCGCCGTTTCCAGATTAAGGGCAAATGCAATGGCTTCACAATCATTGATGACTATGCGCACCATCCTGCTGAGATAACAGCAACCCTTAAGGCGGCACAGCACTATCCTCACAATAAGCTCTGGTGCATATTCCAGCCGCACACCTACACGCGCACGAAGGCATTTCTGCCTGAATTTGCCAAGGCTCTTGCACACGCAGACCACGTAGTCTTAGCCCCGGTATATTCCGCGCGCGAACAGGACATATATGGAGTAAGTTCAGCAGATATTCAAAAGCTTATTCTCGGCAGCGGTACCCCATGTGAATATTTTATGACTTTCCCTGAGATAGAAGCATTTATAAAAGACAACTGTTCAGAAGGCGATGTCGTAATCACCATGGGAGCAGGCAACATTCTTGAGGTCGGAGAAGACCTGCTTAAGTAAATATTGCGATATTCACACAGCATACACAGATTATCCACATCCACAACCCCCTATAATCTCCGCATTTTAGGGGGTTTTCCACATCTTATCCACATTATCCACATTTTTCATATCCACAACTTTCACAACTTTGCTTTGTTGCCATAAAATCTATTCTCAAAAAAGCCCGGCTATGCTATACTTATTATAGAAATTTTAAGAAATGAGAGTACAGCTATGGCACCTATTACACTAACCTCAACCTACACTCCTAATGAGACAACCATCCCTAATATTTTTCTGGACAGATATATGCCTTCGGCAAACGGCGAATTTGTGAAGGTCTATTTGTGTCTGCTTAGGATGTATGCCAACCCGGCGGGGCGTTCTTCTACCCTCACCGATATTGCCGATTTACTTAATCATACCGAGAGCGATATAATCCGTGCCATAAAGTACTGGGAAAAGGCGGGGCTTCTATCCGTAGGCTACAGCGGTGATATTCCCGTGAGTATTACACTTTTACCGATCAGGCAGAAGCCGGACAGGCTTTCCACGGACAGCCCGGCAGAGGAGCCTTCATACAATACAGCTGAAACGGCTGCCGCAGCAGAAGGAGTCAACGCCCTTGGTGAACAGACGCCTGTCCATGCCCCCGATGAGACTCTTCCCGGCAAATACAATTATTCCCCTGCGGCTATCAAGCGCATGTGCGACAGTGATGACAACCTCCATCAGTTGATTTTTGTCGCCGAGAAGCTGTTCGGCAAGACACTCACCAACTCAGAAATCAGCACAATACTCTATATCCACAATGATTTGAATTTTTCCGATGATCTGCTTGAATATCTGTTTGAATACTGCGTTTCCCTGGAGAAGAGAAGCTTCCGCTATCTTGAACGTGTAGCCATAAGCTGGCATGAGGAAGGTCTTGTGACAGCCGAACAGGCAAAACAGCAGCATGAGATACATAGTAAGAAAATCTACTCCGTCATGAAGGCATTCGGTATCAATGACCGCATGCCGGGCAAGCCGGAGCTTGATTTCATCACACGCTGGTATGATGAATACGGTTTTGAGACAGAACTCGTGATAGAAGCCTGCAACCGCACAATTCAGGCACTGCATAAGCCGAGCTTTGAGTATACAGACACAATTCTTTCCAACTGGAGAAAGAAAAACGTACATACCGTATCGGATATCGAATCGGTCGATGCCGCTCACGCAGTCTCTAAGAAAGACAACGGTTTTTCCGGCAGCAAAGCCTCCGGCAAAGCGGACAATACAGGCTCCCCTGCCATAAGAACAGGAAAGAATACCAACCGCTTCAATAATTTCTCGCAGAGAAAATATGATTTCAATGCACTGGAAAAACAGATTATCAGCAAGAAGGATTAAAGTTTGAAGGTAAAACTTTCAAACTACATATTGATGGCAGTACTGCAGGCAAAGCTTGCAGTATGCAAGGAGATAATAGATGAAGTTAAACAATTCGCAATACGATACCATTATGAGAATGTATGACACCCGGCAGAGCCATGCGCGTGCCGTGCAGAATTCAAGGATTGAGGAAATCAACGCAAGAATCCCCGAGTATGATGAACTCAGGAAGGAAACGGCAACCGTTTCCGCGGAGGCAGCCCGCGCCGCCGTCATGGGGGACATGAGTAAGCGCGCACGTCTTTCCGAAAAGCTTGCCTCCATCAACGAAGAAAAAAGTATTCTGCTCTCAGCGGCAGGATACCCGGAGGATTATCTTGAGCTTCACTATGAGTGTCCGCTCTGCAAAGATACAGGCTTTATAAACGGTCAGAAATGCCGATGCTTCAAACAGGCTGCAATAGACCTTTTATACAATCAATCCAACATTAAAAAAATTCTCCTACTTGAAAATTTCTCTAACTTCAATTATGATTGGTATTCGGAGGATTATATTGACCCTGTTTCCGGAATATCCGCTCTGGAGAATATAGTCAATGTCACAAAGAATGTCAATTCATTCATAAGTGATTTCCCATCGGGGGATAATCTTTTATTCTATGGTGATACCGGTGTCGGTAAGACCTTTCTCACCCACTGCATTGCAGGTGAGCTTCTTGAAAAGGGGTACTCCGTGCTATATCTGTCAGCCATAGACCTGTTTGACCTTTTTTCAAAATATGCTTTTGATAATGACAGCGAAGCAGATTACAGGGATGCATTTTCACAGATTCTTGACTGTGGGCTGCTTATTATAGATGACCTGGGGACAGAGCTGGTTAACAGCTTTACCAACTCCCGATTATTTTATTGTATTAATGAAAGAATCCTTGCGGGTCTGTCAACAATTATATCAACGAATCTGAGTCTTGAGGAGCTTATGAATACCTATTCCGAGCGTATTTTTTCCAGACTCACCATGTCATACCAGATATTCAAAATATATGGTGACGACATTCGTTTGAAGAAACTTTAATCACAACACATCTACGGAGGAAAATATCATGCTTCAGGAAGAACGCGACCTTGAAACCATACCAGTGGGGGCACTTGGAATCATTCCCCTTAAGGGCTGTGAACAGCTCAGCCAGAAGGTAAATGACTACCTTGTTCAATGGAGAACCGAAAGAGAAAATGAGCATAAGTCTACAATAGCTTTTGCAGGATACCAGAGAGACCACTACATCTTAAGTGCAAGCGTACCACGCTTCGGCTCAGGAGAGGCTAAAGGAATTATCAACGAATCTGTCCGCGGATATGATTTGTACCTTTTAGTCGATGTATGTAACTATAGCCTTACCTACTCTCTGTGCGGTAAGGAGAACCACATGTCACCTGATGACCATTATCAGGATTTAAAGCGTATTATCGCTGCTGTAGGCGGTAAGGCAAGAAGAATCACTGTCATTATGCCTTTCCTCTATGAGAGCAGACAGCACAAGAGAAGCGGACGTGAGTCCTTAGACTGTGCTCTTGCACTTCAGGAGCTCACGGACATGGGTGTTGACAACATCATCACCTTCGATGCCCATGACCCACGAGTACAGAACGCTATTCCGTTAAAGGGCTTTGAGACTGTACAGCCTGCTTACCAGTTCATCAAGTATCTCACCAGAAATGTATCTGATATAACCTTCGACAGTGACCACATGATGATTATAAGCCCGGATGAGGGAGGAACACATAGAGCCGTATACTTTGCAAACGTGCTCGGTCTTGATGTAGGTATGTTCTACAAGAGAAGAGATTATACTAAGATTGTAAACGGTCGTAACCCTATCGTAGCACACGAATTCCTCGGAAGCTCTGTTGAAGGCAAGGATGTATTTATCATCGACGATATGATTTCCTCAGGCGAAAGCATGCTTGATGTTGCAAAGGAATTAAAAGCACGCAAGGCAAAGAGAGTATTCCTCGCAAGCACCTTCGGTCTTTTCACCAATGGTCTTGAGAAGTTCGATGAGGCTTATGAGGCAGGTCTTATAGATAAGGTTCTCACAACGAATGTTATCTACCAGACACCTGAGCTTCTCTCCAAGCCATATTATATCAGTGTAGATATGAGCAAGTACATCGCACTCATCATCGACACACTCAACCATGATGCTTCCATAAGCAAGCTTCTCGACCCGGTTGACAGAATCCAGAAGCTTCTCAAGGAGTACAATAAGAAGTAATTTAGTTAATTACAAACCCGGACGGGTGTTAAAACATGCATTCAGGACTGTGAAGTGTATGTGCCGGCTGTATATATGCATAGCGGCTCCGTTGTGACCAAAAGTCGCGCTATGCATATATACAGCCGGCACATACACGGCGTAGCTGTTTGGGCATGTTTTAACACCCTGTTTTTGTATTCCAATAAGTCTTGCATAAGTATGTCTTTATTGATTGTATTAAAAATCAACCTTCCTGTGCTATCTTTCCCAAGTAAAAAACTGTAAAGCAAGTGCAATTCCGCTAAATTGAAATCGCTCTTACTTTACAGTTTCATTAAGTCGGTCAATTATTCTGCACAGAGCAGGCTGGCTGCTCTCCGGTTACGGCAGCTTCACATCCGTATCTCCGCCCGCTGTGTAACCGGCATTGGTGTCGCCACCTGAGGAGGTGCCGGCTCCCGCGCTTGTATCATCTCCTGCCGTGTACCCGGCATTAGTGTCGCCACCTGCAAAGGTTCCGGCTCCCGCGCTCGCATCTCCTCCGACTGTTCCGGCGGCATCCGAATCTCCTCTGCTATTTCCCGGTGCATTGGTATCTCCTCCGACAGTGCCAGCTTTCTTATCCCCTCCTACAGAGCCGGAGGCATTGCCGTCACCTCCAAGCACCCCTGCATTCTTGTCACCGCCGACAGTGCCCGAAGCATTGCCGTCACCTCCGGGATGACCGGACACATTGCCATCACCCGATACCATTCCTGTGGCGTTGCCGTCACCGCCTGCCGATGACTCAGCGTTACCGTCACCACCGGCTCCATTATAGCTCTTGTCACCCAGCGCATTCTGTATGTCCTCAATAGCGGCTGTCGGTTCCTGCCGGCTGTTATCGCCATTATCAATAATGTTATCAGGCAGTGTATCAGTTTTGACACTGTTACCAGCATATTCGGTATATTCGGGAAACTCTTTTATTTCAAGCCCCTCGTGAACTGCCTGCATGAAGCTCTTCCATATTGTCATAGGATATGTGCCGCCCGTAAGGTCAGCCATCCTCTTTGGAATGTCATACCCAACCCACACCGCTGTTGTGTAGTATGCGGAGTATCCCACGGTCCAGCCATCCTTGTTGTCCGTTGTGGTTCCCGTCTTTACCGCAGCTACCGCGTTATCAAGCTTAGCCCCTGTGGCAATTCCGTGTTCCACACCATATTGCAGCATTTTGCTCACCATTCTGGCTGCATTCTTTTCATAAATCTGCGTTCCATTGCCTCCATTATCCACAATAGTCCTGCCCTTCGAGTCAGTTATCCTCATAACCGCCGTAGGCTCGTGGAAAACTCCGTCACCCGCAAGTGCCGCATAAGCGCCAGCCATCTCAAGTGCGCTCGCTCCATAGCTCCACCCGCCAAGGCATGCCGCCATATAATGCTCGTCCTCGCCAAGCCTGCCAAAATGCATCTTTTTTACAAAGGACATTCCGTACTCAGGCGTAATCTGTTCAAAAAGCTTCCATGCCGCCACATTTGATGACCATGCGAGCGCCTCCTGCAAGGTCTCCTCACCAGGATATCTGTTCTCAAAATTCTCCGGACCGCCCTCCATCGGTGAATCGTCTATAAGCTCATCCGGGTTATGTCCAAGTCCCAGATACGGCGCATACACCACAAGCGGCTTTATGGCGCTTCCCGGCTGTCTGAAGCTCTGGTATGCACGATTGAGCGTGTAGCCCGGAAGCCCCTGGTTTCTGCCTCCCACAATCGCTGTGACATATCCTGCAGCATTGTCTATACATACCGCCGAAGCCTGAAGCTTATACACGCCCTCATCGTTAGTCTCCGTATTCCAAGCCAATGCAGCATCCAACGAATCCATGAGAAGCTGCTGCTTGTCCATATCTATTGCCGTATATATCCTGTATCCCCCTGTAAAAAGAGTTCTCTGATAACGCGAATACCAATTATCATACAGCTCCTTGTACGCTGCCTCGTCATCCTCGTCGATAAATTCATATCTGAAATTAAAGCCCGCTGCTTTCATAAGTGAGCGCGTAGCACAGTAGTACACATAAGTCTCAACAGAATCATACTTCTCAGCCTCGGGCGGACTTAACACAATCTCCTCAGCTATTGCATTCTGATATTCTTCGTCGGATATACTCCCGTAATCATGCAGCAGCCCAAGTATGTAATCCCGCCTCTCCACTCCTCTGTCCAAGTGCTCAAATGGGTCATACCTGGATGGATTATTAGGTATTGTTGTCAAAAATACAAGCTGTGATATCGACAGCTCACCCGCAGCTTTGTTAAAGTACCCCTGCGCCGCCGCCTCAATGCCGTACAGACCATTGGCGAAGTATATATTATTTATGTAAAATTCAAGTATCTGATCCTTGGTATAGCGCTTTTCAAGCTCCATCGAAAGAAATATCTCTGTTATCTTCCTCTCCCATGTGACATCCTGTGAAAGATAGATATTTCTCGCTACCTGCTGGGTTATGGTACTCGCGCCCTGCGCCTTGCTCTTAGTCTTAAAATTAATGCTTACGGCTCTTATTATGGCGGCAATATCTATACCTCCATGTCTGTAGAACTTTCTATCCTCAATGAGAACGAATGCATCCTTTACAACCTTAGGTATCTTGTAGGACTCAAGATAATACAGCTCCTTCACACCGCTGACTGTTGTTATCTCTTCCCCATTCACGTCATAGATAATGCTTGTCTCCGTACTTCTGAAATCAGAAAGCCTGCTTTCTGCTGCGATAGCCTTCGCATTGCCTATATACTTCCCTACCGCAGACAAATAAGGGCTGACAGCAACAAGCCCCAGCCCCACAATCGACAACAATATGATAAAGACAATTAAAAATATCTTTAAGCCCCTCTTCATATCCACCTCTGAATCTTCGGTACATTAGATAATTTCAAAACCAAAAATCACCAATAAACAGTTGTGCACTATACATTATATAAATCAATCAGCGTACAGACTGCCCGACTGCAAGCAGCCACACCATCCATACGCTGTCGATATTGCATCGTGATTTCATCACTCAATAATTTCGCCGTTCGTCAAGAGTTAGCAAGCTCCCTCTGACTCTCTTTCGCTCATTATAGCATGAATTTCATCCATGATTACATCAGCAGTTCGTTAAGCACATAAATATGTTAACTCCCTAACGCCCATTATTTCATAATCATACTCCTGCATACTCCTGCATACTGCAAGCATTGCCACCAATAAGCAGTTTGAAAATTATATTCTCAAGCTGCTTATAAATTATAAATCGCAGTTACCTACAGTTCTTGGGAACGGAACAACATCACGGATATTGCCCATGCCTGTGAGGTACATTACGCAGCGCTCAAAGCCAAGACCGAAGCCGGCATGTCTTGCTGAGCCGTACTTTCTAAGGTCAAGGTAGAACTGGTAGTCCTCCTTCTTAAGACCAAGCTCATCCATTCTCGCAACAAGCTTATCGTAATCGTCCTCTCTCTGGCTTCCGCCTATAATCTCACCGATACCCGGAACAAGGCAGTCCATAGCTGCAACTGTCCTTCCATCGTCATTGAGCTTCATGTAGAACGCCTTAATCTCCTTCGGATAATCCGTAACAAATAGCGGTCTCTTATAAATCTCCTCTGTGAGGAAACGCTCATGCTCTGTCTGTAAATCACAGCCCCATGATACCTTGTACTCGAACTTATCATTGTGCTGCTCAAGTATCTTGACAGCCTCTGTGTATGTCACATGTCCGAACTCTGAGTTGAGCACATGGTTCAGTCTCTCAAGGAGTCCCTTGTCTACGAAGCTGTTGAAGAAGTTCATCTCCTCAGGAGCGTTCTCAAGCACATATCTTATAACATACTTAATCATGCTCTCAGCAAGTATCATATCATCCTTAAGGTCTGCAAACGCCATCTCAGGCTCAATCATCCAGAACTCAGCAGCATGCCTTGTTGTGTTGGAGTTCTCTGCACGGAAGGTAGGGCCGAATGTATAAATGTTCTTGAATGCCATCGCATAGGTCTCGCCGTTAAGCTGACCGCTTACCGTAAGATTAGTAGGCTTTCCAAAGAAATCCTTGGAATAATCGACCTTGCCGTCCTCTGTCTTAGGAACATTGTTCAAATCCATGGTTGTTACCTGGAACATCTCGCCTGCACCCTCGCAGTCACTTCCTGTTATGAGCGGAGTGTGAACATATACAAAGTTTCTCTCCTGAAAGAACTGATGGATGGCATAAGCGATAAGCGAACGTACCCTGAACACCGCCTGGAAAGTGTTGGTTCTAGGTCTTAAATGCGTGATTGTTCTGAGGTACTCCATCGAATGTCTCTTCTTCTGAAGCGGATAATCAGGAGTGCTCTCGCCCTCAACCTCTATGCTGTCTGCCTGAATCTCAAACGGCTGCTTGGCATCCGGCGTAGCGATGAGCGTACCTGTAACAATGATAGCGGCGCCAACATTGAGCCTGCTTATCTGTGCAAAATTCTCCATAGTGTCATGGTATACAACCTGTAATGGCTCAAAAAATGTTCCGTCATTCACAACTATAAATCCGAATGTCTTAGAGTCACGGACGCTGCGCACCCAGCCTCCGACCGTAACCTTATTTCCAAGATATTTTTCCTTGTCCCTGAATAAATCTCTGATGTTAATTAGTTCCATATCAATAATCCTCTCTGAATCCATATATCGGAATAATGTATTACCGCTGGACAAATAACTGATTTGTCACTCTTCATCTTACAATATTATTCCAATATGGTCAATCGTTTTGTCAGTCTTTTATGATATTGCAGACCAATATCACTGTATTTTTCAACCCTATAAGTTTTTCCAGCTCTGTTTTTGCCGTGTTAAAGCTGTTTTCTCCCGATACATACGCAACATTGCTCTTATCATACGCATACACAAGCATACTCTCGTCCTCAGTTAGCACATTCAGTGCATATCCTTTGTGAATATAGTACAGTGCCTCATCAAGACTCACACCTGTTATATCCATAACCTGTTCTGACTTATAGCTATCCGGAACAGAGATTTTGGCTGTATTTGTCTTATATCTGTCCCATATAATGCTTCCTGATGGTGCGACAACAACTCCCGCCTGTTCATCCGCCTGTGCTATCGCCTGTGCAGGATTACCGGTCAAAAGCGAAAGCTCTCCCATGCCGTACACTCTGTAATAGTCATTTTTCCTCGTGACCTCACTCATATAGAGCTGTGCTTCCCCGTTAAATATAATGCTCTTAGGGTATATTACCTTGGTGTCATCCGATGAAGGCACAGATACAGTCAGAATTATATACAGCTCCTTCTGTCTTACATCCGTTGCCACCTGTCTGGTCGTCAGGATTCCATCCGGTGTCATTGTCGTGCTTAAGAGCTGGTCATCAGCCATATCCGTAAGGCTTCCATCATCATTTATCTCAGCTCTTTTAATAATTATCTTGTTGCTGTCCGCCGCGACATCCATAACCCTCACTCCGGATTTTTCATAATCCTTGATTGTTTCAAGGCTGCCGTTGACTATCTCTATGCGGTACATCGGGTACAGAGCACTGATTTCAGTTTTTCTCGCCCTTCCGTATATGATATTGCCGTCTATAAGTCCCAAGGTCTTTATATACTCCGTATCCGCCGCAGCAATCTCCGCTGTCTCACCGGTATCAAGATATATTATCTTCACAGCTTCACTGTGATTCTCGTCCCCACCTTCCTGATAAGCAAATATAGAATATTTTTCGGAATACAGGCAGGAATCCTCAACCACCTGTGAGGACACAACCATGTACTCCTTGGTATCGTAATGCACAGAGTATATGCTTCCTCCCTGATACATGAAAAATCTTCCCTCGTCATTAAGATATGTCAGTACTTCTACATCCTTTTTTATGACATCATATATCTCATTTCTCGGAATGTACAGAATCTCCTCAACAAGGTTTTTCTCTGCATTGTAGCTGCACACGGACACACCCATCTCACCCTCATGGCTTCCCCGGTTCATGTATCCGTACACAACATAGCTCACATTCCCATCCGAATCCACCGACAAAATCTTTATTCCGTGCTCCTGATATGCCTCCCTCACGGAGTCATAAGCGGAATCATCATCTACAAACGTGAAAAGCTGGACAAACTGGTTGGTCCTGGAATTGTAGCTCCACAGCTCCCCTCCCCTCACAAAGCAGGTCACCCTGCCGGTGCTGTCGCTCATCATCTGAAGTTCTTCAAGCCCCGACGTGATTCCAAGGTAAATTCTTCCCGAATCATTCAAATCCTCCAACCCGTCAAATAACTGGTCTACATATCTGTCATACCCCAAAACGTATGTTGTATCAGCATCGGCGCGTCTGATACGGAAAAATTCCTTCACATCATAGATATCAAGTCCTCTTGCCGCCGGTGTGCTCACCCGGTAGTCAAGCCTGATATCCGCTGTATTCCCCTGTATCTCCACAACCATCGGCCATATTCTGCCGTAGTACTGCGGCTGTAATGCGCCCCAGCCGACCTGCGAAAGCTTGGAATGGATATTCACATGTCCAAGGTTCGTATTATCGCCGGATGAATTCGGCTCAAGCTTCGGGATAATCTCATTTATCGCCTCCTCATCGTACGTCACATTTGAAAAATGAATCACATAGCTCAGCTTATCGTCAAGGTTCAACCCATCACCAAGCACAATCCTTGTATAATATGCTGCCGTCTTTTTCTCTGTTGAGACAGTAATTTTCATCATATACTCGGTATTATCTTCAAGGAGGTTCTTTATGTTGAGAACCGCCTCGATGCGCTCACCCATATTGCCTGTTGTATTGACATCATTAGTTTCGTAACTGCCTTTACCATTTTCATCATCAGCATAGCCCACTGTCTGATAATCCGTAACCGTTGTGTTCTCTATGTACTCTGAGCCGTCAAGGCTCCTTATCTCATACGATATCCCTGTTATCTTCTGACCGTATGTCCCGATACCGATTCTTAGCTTTCTTCCCTCCGGGAGAGGTGTGATACACTCATGTAACATGCTCTCATCAATATTGCTCACATATCCGTGCAGCAGATTGAACTCCTGCCCGCCCTCACTTATCATATATACTACCGGAAGTGTTGCCGCAGACATATTCTCCTTGCTGGAACGGACTTCATCCGTAGCTCTGGTGAGCACAATCGTGATAACAGCAACCGCGACGAACACAAGAATTGATATAAGTACTTTATATTTAAAATTTTTCAATGTGGTTTCCTTTCTGATATTCGGGTATGATATACTTTCACCTACAGTTATACCGTATAAGTTTATCACAAACATTTTAAAAATAGTATATATATTTTATTAAATAAGCTGCACCGAGCAAAACAGGACAGGTACAATAGTATTTAATGACATATAATATTTTTAATAATCAAGACTATTAACCGGCGAGGCAAGGTATACCTTCGTCCTGTTCTGCTCCCCGTCATACCCAATTGCAATATTCATGTTGATTTTGCTGCCGCCAATCGTGATATATGAGCCTGCACCCTTTGAATATGCATAGATAGTAAATATATCGCTATCCCGGTTTTCTGCAACAACCTTCGCGCCAAGCCTATCTAACAGACCGTCCGCAAGCTCATTTTTCTCTGTGCTGTTGAGCGCCCCCTCAAGCGAACCGACAAGATTCATATTCACATTCCCCTGTATCCCCATCGCGTCGAACATACCCTCCACAAGCTCCCTGTAGGAGACGGCGCAGTCTATATTATTGTACACGGTAATATTCACATATACATACTGGGTCTGCGGCTGCGTTCCTGCAAGCCCATTCGTATTCCTTGTTACCTGCGGTTCTGTCACGGCCGGTTCAGCCGTATTCTCTGTGCGTTGCTGCTCCTGCGTAATCGCCTTTATTGTCACACTTCCATTGACGCTCTCCTTTGAGAGAACCGTTGTGTTTACCTCATCCTCGCATACCGTTGCCAGCCCATACGATGATGTTATTCCAAGCGCCGACGCTATATTCTCTACCAGCCTTTCCTTCTCCTCCTGTGTGAGATAACATACGCCGAATTTTCCGTAGCCCTCTATATACGTGTCAAGCTCACACCACTGCCTCTCATCCGCACTGTCTGTAAACGCAGTGCTTATCGACACACTATGAACTCTCTCCATCCCCGCCAGATATACTCCACTACCGACAACCCACAATATAATTGCAGCATATAATGCTCTTTTCATACGACATCACTCCTTATAGCTTTCACAATATTATATGATACTGAATTGCTCCACCCTCGTGCTCTCACAATCCTCAAAACATTATGAGTCTTGTATCATACAGAGTATGATGTCAAAATAAGAAGTTTATTCATTCCTGTGACAATACATAAAAAAACGGAGAACCATGCTGTCAATACCACATAGTTCTCCGTTAAATCTAATCATACAATATTGCCGCAAAATACATTCTGCCACAGATGGTACTTGCACTCAAAGCAGCCTTTTCCACTCACTTATGGCTGCAATGCTGCAAGCTTCTGTGCCAGTGCATCAAGCTCAGATATATTTTCCTCACTTACGGAGGATGTTATCTTTACAATGTCCTCAATAACATTAAGCTCCTTGCTCTTTTCAAGCATCCCTGCCATAACCTTCGCTGCCATAGGTGCCCATGAACCATTCTCAATGTAAGCCACTGTACGTTTCTGATAGTTACGCTCTGTCAGATGCTCAATAAAGAATCTCATACATGGGAATACATCACCATTGTAAGTCGGAGATGCCAGCACCAGCTTGGAATACTCAAATGCAGCTGACACCGCCTCCGCCATATCATCGCGTGCAAGATCATATATCTCAACCTCTGTCCCTTTTTCCTTAAGCCTGTCTGCCAAAAGCTGTACAGCCTCCTTCGTATTGCCGTAAATGGAAGCGTATGCAATGACAACTCCATCTTTCTGAGGTCTGTAGGATGACCACGTATCATATAAGCTGATATAATGTGCCAGATTATCCCTGAGTACCGGTCCGTGAAGCGGACAAATCATCTTGATATCCAGTGTTGCTGCTGCCTTAAGTAACATATGCACCTGTGCACCATACTTGCCAACAATTCCAATATAATAACGTCTTGCCTCGTCATCCCAGACCCCGTCCGTGTCAAGTGCCCCGAACTTTCCAAAGCCATCTGCTGAGAACAAAACCTTATCAGCACTGTCATATGTAACCATAACCTCAGGCCAGTGTACCATAGGTGCAAATACAAATGTCAGAACATGGTGCCCTAACTCAATGGTATCTTTATTCTTCACCTCAAGCCTGTTATCAAAGCTTACATTCCTGAAAAAATTTCCCATCATTACAAAAGTCTTGGCATTTCCGACTATTGTGGTGTCCGGGTATGCCTCAAGAAATTTCTTGATGCTTGCCGAATGGTCAGGCTCCATATGCTGTACAACAAGATAATCCGGTTTTCTGCTTCCAAGAGCGGTCTTCACATTGGCAAGCCACTCATCAACAAAGCCTATGTCAACTGTATCCATAATTGCTATCTTATTATCCATAATAATATATGAGTTGTAGGATATTCCATTCGGAACTCTGTACTGTCCCTCAAACAAATCTACATTGTGATCATTCACACCAATATATATAATTTCGTCTGTTACTCTCATAGTGTATCCTCCATGGCAATATTGAAAATTACGTTTAGAATTAATCTGTTCTCGTTAACAAATATACCATAACACTTTGTCCGTTGCAAACAGATTCTTCCTACTCTCAACGTGATGAAAGACTCAATCAACATAACTTCATCTCATAAACCTTGTCGCAGTTTACAAGGAGTTCACTGTCATGTGTTATCATAATAATAATCTTATCCTTATATAGCTGCTTTACAAGCT
>ERZ1106943.2807-NODE-2807-length-14296-cov-4.411067_pt1 | contig 14296 bp, 8 predicted proteins | sample MGYA00403671_ERZ1106943 | MGnify/ENA primary metagenome ERZ1106943 (study PRJEB35170, sample SAMEA104062427) | human gut metagenome | biome: human gut; feature: human-associated habitat; material: faeces | place: Denmark | collected 2012-06-14 ...
AATCCTCTGCTCCTGCAAAGGCAGTCGCATTTTGCTCCGCAAAACAAGGAGGATTGGTTATGAAAACCAGAAAAACATTTTTTCACAGAGCTGTTTGCATGTTTTTGACAGCAGTTATGGCAGTTACGTTATTTACAGTGGCAGCTCCGACAGAAGCACAGGCAGCCGGACTTTCTTTTAAAGGGAATGGAAAGTCTACAGTTACAATTAAAGATACACAGTGTTATAGCGGACGGAATTTGAAGGTAAATTATATCAAATTCAAACCATCCGTGACTGGTACGGTAACTTTAAAGTTTGACTGCAGTTCTTCTTATTACAATAATTCCAAGGGGTATGTTACATTTTGCAATAAAAATAAAAAGACGATCGGTCAGAAAAATGAAATCTGGAGAAATGATTATGCCGGCAAGATTTACAATACCACAACGTATGGTGTAAAGAAGAATACTACATATTATTTTGCAGTGCAGTGTAATGCAGGTACAAAAATCACAGCTACTGTAAAAGCTATTAAAGATTCATCTGCAAGTTCAAAATCAAAAGCAAAAACACTTTCAAAAGGAAAGAAAGTGACAGGTGTTATTGCATACGGTGACAGTAAGGCAGACTGGTATAAAATCAAACTGACTAAGAGTGCTAAATTGAATCTGTATTATCTCGCAAACACAAATGGAACAAATGAAAAAAATGGTTTTAAGATAACTTTCTATAATAAAGATGGAAAAGTATTTTCTGGTAAAAACAATGGAAAAAAAGTTTCTGCTATTTCAAAAGTTACCAGATTATATCCGGAAGATGGATGGTATATCAGTTTGGCAAATGGTGGAACAAAATTTGATCTGCCGTCTGGTACATACTACATCAAGGTAGAGCGTATGAGCAAAGCGTCATCTGGTTCTTATACATTAAAATGGACCACATTTTAGGAAAAATTAAAAACAGCACTGCCAGATCTTATTCTGGTCAGTGCTATTTTTTTAGTTATCGTTCTCATCGTCAGAAGACATATTATATACCTGACGTTTTCTTGCCATCTCATCATTTTCAAGATACTCATCGTAAGTAGAAACTTTATCGATGAATGTTCCGTCCGGCAGGAACTCGATGATCCTGTTTGCAGTTGTCTGAACGACCTGATGGTCACGGGAAGCAAAAAGTACAACACCCGGGAATTTGATCAGTCCGTTGTTTAATGCGGTGATAGATTCCATATCCAGATGGTCAGTCGGCTCATCTAAGATCAGGACGTTCGTAGCCATGATCATCATGCGGGAGAGCAGTACACGCACCTTCTCACCACCGGAGAGAACACGCATCTTTTTCGTTCCGTCTTCGCCTGCGAAAAGCATACGGCCAAGGAATCCACGTACATAAGTTGCATCTTTGATTTCGGAGTATTGTGTCAGCCAGTCAACGATCAGAAGATCGGTATCAAAGATCTCTGTGTTATCTTTCGGGAAATAGGACTGGCTTGTGGTAACACCCCATTTGTAAGAACCGGAATCCGGCTCCATTTCACCGGTCAGGATCTTAAAGAGTGTTGTTTTTGCAAGCTCGTTGCCGCCGACAAAGGCGATCTTGTCATCGTGTCCAACGATAAAAGATACATTATCAAGAACTTTAACACCATCGATGGTTTTTGTGATGCCTTCTACCGACAAAACCTCATTACCGATCTCACGGCTCGGACGGAAATCGATGTATGGATATTTACGGCTGGAAGGACGGATCTCATCTAACTGGATCTTCTCTAAAGCACGTTTTCTGGAAGTAGCCTGTTTGGATTTGGAAGCATTTGCAGAGAAACGGGAGATAAAGTCCTGTAACTCTTTGATTTTTTCTTCTTTCTTCTTGTTGGCTTCTTTCATCTGTTTTACAAGAAGCTGGCTGGACTCATACCAGAAATCGTAGTTACCTGCATACAGCTGGATCTTGCCGTAATCAATATCTGCAATATTGGTGCAGACTTTGTTTAAGAAATAACGGTCATGGGATACCACGATGACTGTATTTTCGAAGTTGATCAAAAACTCCTCTAACCAGTTGATCGCATCGAGATCTAAGTGGTTGGTCGGCTCATCTAAAAGAAGGATATCCGGATTACCGAACAATGCCTGTGCGAGTAAGACCTTGACTTTTAAAGGACCAGGCATATCGCCCATCTGTGTATAATGTTCTTCGGTCGGAATACCAAGACCGTTGAGAAGTGTTGCAGCGTCAGATTCTGCATTCCATCCGTCCATATCGGCAAACTCTGCTTCAAGTTCACTCGCACGGATACCATCCTCATCCGTAAAGTCTTCTTTCATGTAAATGGCATCTTTTTCTTTCATGATGTCATAGAGGCGTTTGTTACCCATGATGACAGTATCGAGAACCGTATATTCATCATATTTGAAGTGATCCTGCTGCAGGAAAGAAAGACGCTGGCCGGGTGTGATCGTAACGTCACCTCCGGTTGGTTCTAACTGACCGGATAAAATTTTTAAAAAGGTGGACTTTCCGGCACCGTTTGCACCGATAAGACCGTAACAGTTTCCCTCAGTAAACTTAATATTGACGTCCTCGAACAGGGCTTTTTTGCCAATCCGAAGCGTAACGTTATTTGCACTGATCATAGTTGTTATTCTCCTGATTTGTTAATATTGATTGTGCGGATGCTGTTGCAAACCGCCATTATACCGTAATTGCACCAATTCGTATCATACTAGAAAAGTGGGGAGATTGCAACCGAAACTTCCTATTTTCATGGGAAAACACAAAGTTTTGGAAATTACATGGATTTTGGAAGAAGGATGATATATAATGAACGCAAGAGAGTCAACATGCCTGCATGATTGACGAACGGTGAATGGGATCATGTGCTGGTTCTGCGCATGATATAATGAACGCAAGAGAGTCAACATGCTTGAAAACAGGTTTTTACATACGCGAATGGAGAAAAAATGGAGAAGGAAAATAGAAAGGGACTGATCTATGAGTTTCCGATGGGGGTTGCAGTATTAAAAGGTGGAAATTCATTGCAGATCGATATCGCAAATGCGGAGTTTATGAAGGCGATAGGACATGGGGAACAGGCGGAACCGGAGAGAAGCCGTGACTTTTACGACTGTGTTTATCTGCAGGATGCAGGTGCCTTTGAAGACATGATTGAAAAATGCCGGGAACAGAAAAGGGCGGAAGAGATCGAGGTAAGAATTATTTCAGGGCAGGGGCAGATCTGCTGGGTAAAATTCTGGTGCAGTATCTATTATTATAAGGATGCCGTGCCGTATTACCTTTTGATCTGTAAGAATACCAATGACAGGAAAGAACTGGAAGATGAGCTGCTTTTATTAAATGAACAGTATTCCATGTTAGAGGAAGTGACGGATGATGTACCTTTTGAGTACGATGTGAAAGGAAAAAGATTCCGGATTCCGCACAAATACCATATCAATGGACGTCTGCAAAAAGATGATCAGGATTATATGGAAATTGAAAAGTGGCTTGCTTTTATCCATAAAGATGAACAGACGTTATACCGGGAAGTGATTCAGAATGCATCCGAAAGGGAGATGTCAGGTTCATTTGACTACCGGATGAATACAGCCCTTGGAGGAGGAATACCACAATATTGCTGGTACCGGACCGTGTACCGGAGTATCCGGGGCACAAACGGAAAAATTTTAAAGATTATTGGAAGAAGTTATGATATCAGCTCAGACAGAAAGATACAGGAGCAGCTTTCCGAAGAGATGCGCAGAGATCCGCTGACGCATCTTTACAACAAAGTTGCGACCGGTGAGGAAGCGGAGAGAATACTGAAGGAGTATCCGGAAGGAACACATGTATTGTTTCTGATCGATATCGATAATTTTAAAAGTATTAACGATACGTTCGGACATACAGTGGGGGATACGGTGATTTCAGATATTGCATCGGCTTTGGAAGAACAGTTTCCGGATCATAAACTGGTGGGAAGAGTCGGCGGGGATGAATTTCTGGTACTGATGGATAATACGACTTTAAAACAGGCGGAACAAAAGGCAAAAGAACTCTGCAGACATGGAGAAAAGAAACTGGTCGGGGATGATGCGGTCATACATGTGACGATGAGTGTGGGACTTGCGGTGTCCGGGCAGGATGGAAATTGTTATACAGAGCTGTTCGATCAGGCAGACCGTGCAATGTACGCAATCAAGCGGAGTGGAAAAAGCAATTATGCATTTGCGGGGAAAAATAAGACGGTTCATACGAAACGCAATATTGATACCTGTGGGAAAGATGTGGATTATGAAAAAAAGCAGGGGATGGACAAAGAATTTTTAAATACGGCATTTCTGCTTTTATCTCATGCGAGAGATATGAATGGTTCCCTGAATGTGCTGCTTGAAAGAATCGGCAGGCGGTATCATCTGGATATGGTGGCAGTTTTTGAATATGATGAACAAATTCCGCAGATGACGCTGACCAATTACTGGAGTACATTTGGACAGATTTATGAAAAAAATGTTATAAAGCCGATTCGTACCGAAGTTGTGGAAGCGGGCAGCGGAGATTTTGTCATACTGAATGATACGGATGAAACACACTATAAAAGATTGTCGTTTGAAAACTGGAATACAGGAGAAAACCGTATCACGCAGATTGCAGTAGCAAAATTTGAATATTCCGGCAGCAAGACAGGAGGATTGTATTTTGGTGTGCAAAACAGACAGAATTATTTTGAGAGTGCGGACAGAACAACGTTTTGTGAACTTGCCAGAGTAACATCCGTTTTTGTATCACTGCGCAATAAGTTAAGGGATGATCAGAAAGAAATCCGTCATCTGCAGGATCGTGACCAGCTTACCGGACTGTACAATTTAGAGGCGTTTAAATATAGACTGAAAAATATTTTAGCAGAAGCAAAACAGGGGCAGGAACACTATGCTCTCGTCCATATAGATATTGATAAGTTTTCATATGTAAATGAAAACTACGGACAACAGACCGGAGATGCCATCTTAAAAGATTTTGCTGGGGGTATACAGACAAATGAAAGAGTGCTTTTGGCATGCCGGATGTATTCTGACTATTTTATCCTCCTTTTAAAAGGAAAAGATCAGAGTGAAATAGAAAAACTCGTTGCATGGAGCACAGAACATTACGAGGAAAAATTAAAGAAACGCTATCCGTCCGGCACGCTGAGACTTTCGGTAGGAATTTGTCATATTGAAAATCTGAATGAAAAATTTGATACGATATTGGAGAGCGCAAATCTGGCGCGTAAACTGGTAAAAGAACAGGGTGGCTCCGGAATCTGTGTATATAAGGAAGAAATGCGAGCGAAACGCGATGATGCGATCCAGATTACAGGACGTTTTTATGGTGCCATGCAGCAAGGGGAACTTGAAGTTTATCTGCAGCCGAAATTTAATCTGGAAGAACGTAAAATATATGGGGCAGAAGCATTAGCAAGATGGCGTACAAAGACCGGTGAGATGATCATGCCGGGAAGATTTGTACCTCCGCTCGAGAACATCGGATATGTGGTGGATCTTGATTTTTACATTTATGAGCAGCTTCTGCGTGCGATGAAAAGATGGAAAAAGGCAGGAAAAGAACTGTTTACGATATCTACCAATTTTTCGAGACGCAACTTTGAAAGCGGTGGAAAAAATTTTGCCGGACGCTTAAAACGCATGGCGGATCATTATGGAATCGATCCGAAGTATATTGAGGTGGAAGTTACGGAGAGCGTTGTGGTAGAAAATGTAGATGAGTTAAAAAGGGTGCTTTCAGAACTTGAAAAATTCGGTTTCCGCATTGCGATCGATGATTTTGGAACAGGATACTCCTCGCTTGGCGTGCTGCTTGAGATACCGGCGGATGTGGTGAAAATCGATAAAAGTTTTACCGACCGCATTAATTTAAAAGAACAGCGGAATTTTGTTTCACAGATGGGAAACTTTATCCACTCTGCAAAAGAAGAAGTGATATTTGAAGGGATTGAAACGGAAGAGCAGCTTCAGTTTTTGCGTGGCTGTGGATTTTTGTACGGACAGGGATATTTATTTGACAGACCGATTCCACTGGAAGAATTTGAAAGAAAATATATGTGAGATTGCACTTGTTTTTGTACAGTCAAAGACCTTTTCTTTTGGTGAATTCTATGCTAAAATATGACTCAAGTCGATAAATTGTATCATTTTGTGCTTTTCACACAGGAGTATGGGGTGATGCAGTATCACATTTATTTTTTCAAAAATAAGGAGGAATAAGTAATGTCCAGAGCAAAACAGTCAATGGACGGTAATACAGCCGCAGCTCATGTAGCTTATGCGTTTACTGATGTTGCAGCTATTTACCCAATTACACCATCCAGCCCGATGGCAGATACCGTAGATCAGTGGTCTGCAGCAGGACAGGAGAACATTTTTGGCAATCAGGTAAAAGTCGTAGAGATGGAGTCTGAGGCAGGTGCTGCAGGTGCCGTTCACGGTTCTCTTGCTGCAGGTGCTTTAACAACTACATTTACAGCTTCACAGGGTCTTTTATTAATGATCCCGAATATGTACAAAATCGCAGGTGAGCAGCTTCCATGTGTATTCGATGTATCTGCACGTACAGTTGCTACACAGTCTTTAAATATTTTTGGTGATCACAGTGACGTATATGCCTGCCGTCAGACAGGTTTCGCTATGTTATGTGAGACCAACCCACAGGAAGTTATGGACTTAAGCCCGGTTGCACATCTTGCAACAATCGAAGGAAAAGTTCCATTCATCAACTTCTTCGATGGTTTCCGTACATCCCACGAGATCCAGAAGATCGAGAAATGGGATTACGCTGACTTAAAAGAAATGTGCAACATGGACGCAGTTGAAGCATTCCGTGCACATGCATTAAATCCGGAGCATCCGGCTATGCGTGGTTCTCATGAGAACGGAGACGTTTTCTTCCAGCATCGTGAGGCTTGTAACACAGCTTACAACGAGTTACCGGCAATCGTTGAAAAATACATGGCTAAGATCAACGAGAAATTAGGAACAAACTACGATTTATTCAACTACTACGGAGCAGAAGATGCTGACCGTGTTATCGTAGCTATGGGTTCTGTTAATGATGTAGCTGAAGAGGTAATTGATTACTTAACAGCTAAGGGCGAGAAAGTCGGTCTTATCAAAGTTCGTTTATATCGTCCATGGGTATCTGAGGCATTCTTAAAAGTTCTTCCTAAGACAGCTAAGAAAGTTGCTGTTCTTGACAGAACAAAAGAGCCAGGTGCACTCGGTGATCCGTTATACTTAGACGTAGCAACCACACTTCGTGAGGCAGGTCTTGATACAATCGTATTAACAGGCGGCCGTTACGGATTAGGTTCTAAAGATACACCACCTTCAAGCTTATTCGCAGTATACAAAGAGTTAGAGAAAGATGCTCCAAAGAGCAGATTTACTATCGGTATCGTTGATGATGTTACAAACTTAAGCTTACCGGAAGTAAAACCGGCTCCAATCACTGCAGCAGAAGGTACAGTTGAGTGTAAATTCTGGGGTCTCGGCGGAGATGGTACTGTAGGTGCTAACAAGAACTCTACCAAGATCATCGGTGACCACACAGATAAATACATCCAGGCATACTTCCAGTATGACTCTAAGAAAACTGGTGGTATCACAATTTCTCACTTAAGATTTGGTGACAAGCCAATCAGAAGCCCGTATTACATCAATCAGGCTGACTTCGTAGCATGCCACAACCCATCTTATGTAACAAAAGGATTCAAGATGGTACAGGATGTAAAACCAGGCGGAGTATTCATGATCAACTGCCAGTGGTCAGATGAAGAATTAGAGCATCATTTAAATGCTGCTGCTAAGAAATACATCGCTGACAACAACATTCAGTTATACACCATCAACGCTATCGATAAAGCTATCGAGATCGGTATGGGTAAACGTACAAACACAATCTTACAGTCCGCATTCTTCAAATTAGCAAACGTAATGCCAATCGAAGAGGCTGTAGATTTCATGAAACAGGCTGCTAAGAAATCCTATGGTAAGAAGGGTGATGCAGTCGTAGAGATGAACTACAAAGCAATCGACGCTGGTGTTGATGCAGTTCATAAAGTAGAGGTTCCGGCTTCCTGGTCTAACCCGGCAGCAGATCCGGCTCCTAAGAAATTAACAGGTCGTCCAGAGACAGTTAAGATGGTAGAAGACTTAATGAACCCGATTTCCTTAATGGATGGTGATTCATTACCGGTTTCCGCATTTATGGGCAACCCGGATGGTCAGTTTGAGCATGGTGCAGCAGCATACGAGAAACGTGGTACAGCTGTAACAGTTCCTACATGGAATGCAGAGAAATGTATCCAGTGTAACCAGTGTGCATTTGTATGTTCTCATGCAACAATCCGTCCGTTCATGTTAAGTGAGGATGAAGTAAAAGCAGCTCCTTCCAATATCAAAGTTGCTGATACAAAACCAAAGGCAAGCGAGTACAAATACACAATGAGCGTATCTCCATTAGACTGTATGGGATGCGGCGAGTGTATCACAGTATGTCCGGTTGGTGCTATCGAGATGGTTCCACAGGAATCTCAGGCAGACGAGCAGCCAGTATTCGATTACTTAGTTGCTAACGTAAGCAAGAAACCTGGTATGCCGGCAGATAACACTGTAAAAGGTTCTCAGTTCAACCAGCCATTACTTGAGTTCTCAGGTTCTTGTGCAGGATGTGCAGAGACATCATACGCTCGTTTAATTACTCAGTTATTTGGTGAGCATATGTACATCTCCAACGCAACAGGATGTTCCTCTATCTGGGGTGGTCCGGCTGCTACATCACCATATACAGTAAACAAAGACAGCAAAAAAGGACCGGCCTGGGCTAACTCCTTATTCGAGGATAACGCTGAGCATGGTTTAGGTATGCAGATTGGTCAGGAAGTATTACGTGATCAGGCTATCGCAAGCGCTGAGAAATGTGCTGCTTCTGACAAAGCAAGCGCTGAGTTAAAGGCTGCATTTGATAAATTTGTTGAGACAAAGAACGATACAAAAGCAAATACACCTGCAACAGAAGCTCTTGTAGCAGAGTTAGAGAAAGCTGCAGCAGCTGGATGCCCAGACGCTAAGGCAGCTCTTGATAAGAAAGATTACCTCGCTAAGAAGTCCGTATGGATCTTCGGTGGTGATGGTTGGGCATACGATATCGGATTCGGCGGATTAGATCATGTTCTTGCTTCCGGACATAACGTAAATGTTATGGTATTCGATACTGAGATGTACTCCAATACAGGTGGTCAGGCTTCTAAAGCTTCCAACATCGGTGAAGTTTGTCAGTTCGCTGCTGCTGGTAAAGAAGTTGGCAAGAAGAGCCTTGCTGAGATCGCTATGAGCTATGGTTACGTTTATGTAGCACAGATCGCTCTTGGTGCTAACATGGCTCAGGCTGTTAAAGTTCTTGCAGAAGCAGAAGCTTATGACGGACCATCCCTGATCATCGGATATGCTCCATGTGAGTTACACGGTGTGAAAGGTGGAATGAACCACTGCCAGGATGAGATGAAGAAAGCAGTAGCTGCTGGTTACTGGAACTTATTCTCCTTCAATCCTGCACTGAAGGCAGAAGGAAAGAACCCATTCACTCTGACATCTAAGCCAGGCGATGGTTCTTACCAGGATTTCCTGAACAACGAAACACGTTACAGCCGTCTGACAAGATCTTTCCCAGAGAGAGCACAGAAACTCTTTGCTGCATCTGAGGAAGCTGCAAAGGCTCGTTATGAGCACTTACAGAGACTGGTTGAGCTTTACAAATAAGCTGCAGATCTTGTCTGAATTGATGTAAATTTCCAAAGCCCGGAAAGGTATAAGCTTTTTCGGGCTTTTTTGTAAGTCAGAAGCTGGTGATAAGATAAACTTTTGAATACAGGATTATAACTGGAGCATGGAACAGATAGCAGGCATTCCAATAAGAATAAGATATATCTGTGAAAATATGTCGAAAATTATATCATAATTGTATACAAAGTATATAATTAGCATAATGCGAAATTGTATATTGACAAAAACAGGGTAAAAACGTATAATAAAAATATATATTGAGGGTAGTTCACATGCAAATGTACTAAACCGAAAAAGTAAGACGCTTATGATTGCGTGTGCTTTTTCGGTTTTTTTGATTTTGAATGCAGATGCTGTGGAGCAATGTGACTTGTTGTTTAGAGGGGGGAAAACAAATGCAGCAAATTAATGGAAAGATTGCATTCGGAGGAATTGCGATTGGAAAAATCAAAGAAGTTTTTAAAGAAAACAATGTGGTAAGACGTGTGAAAATTGATGACACACAGGCAGAAATTTCACGTTTTAGAGCAGCCAAAGATCAGGCAACAGAAGAATTAAAGGCACTTTATGACAAGGCAGTCAAAGAAGTTGGTGAGGCAAATGCAGCAATTTTTGAAGTACATCAGATGATGTTAGAGGATGAAGATTATCTGGATTCTATTTGTAATATCATAGCAGTGCAGTCTGTGAACGCAGAATTTGCTGTAGCGACGACGGGAGATAATTTTGCAAGGATGTTTGCGGATATGGATGACGATTATATGAAAGAACGTGCAGCAGATGTAAAAGATATTTCTGAACGTGTGATCCGTATTTTATCCCGGAAAGAAGAAACTGTGCATGCGGACGATGAAGAAAAATATATTATAGCAGCGGACGACCTTGCTCCAAGCGAGACAATTCAGTTAGAACGTGAGAGAGTGCTTGCATTTGTGACAAGACAAGGTTCTACCAATTCTCATACAGCCATTCTTGCCAGAACGATGAATATTCCGGCATTGGTATCAGCGGCAATTCCAAAAGGAGTGAATGGAAAGTATGCAATTATAGATGGATTTAAGGGTATTTTGATCCTTGATCCAGAGGAAGATATATTAAAAGAATACGAGAAAAAACAGCAGAATGAGAAGAAACGTCAGGAATTATTACAGCAGTTAAAGGGAAAACCGACTGTTACAAAAGATGGAAAAGAGATCAAACTCTATGCTAATATTGGTGAGGTAAAAGATTTAGGAGCTGTTTTACAGAATGATGCAGCCGGAATCGGACTTTTCAGAAGTGAGTTTTTATATTTGCAGAGTGATCATTTTCCAACAGAGGAAGAACAGTTCCAGGCCTATAAAACGGTTGCAGAAGTGATGGCTGGAAAAAAGGTGATCATCCGCACATTAGATATCGGAGCAGACAAGCAGATAGATTATTTTGGGCTTGATCGTGAGGATAATCCGGCATTGGGATATCGTGCAGTAAGAATCTGTCTGAACCGGCCGGAAATTTTTAAAACACAGTTAAGAGCGTTGCTGCGTGCAAGCATGTTTGGCAATATTTCCATTATGGTTCCTATGATCGCATCTGTATGGGAAGTGAAAAAAGTAAAAGAAATCATGGAGGAAGTGAAAATGGAATTGTCAACAGAGGGATTGCCATATAAAGAAGTTGAATTTGGAGTTATGATCGAGACTCCTGCAGCAGTTATGATCGCAGATGATCTAGCAAAAGAGGTGGATTTCTTTAGTATTGGAACCAATGACCTGACACAGTATACGCTTGCTATTGACAGGCAGAATGCAAAACTTGACCGTTTCTATGATTCACATCATCCGGCAGTACTCAAAATGATCCAGATGGTTATTGACAGTGCCCATGAAGAAGGAATCTGGGCAGGAATTTGCGGAGAACTTGGAGCAGACCTGACTTTGACAGAAACATTTGTGAAAATGGGTATTGATGAATTATCGGTATCACCTGCAATGGTGCTGCCTGTAAGAAATAAAATAATAAATGCATAATCTAAGCATAGGAGGAAATTAAAATGAAATCATTCAGTTACACAGTAAAGGACGAGTTGGGTATTCATGCAAGACCGGCGGGAATGCTCGTAAAAGAGGTTAAAAATTTTAAAAGTAAAGTAACTCTCGAAAAAGACGGAAAAGTAATTGATGCAACCCGTCTGATGGCAGTTATGAGTATGGGAGTAAAAAAAGACCAGACTGTGACTATAACAGTGGAAGGTGCTGACGAAGATGCGGCATATGATGCATTAAAATCTTTCTTTGAAACAAATTTGTGAGATAATTAGTTATTGTGTACAGGTTTTTGAAAAAAGTATGGTGGATATTAACAAAAAAACAAAAATAATAAGAATAAAACTTGACATAATAAACAATGAATGCTACAATTTATTTAGATAGAAACAGAGTACATTGGATTGTTACTGGTAAGCAGGCAAAACCAAATTTTACATATCTGGCTTAGATTTTGTAAAATTTGGTTTTTTTAAATTTTTAGGGACAAAAACGGAGTGGAATATGGTTATCCAGAAAGTGATTAATAACAATGTAATATCAGCATATGATGTGAATCAGCAGGAAATTGTTATCATGGGTAAGGGAATCGGGTTTAAGGCGCATACGGGAGAACTGATTGATGAAAGCAAAATCGAGAAGGTTTTTCGTATTGAGAATGAGAATCTTTCCAGACAGTTTCAGGAACTTTTAGAAAATATTCCATTAGAGCACATGCAGCTTACCAGTGATATTATATCCTACGCAATAAAGAATCTGAATGTACAACTGAATCAGAATATATACATCACTTTGACAGATCATATTAATTTTGCAATCCAGAGACAGTCGCAGGGGATTCAATTGAAGAATGCATTACTTTGGGAGACTAAGAAGTTTTACCATCAGGAATATCTGATGGGAAAATATGCAGTTGATCTTTTGAATGAGAAGCTGGGTACAGAGTTTACGGAAGATGAAGCAGGATTTATAGCCCTGCATTTTGTGAATGCAGAATACAACACGACGATCAATGATACATTTGAAATGACGAATATGATTCAGAAGATTTTAGAACTGGTCAGGCTGGAAATGGGAATTGAGTTTGATGAGGAATCTCTGCATTATGAGAGATTTATCACTCATCTTAAGTTTTTGGTACAGCGCCTTTACCGGCATGAATTGTTGAAAGATGAGGAGATTGAATTTGCAAGGATGATGGAAAATAAGTATCCGAAGGAATATGAATGCAGTAAACATATTGCTGAATATATTGAAAAGGAATATGGCAGCGGAATTGCCAGCGAGGAAATCATGTTTCTGGCGATACATATAAAACGTGTGTGTATGGCAGGATAAACCTGACAATAATACAGCAGAAAAGAGGTGTGGAAATGTTTGATTTTTTTAAGAAAAAAGAAAAAGGGATTGAGATAGGTTCACCAGTAAAAGGAAAAACGGTTGCGATCAGTAATGTAAGTGATCCAACTTTTGGAGAGGAGATTTTAGGAAAAGGTGTTGCAATTATTCCTGCGGAAGGCAGGATATATGCACCGGCCGATGGTACGATTGAGATGTTATTTGATACGATGCATGCAGTAAGTATGACGACTTCAGAAGGTGTAGAACTGCTCATACACATAGGACTTGATACGGTTGCATTAAAGGGAGAACATTTTACTGCATATAAAGGCAATGGTGATTCTGTGAAAAAGGGAGAACTGTTGATAGAGGCTGATCTTGATGCAGTAAAAAAAGCCGGTTATGACGTGATCACGCCTGTGGTTGTGTGCAATACATCAGATTATCAGACAGTGGAAACAGTGACAGATCAGGAAGTAGAACCTGGCGACACAGTATTGATCCTAAATAAATAAAGCGCAATATACAGTTGTTAGTGTGAAAAATAAGATTTTTCACACGCAAGAATGGAGATTAAAATGTATTTTAGCCGTACTTATAACGGCATAAAATAAAACGAAAAGGGATAAAAAAAAGGAGGAGCTTTTATTATGATGAAGTATTTACAGAAATTGGGAAAAGCATTAATGCTTCCTGTAGCGTGTCTTCCAATCTGTGGTATCTTAATGGGTATTGGATATGCACTATGTCCATCTACCATGCAGGGGGGCGATGTTTCCGGTATCGTTCAGATGATCGGTTTCTTCCTTGTAAAAGCAGGAGGAGCTTTGATCGATAACATGGCAATTCTTTTTGTTATCGGTGTCGGCGTTGGTATGGCAGATGATAATGATGGTACAGCAGCTCTTGCAGCTTTGGCATCATGGTTAATGATGACAAACCTTCTTTCTACAGGGGTTGTTACAACGTTAATGCCGGTAATTGCAGAGAATGAGACAAAAGTGCTTGCATTCAGTAAGATTGCAAACCCATTTATCGGTATCCTTGCCGGTATCATCGGTGCAACATGCTACAACAAATTCAAAGGTACAAAATTACCTGACTGGTTAT
>ERZ1106943.2808-NODE-2808-length-14295-cov-2.905407_pt1 | contig 14295 bp, 12 predicted proteins | sample MGYA00403671_ERZ1106943 | MGnify/ENA primary metagenome ERZ1106943 (study PRJEB35170, sample SAMEA104062427) | human gut metagenome | biome: human gut; feature: human-associated habitat; material: faeces | place: Denmark | collected 2012-06-14 ...
AGTTAAATAAAGTTAACGAGTGGATTTTAATGCATCTTTAGGCCCACTAAAGCCTACAAAACCGGATAAACCTAATTAAACTGAACCCCATATAAAGTTGGATAAGAACTTATTTGAAACAAGGCGGTGTGTCATAATGGGCAATCTGCTTCGTTGCTATCGGAATTCGGCCTCGGTCATTTACTTTTCATTCAGTAAACTCCCGACACCCTCCTCCTCAGCGCCTTGCAGCCCGCTCATTCTTAAGCACTGCAAGAGGGTGTGCCCAAAAATTTATATTTTGACACACCCTCATTATCTAATCATTATCCGGAAGTCAGAGCTTCTCTACAAACTTCCTGATATCTTCATTATTTGGATCGTAATTGAGATATTTCTCAAAGAATTCTTTAGCTTTGGCATCTTCTTTCTTTGAATAGTAGTAGTTGCCAAGATAGAGGTAGAGGTCTTTGGCATCCGAAGCATATCTGGAAGGATCAGAAGCTTTCTCGAGAAGAGCTACCGACTCCAGATAGAGAGGAACGGCTGCGCTTGATATTTCTGCCTTGTCAGCACGCTGCTTGGCCACATCTCCTTTGATCTTCACAGGCTTATAGTTTTCCATGATAGACAGAGCCTTGTCAGCGAAGCTGACAGCATCATCAAAGTTGGCATTGGCTACTGCCATATCTTTTTCTTTGGAATCAACGCCGGCGAAGTAGCTGAAGATAGCCTGCTGCACGAAGTCATTGTAACCGGGTTCTTCAAGTTTTTTAAGATATCCCTTGTAGGCGTCAGCTGCCTTGACAAAATCATTCTCGTCGATGTATACGAACGAAAGCTGCTTGTTGAACTGGGCATTGTCCGGAAAATCCTTCATTGCCTCATTCAGCACTGATACGGATTCTTCGAGATACTTCATTCTGTTGGGATCATCCTTTGCAAGAGGCTTGGCTGCCCGGTCAAATTCGTCGGCAATCAGGGTATAATCGATTGGCGCAAATTTATTGGCGGGATTCTTCCGGTGAGCCTCATAAAGAGCCTGAGCCATCGGAAGCAGCTGATCCTGCATCTCCTTGAGCTGCGCGGCATTCATGAACTGATAGCGTTGTGCCGTAAAGTTCTGTGGATTTGCTGCAAGGAGCTGTGAAGCATACTCGTAACCTTTTTTGAAATCCTGACCGTAAAAGAGGAGGAATGCATAGCGGTCTTCATCCTGTTTGAAATGATTAGGATTCTTCACGTATTTGCCATATTCGGCAGCAGCTTCTTTATAAGCTTTCTTATTGTAATATGCATTTGCAAGCTCACGCTGACCAAGGGCCGATGTCGGATTCTGGGCAAGAAGCTGCTGAAGCATCTTGATAGCGTAATCAGGATTAACCTGTGTGAAGAGATTAGCATATTTTACGTATGCGTCCGAACCGGTAGGATTATTATTTGCTGCCATTTCGTATTTGCTTCCGGCTTCTCCCCATTTCTTCTGATCTTTGAGCTGATCGCCCTCGAAGATGAATACTTCGGGAGCCATCTGATTGATTCTGCGGGCCTTTTCCAGGCGCTTCTCAATCTGCTTTGCATAAGCCACAGGATCCGCATAGTAGTATGCACGGGCTATTTCAACCTGCATGGCGGGATCTTTTTTTACTTTTCCCTCTCCCTGCTTGAAGAGATTCTCGGCAATCTTGATTTCCCCTTTCTTGAGAGCAATGGCACCCTGGCCAACATAGTTGTAGCCATAATCTGGGTTTGCGGCGATGCCTTTCTCGAAATAGGAAGCGGCTTTGGCTATGTCTCCATTGTCGAGAGCGATCTCGCCAAGATAGAAATTGGCTACAGCCTTATCCGTACCCGGATTGTTCATGTTGCGCTCGAGCAGCTCACGGGCATTGTCGAGCTGATCGGCCTTGAAATACTCCACGCCCTCCACATGTGTCTGTGCGGAGGCAGCGAAAGATCCGGCCGCGAGGCAAATCGAAAAAAGTGCTTTAAATTTCATATTTAATGTAGTTGCTTTATGATTTCTATATCAAGCCGTGCACAGTGTCTGTGAGAATGCCATGCACTTTATTTATAGACAACGTATAGTGGTAAGAGTTTATTGAAGATTGACCACCCTTTGGGAATAATGATAAGGCAGAATACCTGTTTTTGTGATAATTTTCTGCCCTACGAATCCTGTTACAAAGGTGTAGAAACTATGAATAACTGTGGAATTGGAAGCAGCAGAAATCATATACACCTTCCTGAAAAGAGGATATTCTCCTGAATATATACAGAGGGGATTAGATGATTTTTATGAATTTTTAATTGGTAAAATTCAAAAAGAGTTTGGAAGGAGCAGTTCTGTAGCTGAAGAAATTTATGATACGAAAGTATTTTATGAATTAGAGAGTGCGAAAGATAAGGGAGATTTTATAATGGAAATATTAAAATTGACTAATATAGGATCAGATTATCCATATTTAAAAAAATATAAAAAGTATAATAAAATCTCGTCATCTCTGATAGACAGAAAGGGAAGAAGTAAATATCAAGGATACAAGATAAAACCGGGAACAGTTTTAATAGATCAGTCTGTTACGGGTTTATATGAGAGGAGGTTAGAACTTTGAGTTGGAGAACGGTAGTTGTGCAGAGTAGAGCTAAATTATCTTATAAGAATGGGTGTATGATTATAAGAACTGATGATGTAAGATTGATTCACTTATCGGAAATTAATACATTAATTGTTGACTCTATGCAAGTGTCAATAAATTCTTTTTTGTTATGTGAGTTAATAAAGAAAAAGATAAAGGTTGTATTTTGTGATGAAAAAAGAAATCCGATAAGTGAATTGATAGGGTATTATGGGTGTCATAATTCAAGTAAAAAGTTGATGCAGCAAATTAAATGGGATATAAATTATTCGAGGTTAATATGGACAAAAATTATAAAACAAAAGATATTAAATCAGGCATTAATGCTTAAAAAATATGGTTTTTGTACGGAGGAGAAATTAGTCACTTATGCTGATGAATTAGAATATTTTGATAACACCAACAGAGAAGGTCATGCAGCGAAAGTATATTTTAATAGTCTTTTTGGAAAGGGTTTTTCAAGAGATGATGTGAATGATATTAATGCAGCATTAAATTATGGATATTCAATTTTACTATCAAATTTCAATAGAGAATTGGTTGCAATTGGATATTCGACAGAATTAGGAATAAAGCATACGAATGAATATAATTCGTTTAATCTTTCATGTGATTTTATGGAACCATTCAGAGTTATTGTGGATGAGATTGTTTATAACAATATCGGAATACCCTTTGATAATGAATATAAATTAAAACTTGTAAATCTTCTTAATAAAAGAGTTGATTATGGAGGTAAGGAATTTTATTTGACAAATGTAATACAAAAATATGTGAGAAAGGTTACTGAAACTATAGAAAAGCTAACAATGGCTGAATTAGTTTTGTACGAATTTAAGTGATGTATAGATTTATGAGAATAATGGTTTTATTTGATCTTCCTACTAAAACTGTTGGAAATAGAAAAGAGTATCTTAAATTTAGAAAGTTTTTGCTTAATGAGGGTTTTATAATGATGCAGGAATCAGTATATACAAAATTAGTATTGAATGGTTCATCAGCAAAGCTTGTAAGAGATAAGGTGAAGAAGAACGCACCGGTTGATGGATTAGTAGAAATGCTTACCATAACCGAAAAACAGTTTAGTGGGATAGAGTATATTGTTGGGAGAAAGAGTGACTTTGTTTTGGATACAGATGAAAGGCTTATAGTGATATGATATTAAAAATTTTTTCTTTTGAGAATGATATAGATTTTTCAAAAAATCATATAAATGTATTGCAGATACAAAATAAAAAATTATTTGCAAAGATGTTGAGTAGTTTTAATAATATGTGCAAAGGGTTATCAGTTGAGTGTGATGAGGTGATTACATTACTAGAACAAGATGAAATAGTTGATTTTACCAAAAATGTTCTTTTTGTAGTAGACTTTTTGAACTTTGATTTTAATCAGAGGAGAATTCAGACGGTTTTGTATCAATACATAGATAAAATAATTAAATTAGAGCCAGAAATATTGTCAAATATAAATAATCTACAAGATTCGATACATATTGAATTTATGAGTATAATGGAGGAGTTCCCGTTTGAAATATTGTGCAAAAAAGATATTTCTATTTTAGATATATTAAAAATATATGGCGTTAGGATTAAGGCAAATGTTGATGAAAAGATAATTGAAAAGCTTTTTAGAATAGTTGAATTAGTTCAGTGCCTAGATTTGGCAAAATTGATAATCCTTGTAAATGTGAAACAATACTTAGATTCAGATGAAATAGTTGAATTTTATAAGTATTGTGTGTATAATAATGTAAAGTTGATATTACTTGAAAGAGGTTCAGAGGTTTCTCCTTTGGAAAGAGAGAGAGTACTTTTTGTAGACGAGAATTTTGATGATTTTTTTATACAATAATATGTAAGTGGAGGTGAAGTTATTTAAATGATATGTTACTGTTTGAAATTGAATTTTTGATAAATTCAGAATATATGGTTGAAATCTCATTTTTGTAAGGAAAATGAATGGTAATAAAAAATGTAAAATTGAGGTTTTAGGTGTATGTAATTTTGAATGGTAACACAACTATTGCATATTAGGACTCCGTTGACGAATAGTTTTAGGCGTATGTAATTTTGAATGGTAACACAACTTTATTATCAGAACAAAGAGAGGCAATTAAGTTTTAGGTGTATGTAATTTTGGATGGTAGGAAATAGTGCTGTGATAAACTATAATTCACATTTTCTACGCTATTAAAAGGTCTGTATTATCAAATCATATAATACAGACCTTTTTTATAAATCATATTTTGCGATTGCTCACGAATTAAAACTCTCAATCCTACATTCGTGTATTTTGGTTTTCTTATCATAATTAATTTCGATAAGCAATATATTTCTGATAAATTACAACCGATACTATAATATGCGGTAAGCATATCTGCCGTTATGGATTTGCCAAAAATTCAGCCTACAAAAACCTCTTAAGTACCTCCAGCACTCCATTTTCCCAATAAGGGGCACAGGTATGCTTTGCTGCCGCAATAACCTCCGGTCTTGCGTTTGATACGGCATAACTTTCGCCTGCACCTTTTAACATCTCGGTATCGTTGAGGTTATCACCGAAACAGCATACTTCATCAGGCACGATATTGTATTTGTCCATTAAAAATGAAACGGCAGTCCATTTGCTTATGCCGCTGCGATTACAGTCAACCCATTCTTTTCCGGCGGATGTGACATGAGCTTTGTCTTTCCATGCAGGTATGAAGTGCGGTGAGCAGAGTTCTTCGCAGGAATCGGGATGGTAAACAGTGAATTTTATAATATCATCATTTTCAAGTTTTGTCAGGTCATCGATTTCACGCATCTCAAAACCATAAGAGTCCCTGAGTCTGTGGAAAATTGGACTTGCACCGTCTTCAGCATAGCAAAGGTCAGGACTTGCCGCAAAATAATCACAAGCAGGAAGTTCATCCCTTACCATGCGGCACATATCTTTCCAGAGTTCATTTGACATGGGATATGTTTTTAAAATCCTGTCAGGAGTACGCACGACAGTACCGCCGTCAGTTATATACATCAGTTTATCTTTGATGGGAGCAAAGAGTTTCTGCTCACTTGAAAACTGTCTGCCTGAGCAGACGGTGAAGATAATTCCCTTATCAATAAGTTTGCTTATAACAGTCATATATTCAGGATCTATTATGAGAGTACCGTCTTTGACAAGAGTACCGTCAATATCTGTAGCAATCAATTTAATCATATACAATAAAACCTCATTTCTTTAAATTCAGTTGAAATCTTGTTCCATTATTATATATTAGAAATTTCAGTTATGCAAATATTATACGGAGAGTGCCGATGTTTTGTAACGGTTCTGAAGCTGCAATATAATGAGCAGGCTGCAACAATAACACAGTGATTGGACTTCTTAACAGTTTCAAATCTACAATATAAAGAGCAAACTCGTGTAGTACAGACTATATTTGAGGGGCGGAACAGTTACCACACTTTACAATTTTTAAAAATTTACTATAATTAATAATGCAAAGGGCAACCGGTATAGCAAAATTAACATATAATAGCAAAATTCAAACACATATATATTTAAGCTTAGCAAATGCAAAAGCAATATAAAATTAAAGAAAATTTAAGGAGGTCTTATCATGAACGAGACATTAAAAGTATTAGAATCAAGAAGAAGCTGCAGAAATTTTAAAAGTGAGCCTGTTGAAAATGAAAAGTTAGAGGAGATAATAAAAGCCGGAACTTATGCACCGACAGGAATGGGTAAGCAGTCACCGATAATAATCGCTGTGACGAACAAGAGGCTTCGTGACAAAATCGCAGAGGAAAACCGTAAGATAGGGGGATGGAATGAGGGTTTTGATCCGTTTTACGGTGCACCTGCAATTCTTATAGTTTTGGCAGACAAATCTATGCCTACATATAAATATGATGGTGCACTTGTCATGGGTAGTCTTATGAATGCTGCTGAGAGTCTTGGAGTGAACAGTATTTGGATTCACAGGGCAAAGGAAGAATTTGAGTCAGATTTTGGAAAGAAGATTTTAAAAGATTTAGGAATAGAGGGTGACTATGAGGGTATAGGTCACTGTGCCATAGGCTATGCGGCTGAGCCGTTGCCACAGGCAGCAGAAAGAAAAAATGACTATGTTTATTATGTAAAATAAAGTGAGGTTAAAAATATGCCATCAGAAAAAAGCGGTGTGTTATATAATGAACTGCTTAAAAAAGGTTTTAATGAAGAACTTTGCAAAGAGATAGCATACCGCTATATGAATACTGACTATACGGCGACGAGGATGCTTGGGTATCTTTACCGGGTCAGCAGTTTGAGTGAGGAAATGCTTATCGATGAGATGCTGGCTATACTTGATGACCGTGAGAGATTTCGTAAAAAACACGAGATGGAGTTGGCACAGGCAGTCATTAATAAAGTTTATAATGACGGACTTGACTAAAAAAGAAATGAGGATAAATATGAGCGTTACATTTGCCGGGACTATGCGAGGATATGAAAAAAAGAATATTATAAAAGATGTGATTGCGGGAATAATCATTATGGCTGTCTCAATTCCTATTTCGATGGGGTATGCACAGATAGCAGGGCTGCCAGCCATTTGCGGATTGTACGGTTCGGTGTTTCCGATAATCGCATTTGCGCTGCTGTCTACATCACCACAGTTTGTGTTTGGTGTGGATGCGGCTCCGGCGGCTCTTGTAGGTTCGGCACTTATCGGTTTTGGGACAGAGAGCGGTTCAAATGAAGCACTTACAGCAGTTCCTATGATAACATTTTTTGTGGCACTCTGGCTTTTTGCGTTTTATCTTATGAAAGCCGGAAAACTTGTAAATTATATATCAGCTCCCGTTATGGGAGGGTTTATAACGGGGATATGCACTACTATAATATTGATGCAGGTGCCAAAACTACTCGGAGGAACTTCAGGAACAGGGGAATTGCCCGAACTTTTAAGTCATCTTGCGGAAACGATAGGGAGTATAAATATACCATCGCTTATACTCGGTGTTTCGGCACTTATAATACTTACTGTTTCTAAAAAAATTATGCCTAAGTTTCCGATGGCGGTATTGCTGATGGGTGCAGGAGCGGTTATGACATATTTTCTGCCGGTCGGTTCATGGGGCATAAAGACGCTTGATAAAGTGGAAAAGGGGCTTCCAAAGTGGACATTGCCTGATTTTTCAGTCGTGCCTTTAAAGGATGTTATAACGGTCAGTCTTTCCGTGGCGGTCGTGATACTTGCCGAGACACTTCTTGCCGAAAATAATTTTGCACAAAAGAATGGCTACAAGATAGACGACAATCAGGAGATACTCGCTTTTTCGGTGGGAAATCTTCTCGCATCACTTACGGGATGCTGTCCTATAAATGGCTCTGTCTCACGAACGGCAATGGGTGAGCAGTATCAGGGAAAAACGCAGCTTATGGGTATCGTTGCAGGAATTTCAATGATGGCATTACTGTTGTGTGGAACAGGTTTTATAGGTTATCTTCCTGTGCCGGTGCTTACGGCTATAGTTATCTCGGCACTGGCAGGTGCAACAGAGTTTGAACTTGCGGCAAGGCTTTGGAAAGTCAGCAAGACTGAGTGCCTGATATTTGCCGGTGCGTTTATGGGAGTTCTTTTTCTTGGAACGATAAACGGTGTTCTTATAGGAATAATCTTATCTTTTTCAGAAATGATAATCAGGACTTCAAAGCCGGCAAGATGTTTTCTTGGAATACAGCCGGGACACAGGCATTTCCGTGATATTGATGAGGGCAGACAGATACATGAGGTAAAGGGAGTTGTTATCTATAGATTTAGCAGTAATCTTTTTTTTGCAAATGTTTCGGTTTTGCAAAAAGATATAGAAAATAGTCTAAAATCCGACACAAAAGCTGTCATAATAGATGCGAGCGGTGTAGGAAACATTGATATAACGGCGGCGGACAGACTTGTGATTTTGCAAAAGAGTCTTGAGGAAAAAGGCATAAGATTTTATATAACTGAGCATATCGCAGATCTTAACGAACAGATGAGAAAACTTGGGATAGGCTATCTTGTAGAGGCAGGCTGTGCAAGAAGAACAATACATATCGCTCTTAAGGATATGGGTATAAATCGTCCGTATCCGTTGGAGGGAGGAGTTGACAACGAGGAGATAAGCGGCTCAAGAAAAAGAGCGGATAATCGTGTGCAGGAGTTTGTCTGGGCTTTTGGAAAGCATACGGAAGAAGAAATAGAAAAACAGATAGTAAATCAGATAAAGCAGCTTAAAAAAGATGTAGGAGAAATTGATGTTGAGAAACTTATGCACGGAGCATGGACGCATATGGAGGAACTTGACCAGGATGAGTGGCTTGAACATCTTGAAGAACATTTAAAAGAAATCGTTAATATTTCAGGGAAAGATGAAAAGACGCTCGCAATAAAGCTTGAAGAACACAGAAAAGAGGTTTACGAACATATCTCCGAGCATCATCCGGAGCTTGCAAAGCGTTTTAAAGAGAGAAGACATATACTTGATGAACATTTAAAAGAACGCAGACCTGAGGTTTATGAACTTGTTGTCAGGATGCGTGATAAAGTACAATAATGAAAAATCTGTCAGGTAGTGGCAGTTAATGGTGACAGTGACATCTATTTAGAATCCATTTGAAAATATGGACTTTTGAGCCTTGATATGGTAATATATTGAAATGTATCAAGGCTCTTTTCTTTTAAAAGAGTTTTTTTGCGGACAAAGATTTAAAAGTCTGAATAAGTGTTCTGGACAGTGTAGTAGTCCGTGATTATTTAGAAAGGCGGAAATTCCATACAACAGGGTGTTTCCGGATAGGTATAAGATAAAATGAAACTAGGAATTGTTGGTCTTCCAAATGTTGGAAAGAGTACATTATTTAATTCACTTACAAAAGCAGGAGCAGCAGAAGCAGCGAATTATCCGTTCTGCACGATTGAACCTAATGTAGGAGTCGTTCCGGTGCCGGATAAGAGACTTGATGTTTTGACACAGATGCACAATTCTGCAAAGACTATTCATGCAGTTATTGAGTTTGTCGATATTGCAGGACTTGTCAAGGGAGCATCAAAGGGCGAGGGTCTTGGAAACCAGTTTCTTGCTAATATCCGTGAGGTTGATGCCATCGTTCATGTGGTACGCTGTTTTGATGATACAAATATCGTTCATGTAGATGGAAGCATTGACCCGCTGCGTGATATTGAAACTATCAACTTAGAGCTTTTATTTTCGGATCTTGAGATATTAGACCGCAGATATGCAAAACTTGCAAAGAGTGTCAAAAATGACAAGACACTTGTTAAAGAGTTTAATCTTGTTGAGAAGTTAAAAAAGCATCTTGAGGATGGAAATCTTGCAAAGACATATGAGCCGGAAGATGAGGATGAGGAAGAGCTGTTAGAGAGTTTTAATCTTTTGACATATAAGCCTGTAATATATGCAGCAAATGTTTCAGAGGATGATTTGGCGGATGATGCAGCTAACAATGAATATGTTGCAAAAGTAAGAGAATATGCTGCTAAAGAGGGCTCAGGAGTTTTTGTTATCTGTGCACAGATAGAGCAGGAAATTGCAGAGTTAGAAGATGATGAGAAGAAAGAGTTTTTAGAGGATCTTGGTTTATCTGAGTCAGGACTTGACAAACTTATAGCAGCCAGCTATAAACTTTTAGGATTGATAAGTTTCCTTACAACGGGAGAAGATGAAACAAGAGCATGGACTATCACAGAGGGCACAAAGGCTCCTCAGGCTGCAGGCAAAATTCATACTGACTTTGAGCGTGGTTTTATCAGAGCTGAAGTTGTAAGTTATGACAATCTTGTGGAGCAGGGCAGCATGAATGCAGCAAAAGAAAAAGGTCTTGTGCGTTCTGAGGGAAAAGATTATGTTGTTCAGGACGGAGATGTAGTTCTTTTTAGATTTAATGTTTAATACTATTGCATTTAAGGGGGAAACTGATGGGAGCTGATGTTAGATTTCCGCATTTAGGGATAGAGATTGAAAAACTTGGCAAGAGCATTTCAATCGGTGGTTTTGCCATTGCGTATTATGGCATCATTATTGCTTTTGGCATGGTATGTGGCTATCTTATTGCGGCATGGCAGGCAAAGAGAACAGGGCAGGATAAGGAAATGTATCTCGACCTTGCTTTGTGGGATATTATATTTGCCGTTATAGGTGCAAGAGTTTACTATGTGGTGTTTAGTTGGGATTATTACAGTAAGCATCTGAAAGAGATAATCAATACAAGAGGTGGCGGAATGGCTATCTATGGAGGAGTGATAGCCGGAGTTATAACAACATTTGTATTCTCAAAGATTAGAAAAGTCTCATTTTTGAAACTTGTGGATACTGCGTGTGCAGGACTTCTTATCGGACAGATAATAGGACGCTGGGGAAACTTTTTCAACAGAGAAGCATTTGGTGGTTACACAAACGGACTTTTTGCAATGCAGCTTAAGAGAAGCGATGTGGCACAGTCAAATATCACACATGACATGATAAAGCATCTTGTTGATATAGACAATGTTTCGTACATTCAGGTGCACCCGACATTTTTATATGAATCATTGTGGAATGTGGTTGTTTTACTGATAATAATCTTCTTTACCAAAAAGAAAAAATATGACGGACAGTTGTTTCTTATATACCTTTTGGGTTATGGCCTGGGCAGGTTCTGGATTGAAGGGCTTCGCACGGACCAGCTTTTGATACCGGGAACACATATTGCGGTATCACAGGTATTATCTTTGGCAGTTGCCGTTGTATCTGCGATTATACTTATCGTAATGTCTAAAAAGAAAAAAGCTGCAGATAAATAATGTGATGAATCGGTCAGAAGAAAGTTACAGACAGATAATGGTAAAGGTTAAAAACAGATAGAAATTAAATACAGACATAAAAGCAGGCACCAAGAAACGGTGACTTTGATTTTAAATATCAAGGCCGCCGTTTTATTTTTTTTAATCTATTTTGGCTATTCTTTGCATAAAAATCATTTGTTGCTAAATTGAATTTTTTTATGGGTGCATAACTTTAGTTCTATACTCTTACTGAGTTCACGCATAATGATAATATTTTCTCTTTCTTATAAAGAAAGTTATGGTGACGCACAGTGTCAGGAGTTCGGCGGCTGCGACAGATGACCATATACCGTTTATGCCTAATATCATCGGCAGCAGAAGTACGGCTGACAACTGGAATACGAGCGTTCGGAGAAATGATATTGCGGCGGATATTGGACCGTTGTTTAATGCGGTGAAGAACGATGAGCCAAATATGTTGCAGCCGTTTATAAGGAATACAAAGCAATATATTCTAAATCCCATGACAGTCATTTCATATAATGAACGATCATAGCCTACAAACAGTTTAGAAACCGGTGCGGCTAGGAATTGTGCGAGTACAAAAAGTGCAAATGCCCATATGCAGATGAGAGTAAGGCTTTTTCTGAAAAGGTTTTTAAGTTCATCGTGGTTTTGGGCACCGTAGTGGTAACTTATTATAGGTGCACTTCCAATGGAATATCCGATGAATATTGCAACAAAGATAAAGTTTACATACATTATGGTTCCGTAGGCGGCAACACCGTTTTCACCTGCAAATTTCATGAGCTGTAGATTGTATAATGAGTTTACGATGGAACTTGACAGGTTTGTCATAAGTTCTGATAAACCGTTAGAGCAGGTGTGTATAAGGACTTTGCCGTAAAAATGTGTTTTGCCAAGCTTAAGCGGACTTTTGTTGTGTCTGCCAAAATATGCAAGTGGTAAAAGACCGCCTACACATTCGCCGCATACGGTTGCTATTGCAGCTCCTTTTAAACCAAAGCCGAGTACGGCGATGAAAACATAGTCGAGCACCATGTTTGTAAGACCGGCGGCAACGATTACCATAAGTCCGAGTTTTGGTTTTTCAGCAGTAACAAAGAAACTTTGGAAAACATTTTGGAGCATAAACGGCATAAGAGATATAAAACTTATTCGTCCGTACAGTACACAGTTGTCGAGAAGTTCACCGGTTGCACCTAAAGCGATGCTTATGGGACGGACTAAGATGGCACCGAGAACGGCAAAAAATAAACCGCCGATTATAGTCGTGTAAACTATCAATGAAAAATATTCGTTTGCTTTTTTGTTTTTCTTCCGATAAAATTCATTAGCTTTTATTCCAGTATTAGCTTTGGAAAATTCTGCATAATAATTTTCTTTTAAAATAAATAATATTTCAAATTCTGGTAAAGTACATATATCATATTTGGCTTTTATTTTTTGTGGCAATACAATTTTAGGAGTTTTTAAAGTGTCAGAAAGCTTATCCCCTACTCTATAAATAGTGACATTATCGTTTGGACTTAGCATCAAAATATTAGCCAAAACTTCTCCTTCAATTTTACGACATTGTTTAATTTCGCCAGTTAGTAATTCTTTTTTATCAAATTTTAATAGGCCTTTTTCTAAGATGACATTAAGAAATGCTAACTCGCTATTTCCCTCAGTCATTATTAGTATGTAAGTCATTAATAATCAATTCCTTAACATTTAATAATTGTTCATAGTTAAATGATGTGTTAAATACATTGTTATCAAACTGATTGCTCTTTGATAATTCAGTTCTTACATCGTAATCAGAATATAAATTTTTAACGTTAACATATCCATTTTCTTTATGAGTAATAAATATATTATCTCTTCTGCTTAGAGAATCTAATATTTCTGTATAGTGCGTACTAAAAATAAGTTTAGCACCTTTTGAATTTATATTTTTACTGTTAAATATAAATAATAAATTCTTAACTAAATTTTTGTGAAAACAATTTTCTATTTCATCAACAATAAATACTTTTCCGTATTTTAAAGCGTTTATACTTCTTACATATAATTCTACGCCTCTGAATGTTCCTGAGGATAAAATAGATAACAATTCAAGTTTAGAAATAATTATTTCTTTTTCATTTATTCTTTTAAATTTAACTAAATCAGAATTATCACAAATTATATATTCAATACTTTCATCAAGTAGTTTTATGATGGATGAAACTAATTCTTTATCGCAACTATTTAAACTAGCAAAAAAAGTATTTCTAACAATATTTCCATCAAAGTTAACAATATTGTTATTGCTAAATTCATCAACGCTTATTTTATCTCCAGTAATTTTGGCAATTGCTGAAGTATCTAATAATGATGATTTTAGTATTTCACTTTCATCAACACCATTAGTATTCAATAAGTCTAAATTTACTATTCCTCGTGCTTTATTGTATTCTAGCTTTGTTAATTTTTCGTTAGTAATTGGAGAATAGATATTTGCTATTGAAAGTTTATCTATTTCAATTTTATTAAATGTGCAACTATAGTTATATAAGAATCCTTCTAAATAAAAAACTATATTTAAATCTATGCTATCCTTTTTAAATTCACGTGGAATAAACTCCCATCTTCCTGTTTGTAAGAATAATAAAGTTTTAAGAACTAAAGAAAGTGCAGTTGATTTTCCTGATGAGTTTCCACCAACAAAAGCAATACTTCTAAAAGTATTTAATCCTTTATCTATTTCTTCAATTTCACTTAGTTTATCTTTTTGGTATACTCTTGTTCTTGTTGTAAAATCCAATTCAAAGTTATCTTCTAACAATTTAAAACCGCTTGCTTTTACCTTTAATAACTCTAACATAAAATTGC
>ERZ1106943.2816-NODE-2816-length-14250-cov-4.995491_pt1 | contig 14250 bp, 10 predicted proteins | sample MGYA00403671_ERZ1106943 | MGnify/ENA primary metagenome ERZ1106943 (study PRJEB35170, sample SAMEA104062427) | human gut metagenome | biome: human gut; feature: human-associated habitat; material: faeces | place: Denmark | collected 2012-06-14 ...
GCTGCACCCGACGGTCACGGGCAAGGAGCACCTGCTCCAAGGTGATCTCTACAGTATGCATAGGTTGTCTCCGGTACCAGAGGTTGGATATCGGCCAGGCGGCCCTGGCGCAGCAGCTGCCGGACCCGGCTGGCGCTGATGCCCTCCAGCCGGGGAATTTCAGTGACGGAGATGCCCCACCGGGGCAGCAGGGCCTGCATCCGGCGGTTATACCGGGCCGTTACCGGGGAGTAGGGCTCCTGGCCCACAAAGCGCCGGGTGATGCCCAGGGCCGGGGCGATGCGCTTGCCGAACAGGGTCAGCTCCAGGTCGCAGCGGGCCTGCTCCGGGTCGCCCTGTAAAAAATACGCAGGGAAGGTGGCCCGGGAGATGATATAGTCTCCGCCGGGGACCACGTCCACGTTGGGCAGGTCCTCCGTGCCCCGGCGCACCAGCTCCAGCCGGTCTGCCGCCGGAAAGTCACCGGTCTCCTCGCTGAGAACAAATACGTACAGATGGGGGCAGCGGGCGGCGGCGTACTCCACCAGATGCCGGTGGCCCCGGGTGAAGGGGTTGGCGTGGCACACCACAGCGCCGCTTTCGCCGTCATACGCCGGGAGGGAGGCAAGATAGCGCTCCACACCTCCCCGGCGGTGCTCCATCATCAGCATGTCCGCCGTTTCCGCCACGGGGAAGAAGCCCAGGCTGCGGAACAGGCGGGCATTTTTCGGCTTGGTGTACAGAAACGGATGGACTGCGCCCCGCTGGGCGGACTGGCGCAGCAGGGCGGTGACGATCTGGGCACAGGCTCCGTCACCCTCGGCCTGGGGGGCCACGGCGATCTGCTTGAGGACCCGTCCGCTGAGAGACCCGCAGGCCAGTATGGCCCCGCCGCCGGAGAGCAGCAGGGCCGTACAGTCGGCGTCCCCCTCGTCCCGGAGCCCGGCGGAGGCCAGAAAGGCCTCATCCGCCGGGCGCAGGGACAGCGGAAGCGCCGTTACGATGCGCAGATCATTCATCCTCGTCGATCTGACGGATCACATCGATGATGGTGTTGTCACGGTACATGACCACGCCCACGATACGGTCCTTATAGCGGATGGGGTCGGGCACACCCACGATTTTTTCGGCCCGCTGCTGGAGCTGCTGGATGGTGAACACATGCAGCCCGGCCTTTTCCAGCTTTTCCTTCACGTCGGGGCGGCGGGGATTCACGGCGATGCCCTGGTCGGTGACCACCACGTCCACCACGTCGCCGGGTGTGACCACGGTGTTGACGCGCTTGACGATGGTGGGAATGCGGCCCCGGGTCAGGGGAGCCACCACCACAGAAAGGCTGGCACCCTCCGCCGTGTCGGGATGGCCGCCGATGGCACCGCGGATCACGCCGTCGGAGCCGGTGAGGACGTTGACGTTGAAGTCGGTGTCGATCTCCAGGGCGGAGAGGATCACGAAGTCCAGCTGGTCCACGGCGGCGGCCACCAGATGGCTGGCGTAGTAGCTGGCGCCGATCTGATGGTGGAAGTGGTTGTTCTTCAGGCTCTTGGCGGCGTCCAGGTCAAAGCTCTGCACGTCCAGGATGCGGTCGATGAGGCCCTCCTCGTGCATGGCGGCGATCTGACCGGTGATGCCGCCCAGGGCGAAGCGGCAGTGGATATTCTGGTCGATCATCTTCTGGCGCAGGAAGCGGGCGGTGGCCAGGGATGCGCCGCCGGAGCCCATCTGCATGGAGAAGCCGTCGTACAGATATCCGGCGGCCTCGATGACGTTGGCGGCGGTCTTGGCGATCAGCAGCTCCTTGGGGTCCTTGGTATAGCGGGTGGCCCCGGACATGATGCCCTTGGGGTCGCCGATGTCGTCGGTCATGACCACATAGTCCACCTCGAACTCAGGGATGGCCCAGGGGGCGTTGGGATATGCCACCAGGTGGTTGGTAATGACGATGACGTTGTCGGCATAGGTGGCGTCGGGCCGGGCATAGCCCAGAGAACCGCAGGCAATGCCATCCTCACCGTCGCGGCTGTAGCCGTTGGCGTTGCCGTAGGGGTCGCAGGAGGGCGCACCCAGGAAGGCCACGTCGATGTGCAGATCGCCGGACCGGATGGCGCTGGCCCGGCCGCCGTGGGACCGGAATACCACCGGACAGTCGATGAGGCCCCGGGACACCTGCTCGGCCAGCTCGCCGCGCATACCGGAGGTTTCGATATGGGTGATGACGCCGTTCTGGATATGGCGGATCAGGGGGGCGTGGACGGCGGCCAGGGAGCTGGCGGCCAGGGTCAGGTTCTTAAAGCCCATCTCCGCCAGCTTATCCACCACGGTGTTGATGATATGGTCGCCGTTGCGGAAGTGGTGGTGGAAGCTGATGGTCATGCCGTCCCGAAGGCCGGTGCGTCGGATGGCCTCCTCCAGGGAGGGCACCAGCTTGTTCTGCCGGGTGGACCGGGCCTGGAATGTGGCGGTGTTCTTCTGGCGGGCACCGTGATACAGCCCGTGGTTGCTGATCTCACCGATATGCGGGATGTTTTCAAGCTCGATCATGTCAAATCTCCTCCACTTCGTCGATCTTGCAGCCGGCCTCGTACAGGTCCAGCAGGCGGCGGGCCCGGGTGACCACGGGCTTGTCGATCATCTTGCCCTTGAGGCTGGCCACGCCGCTGCCCCGGGCGTTGGCCTCGGCAATGGCGTCCATAATGGCCCGGGCCTTGTTCAGGTCCTTCTCGCTGGGCATGAACACATGGTGCAGCGGCTCGATCTGGCGGGGATTGATCACGGACTTGCCGTCGAAGCCCAGCTTTTTGATGAGGGTGGCCTCAGCGATGAAGCCCTCCTCATTGTTGACGTCGGAATACACCGTGTCCAGGGCGGCAATGCCGGCGGACCGGGCGGCGTTGAGGATCATGCAGCGGGCGAACAGCAGCTCGATGCCGTCGGAGCGGGTGGTTTTCAGGTCGGTGACATAGTCCTCGGCGCCCAGGGCGATGCCGATGAGGCGGTCGCTGGCGTGGGCGATCTCGGCGGCGTGGAGCACGCCGTTGGCGCTTTCAATGGCGGCCATCATGCCGGTGGTGCCCACGGGAATACCGGCCTGGCGCTCGATGCGCTCGATCTCCCGCTCGCAGTCGATAACATCCTGGGCGCTGTCGGTCTTGGGCAGGCGGACCACCTGGACCCCGGCCCGGACCACGGCCTCCAGATCCTGGACGCCCAGGCCGCTGGACAGGTCGTTGATGCGCACCACGGTCTCCTTGGTGCCGAAGTGCAGGGTCTTCAGGGCGTTATACACCAGAAAACGGGCGGAGTCCTTCTCGGTATAGGCCACGGAGTCCTCCAGGTCGAACATGATGGAGTCGGCCCCGTAGATGTGGGCGTCGCGGATCATGCCGGGGTTGTTGCCGGGCACGAACATCATACTGCGGCGCAGTCTGTCTTTTACATACATGTTACTTGACCTCCCATTCATAGGCGTCGGACTGGGCGGCGCGGAAGATGGCGGCGGTGACCCGGGCGCGGACGGTGCAGTCCAGAGCGCCCTTGTCCACGGCGGTGACCTCGGCGTTCTCAATGCCGTAGTGAGCCAGCGTGTCACGGATGACGGCCTCGATCTGACGGCCGAACTGCTGCAGGACGTTGCTGGTGAGGCTGATCCGGATGCCGCCGGACTGGGCGGGCTCCAGGGTGATCATGATGTCGTTGGACTCCATGGTGCCGGCGGTGGCGGTGATGAGCAGGTTCATATGTCTGCCCCCTTTACAGCTTCGCGGCCAGACGGTCGTGAATGGCGGAGATGAATTCGCCGCTGGTAACGGCGGTGACGGGGGTGCCCTCGTCCACCAGGCCCACCAGGTCCTTGGTCATGATGCCTGCGCCCAAGGTCTCAAAGCAGGCGGCCTCCAGCTTGTCGGCAAAGGCGGACAGGTCCGGGGTGCCGTCCAGCTGGCCCCGCTTGCGCAGCGCGCCGGACCAGGCAAAAATGGTGGCCATGGGGTTGGTGGAGGTCTGCTCACCCTTCAGGTGCTTGTAATAGTGCTTGGTGACGGTGCCGTGGGCGGCCTCATACTCGGTGGTGCCGTCGGGGGAGACCAGCACGGAGGTCATCATGGCCAGGCTTCCGAAGGCGGTGGACACCATGTCGCTCATCACGTCGCCGTCGTAGTTCTTGCAGGCCCAGATGAAGCCGCCCTGGCTGCGGATGACGCGGGCCACGGCGTCGTCGATCAGGGTATAGAAATAGGTGATGCCCAGCTCGTCGAACTTGGCCTTATAGCTCTCGAACTCCTCCTCGAACACCTTCTTGAACTCACCGTCGTAGACCTTGGCGATGGTGTCCTTGGTGGAGAACCACAGGTCCTGGCGGGTGTCGATGGCATACTGGAAGCAGGCCCGGGCGAAGGAGCGGATGCTCTTTTCCTTGTTGTGGGCGCCCTGCCACACGGCGGGGCCGTCCACCTTCTGAACCAGCAGGGTCTTTTCCTCACCGCTCTCGCCCCGGAAGGTCATGGTGCACTCGCCGGGCTCGGTGGTGTACATGTCCACGCTCTTGTACACGTCGCCGTAGGCATGACGGGCGATGGTGATGGGCTTTTTCCAGTTCTTCACCACGGGGTGGATGCTGTCGATGAGGATGGGGGCCCGGAACACGGTGCCGTCCAGAATGGAGCGGATGGTGCCGTTGGGGCTTTTCCACATCTGGGTCAGCTGGGGATATTCCTCCATGCGCTGCTTGTTGGGGGTGATGGTGGCGCACTTCACGGCCACGCCCAGGCGGCGGGTGGCGTTGGCGGCGTCCACGGTGACCTGGTCCTGGGTCTCGTTGCGGTGCAGCAGGCCCAGGTCATAATACTCGGTCTTCAGGTTCACGAAGGGCAGGATCAGCTGGTCCTTGATCATCCCCCACAGAATGCGGGTCATTTCGTCGCCGTCCATCTCCACCAGGGGGGTAATCATCTTGATTTTTTCCATTGCCGTATTTCCTCCTTATTTTGTCCGAAAGCGCCTTACATTCTGGCGGCGTAGTAGTTCATCAGGCAGCCGTCCAGGATGATCTCCTTCTCGTCCTGGGTCAGGCCCCGGACGTGGAGCAGCAGATCGTGAACGCTGCCGTCGCGGCAGATGACCTGGGCGGGGATATCCTCCCGTCCGGCCTCGATGGCGGCGCGGATGCCGGGGACAAACACGTAGTCGCCGGGCTGATAATCGAAGGGCGTGCCCTGGTCGATGGTAAAGGGCAGGATGCCCCAGTTGATGCAGTTGCTGCGATAGCGCTTGGTGGCGTACTCATAGCAGATGTTGGCGAAGCCGCCCAGGACCTTCTGGCAGGAGGCGGCCTGCTCACGGGCGGAGCCGTCGCCGGGCTTGTTGGCGAACACGCAGGAGCCGAACTGGGTGGTCTGGGCCAGGGCCTGGGCGTCGCCCACGCGGCCCAGAGTCTCCAGCAGGGAGGCGGGGACCTGACCGCTGCGGCGCTGGGCCTCCCGGGCGGCCACGTCCTTGGCCCGGGGCACATACTCCGGCACCCGGCGGGACAGGGTGAACTCCGCCAGACGCAGGGGGTTGGAGCGATAGGAGGAGGTCTCGCCGGAGGGGATCAGCTCGTCGGTGGTGGTGACGGGATCATGGATCACGGCGGCCAGCTCCACCAGCAGGTTCTCGGTGAGATGGTACATCTTGGGCCAGTCGGTGATGTTGGGGCCCATGACCAGTTCCACGCTGGGATCGGCCTTGCCGAAGCCGTAGTACAGGCGGTTGTCATACACTTCCTTGTCGAAGTGATACTCGTGATGAACGGGGGTGTATTCCACGTCGGTGGCGGCGGTGATGCGTCCGCCGTTGGCGGCGGTGGCGGCGATGGAGCGGGCGTCCATCAGGCACACGGCGGCAAACTGCCCCTCGCCGGGCTTGGAGCCCTCGCGGTTGGGGAAGTTGCGGGTGGTGTGCCGCAGGGACAGGCCGTTGTTGGCGGGCACGTCGCCTGCGCCGAAGCAGGGGCCGCAGAAGCTGGGCTTGATGATGGCGCCGGAGGCCAGCAGGTCAGCGGTGGAGCCCACCTTCATCAGCTCCAGAGACACGGGCACGGAAGTGGGGTACACGTCGAAGCTGAAGGCGCCGGAGCCGGTATAGTGGCCGCGGACGATGTCCGCCGCCTCGGTGATGTTGTCGAACAGACCGCCGGAGCAGCCGGCGATGACGCCCTGGTCGGCCCAGACGGCGCCGTCGTGGATCTTATCGGTGAGCTGGGGATTGGCCTTGGGGAAGCGGCGCTTGGCATCGGCCTCCACCTTCTGCAGCAGCTCCTCCGCGTTCTCCAGGAACTCGTGGATGGTCCAGGCGTTGGAGGGATGGAAGGGCAGGGCGATCATGGACTCCATCCTGGACAGGTCGATGGTGATCATCTTGTCGTAATATGCGTCCTGGCCGGGATGCAGGGGCTTATAATCCTCGGGCCGCTTGTGGGCCTCATAGAAGCCCCGGGTGACCTCGTCGGTCTCCCAGATGGAGGAAAGACAGGTGGTCTCGGTGGTCATCACGTCGATGCCGTTGCGGAAGTCGATGGGCAGGCTCTTGATGCCGGGGCCTGCGAACTCCAGCACGCAGTTGTTGACAAAGCCGCTTTCAAAGGTGGCCTTCACCAGGGCAATGGCCACGTCGTGAGGGCCGATGCCCTGCCGGGGCGTACCGGTGAGGTATACCAGCACCACCTTGGGCATGGGGGTATCCCAGGTGTTCTTCAGCAGCTGCTTGGCCAGCTCCGGGCCGCCCTCGCCCACGGCCATGGTGCCCAGGGCGCCGTAGCGGGTGTGGGAGTCGGAGCCCAGGATCATGGAGCCGCACTTGGCCATCTGCTCCCGGGCATAGGAGTGGATGACGCTCTGGTTGGCGGGAACATAGATGCCGCCGTACTTCTTGGCGGCGGACAGGCCGAACATGTGGTCATCCTCGTTGATGGTGCCGCCCACGGCGCACAGGCTGTTGTGACAGTTGGTCAGGGCGTAGGGAATGGGGAACTCCTTCATGCCGGAGGCCCGGGCCTGCTGGATGATGCCCACATAGGTGATGTCGTGGGACACCATGGCGTCGAAGCGGATGCGCAGCTGCATGGGGTCCGGGGACACGTTGTGAGCCTGCAGGATCTGCCAGGCCATGGTCCGGCGGCGGGCTTCCTCCTGGGCCGTGGCCGCAGTTTCCTGGGGAACGCCGTTTACCAGGTACATGCCGTGGTCGGTGAGCTGGATCATAATGGATTTACCTCCTACATATTGCCTCCGCGCCGGGCGCAGAGTCCTTCTTTGTTTGGTCCAGGATAAATGTAGCACACCGGCCCGGGGTTGTGAATCGGTTTTCCGCAAAAAGCCGCCTGGGGCGGCATTTTCTCCATTAAGCCCATGAAAACACCGAATCATTTGGTAAAAATGGAGCTTGTGGGGGGCGGGCTTGCAAAATGTTTCGTCAAAATAGAACTTGCAGCCTGGTTTACAAAAATCCGGGACACACCCATGCCTGCAAGCTGCAAAAGCGGCAAGGGAAATTGCACAAATTTTCCATATGAAAGACAGATGCGCAACATTTGTCCTTCCGGTGAAAACAAATGGCGCAGATCGAATTTCTCTTGCTTTAACTTGACAAAGCCGGTGACGTATGATAGACTGATATGAGTTTACAAGCCATAAACTTTTCAAGGAGGGTCATTTTTATGCGTGTTCGTGAGATGGAGATCGGTGAGGTGCAGGAGCGGTTTGCCAACCTGGTGTGGGACAACGAGCCCATTCCCTCGGGCCAGCTGGTGAAGCTGTGCGAGCAGGTTTTCCAGTGGAAAAAGCCCACCACCTATACGGTGCTGCGCAAGCTGTGTGAAAAGGGGCTGTTTCAGAATGTGAACGGGGTGGTGTCCTCGGTGATGAGCCGGGAGGAGTTTGCCTCCCGCCGCAGCGAGCAGTTTGTGGACAATGCGTTCCACGGCTCCCTGCCTGCCTTTGTGGCGGCCTTTACCGCACAGAAGTCCCTGTCCGCCCAGGAGGCGGAGGAGATCCAGGAGATGATCAGCAAATTCCGGAAGGGGGAATGACCCGTGCTCTGCCGGATATTCCTGAAGCTGGCGGGAATGAGCGTCACCGCCGGGGTGCTGGTGCTGGCGATACTGGCCGTTCGGGCCCTGACGCGGCGGCGCATGCCCAAATGGGCCCATTGCCTGCTGTGGGGCCTGGTGGCGGCATGCCTTTTGTGCCCGGTGCTGCCGGAGAGCGGACTGAGTCTCCGGCCCCAGAGCGGGGAGCTGGTCCAGTACGGCGACCAGCTGACCGGCCTGGACCGGGAGCCGGTCATCATCCTGATGGAAACCGGAGTGCAGGATGTTTACGCTTTCCGAACGGGTGAAGCGGACCGGCCCGGAGTGTCCCTGATGCCCCTGGCTTATGTCTGGCTGGCGGGAATGGCAGTGCTGCTGGGATGGGCGGCTTTCAGCTGGCTGCGGCTGCGGCGGCAGGTGGCGGCGTCCGTCTCCGTGGCCAAGGGGGTGTATATCTGCGACGATATCGCCTCGCCCTTTATCCTGGGGGTCCTGCGTCCCCGCATTTACCTGCCTTCTGGTCTGACGGGCGCCACGCTGGAGAGCGTCCTGCGCCATGAGCGGGCCCATTTGAAGCGCCGTGACCACTGGTGGAAGCCCCTGGCCCATGTGCTCATCGCCGTGTACTGGTTCAACCCCCTGCTGTGGGCAGCGTATGTGCTGCTGTGCCGGGATATCGAGCTGGCCTGCGACGAGCGGGTGGTGCGGGATATGACCCGGGAGGACCGGGCCGCCTATTCCCAGGCCCTGCTGCAATGCAGCCTGAACCGGCGGCGCAGACTGGTGCTGTGCCCCCTGGCCTTTGGCGAGGTAGGCGTGCGGACCCGGGTGAAGTCGGTGCTGCGCTATCGCCGTCCGGCGGTGTGGCTGTCGGCTGCGGCGGTTCTGCTGTGCGCCGCCCTGGCGGTGACGTTCCTCACGGAGCCCAAGACCGCGGAGAACGCTCCGGCGGAAAAAGCCCGGACGCATAACAACGATTATGTGGATTATTTTCAGCGGATCCAGAAGAAGGAAGCGCAGCAGGGCCGCAGCGTGGACAATCCGGTGGTCATCATCAGCACCTCTATGGAGCCGGCCACCGGCCAGATCAGCTATCAGGTGCAGCTGCTGGACGGCATGACGGACTGGGAAAAGGAAAGAATTCTGTCCAGATACAGTATGAACATCGCCAATATGGAGGTTTTCTACCCCCAGGAGGGGGACATCCATCAGGAGATGGACGTTCCTCACCTGCGGTTCCGGGCGGTAAGTTCAACGTCTGCCCCGCCCATAGACCCGGCTTACGACGACCTGGTGGCCCTGGACAACCCGTATGAGCCCTATACGCTGGCCTCCGTGACGGTGCTCAGCGCCGACGGGAGTCAAAGCTCCACCTTCCGGCGGGTGGGCCAGTCCCTGCTGCTGGACGATGCGCCGGACGACTCCGGCAGAAACGCCATATCCTGGAGCATCCGTATAGACTGAATTCATAGAGAGCGAAGGAGGGAAGGACATATGTTTGCCAGACACGGTATCAGAAACGCCCTGCGGACCCCCAAACGGTCGGTGGCATTTCTGCTGCTGATGACGCTGCTGGTGACACTGCTGGGCACATCCCTGGGGCTGAGCTTCGCCCTGCAGCGCACCCTGCGCCAGTGCCGGGAGAATTACTCCACCATTGGGCTGGTGGAGTATCTGGGCCCGGGCTATCCCAGCACCACCAAGGTGGTGGCGGACGCCGGGGAGGTCCTGGCGGAATTTGAGGAAAAGCTGGACCGGGAGGATCCGGCCCTGGTGGCCTGGGAGCCCACCCGCATGGCCCTGGGCTATACTCCGGACCTGGGCATGCTGACCAACCGTCTCCTGCTGAAGGACCGGTTTGTGGCCATGGTGAAGGTGCGGGAGCTGGTCACACTTCACGTCCCGGCGGAGGATGGCTCCGGCTGGACCATCGATGAAAACGGGAACATAGTGGAGGAAACTCCTCGTCCCGCTTATGACCGGGTGCTTCCGCTCTATGACGCCATCATCAGCCGCATGCTGTATACCGGCCAGCGCATGGTGGACGGCTCGCCGGTACTGCTGGAGATCCCGGGGGAGACCAGCATGGATATTCCCGGCCAGGACTATGTGCCTCCGGCAGACAGCATCTGGATCCCCGGGCACTACTATCTGCTCCACGGCTCCTATGCCGAGTCCAGCCTGATGGGTGCATCATACATGCAGCTGTCCATGGGGCAGTATGAGCTGGACGGGGTAGACACCGGCGTCACCGATGTGCTGGACGTCACCCAGCCCGACGGCACGCCGCCCAAGCTGGACGGCTCCACGGGCATCGAAAAGGTGGCCCAGACCTATCAGGTCACGACCCACTCCCTGACGGTGCAGGCCACGGACCGGCCGGCGGACCTGCTGCCCTTTCAGCAGGGGGATCTGACCCTGGCAGAGGGCGCATACTATACCGCAGGCGGCAAGGGCTGCCTGATCTCTCAGGCGGTGGCCAAGGATCTGGGCCTGTCCGTGGGGGACAGTCTGCCCCTGCCCCTGGCGGTGCGGAAAAATACCCTGATCCCCTACAGCTATTGGGCCGGGGAGGGCTTCGACGCGGAGGATACCTATACCGTCAGCGGTATTTTCTCCGCCAATGAAGAATACGAGACCATGGTCTATATCCCCGTCCGGAACGATATCGATATGCAGCAGAACCACTGCTCCTTCACGCTGGGGCAGCTGCAGCTGAAAAACGACCTGGCCCAGGAGTACATCGAGCGTCTGGAAAAGGATCTGCCGTCCTCCATCCGCGTCACCGTGTATGACCAGGGCTATGCCGCCGTGTCCCAGGCGCTGGAGGACATGCTGCGGCTGGTGCAGATCATCGCGGGCGTGTGTCTGGCGGCGGGACTGGGCTTTCTGGTGCTGTTCGGCTATCTGCTGGTGTTCCGTCAGCGGGGCATTGGCCGCACCATGATCCGGGTGGGCGCTGCCCGGCGGAACGTGCATACCTATTTCCTGTTCTGCGCCGGAACGGTGGCCCTGCCGGCGGCAGGACTGGGCCTGATCCTCAGCCGCTTCGTGTGCCTGGGGGTGCTGAAGCTGCTGGAGGTGGTGCTGGACGGCGCCACGTCCCTGGACCTGTATTACAGCAACACCGCCTTGGCCATGCATCGCTCCGCCACAGAGTATCTGGCGGCCCCCGGCTGGGGAGCTCTGGCCGTCATCGCCCTGGGGACCCTGGCGCTGGCGCTTCTGTCCTGCCTGGTGTTCAGTGTGGTCAGCCTGGAGCGGCGGCACAAAAAGCGCCGCCGGGAGAGCCGCGCCGCCCAGGGTACGCCGTCCCGTCCCCTGCGGGGCGGTCCCCGGACCTATGCGCGGCTGTCGGTGCTGCGGGGCGGCTTCCGCTCCCTGGTGCCGGTGCTGGCAGGCGTGTGCGCGGCCGTCCTGTTCTGCCAGCTGTCGGGTATCGTTATCCGCTATGACGGACAGCTGCGGGACCTGCGGGCAAACAGCTCTGTCCGGGGCAATATGACGGACATCAGCGGCAAGTATACCACCGGCCTGGTGCTGGATGAGCAGGTGCTGGACCAGATCGGCCAGCTGCCCGGCGTCAGTGAGCTGACAAGGCTGACGGCCACGCCCTACTATTTCGCGGGAGTGTACCGGGGCAGCGAGCTGGTGGCCGGACCCGGCCTGCCGCCCCAGCCCACCACCACCTTTGAGAGCGAACGGTATATGGCGAATCTGTCCTCCGGGCCGGACCTGGTGTTTATCGACCGGCTGGAGGGTGCGCCGGAGTTTATGTACAGCACGTCCATCGAGACCCAGTGGCTGGAGGGTTACGATTCCAGCTGCTTCCAGATGGATTGGGATGCGTCGTTGGACCCGGAAACGGCGGAGAATCGGTGCGTCATCTCTATGGACATGATGGACCAGTACGGCATCCGGCTGGGCGACTGGATCTGGCTGGAGGTTCGGTGCTCGAGCGCTTACAGCTACAGCAGAAGCCAGATAGGCCTCCGTGTGGTGGGCGCTTATGCCCAGACGGGCCGGGCCAACAATATCTACACGAACCTGAGCATGCTGCACTACCCCTATGCATACGACGAGGATCTGGAGCTCTGCACCCTGGGCGGCGTCTACCTGGCCAAGTCCATCAGCGGCGCCACGTTTAAAATCGCTGACTGCACAGATCTGACGGCGGTGAAGCAGGCTCTGTACGACATGGAGCTGTCCGCCGTGGGCAAGCTCCGGGCCGTCCGGAACTTCGTCATCATCAACGACGCGGCATACCTGAACACGGAGCGGGCCGCCGCCCAGCGCCTGTGGTACATGCAGCACCTGTTCCCAGTGGTGTACGCCATCGCCCTGGGCCTGGCATACCTGATCGCGTTCCTACAGGTGCAGTCCCGGCGGAAGGAGCTGCGCACCATGCGCAGCGTAGGCGCAGACAGCCGCACCGCCTATTGGAGCCTGTATTGGGAGCAGCTGATGCTGGCGGCCCTGGGGGCCGTGCTGGGAGCGGGCCTGTGCCTGGCTCTGGGCTGGGGCACCGCCCTGGGCCTGGGCCTTACTGCCGCCTTCGCCGTGCTGTGGCTGCTGGGAGCCCATGTGGCTCTGCGCAGGGCCAACAGCCGCCATATTCTGAAAAACCGCAGGGAGGTTGAATGATATGTCCATTCTGGAACTGAAAGATGTCTGCTATAGCTACAGTGCGGAAAAGCCGGTGCTGCGGGGCATGAACTGCACCTTTGAATGCGGCACGCTGTACGCCCTGGTGGGCAAATCCGGCGCAGGCAAGAGCACGCTGCTGAGCCTGATGGCGGGGCTGGACCTGCCGGACAGCGGCCAGGTGCTGTTTGAGGGCACCCCCACCGGCGACATGGACCTGGACGAGTACCGCCGCCGGAAGGCTGCGGTGATCTATCAGGATTTCGCCCTGTTCCCGCTGCTGACGGCCCTGGAAAACATCGAGTACCCCATGGAGCTGTGCCGCGTGGAGGCCCAGGAGGCGGAGCGCCAGGCCCGGGAGCTGGCCCGGCGGGTGTCCCTGCCGGACGAGCTGCTGGACCGGTATCCCACCCACATCAGCGGCGGTGAGCAGCAGCGGGTGGCCATCGCCCGGGGCCTGACCATGGACCGCCGGCTGCTGCTGGCGGACGAGCCCACCGGCAACCTGGACAGCGAGAACAGCGACAACATCATTGATCTGCTGCTGCGGCTGGCCCACGAGGAAAACCGCTGCGTCATCGTGGTGACCCACGATCTGACGGTAATGGACCGGGCCGATGTGGTGTACCGCATCAGCGACGGCCTGCTGCAGCGGCGGCAGAAAGAAAAATAGCGCAAAAAAGAGAAGGCCGGGGCCTTCTCTTTTTTACAGGCTGTCCCCGCAGGCAAAAAGCCTGCGGGGATGCGTTATTCATACCCTGTGCTCAGATACGCTTCCACTTCACGCCGACGGGGCCGGAGGCTTTGGGGGCTGATCGCGGTCCACATAGTGATAAGCCTCCGTGGGCATATTGCGGCGGCGCAGACGCTGATCCACCAGGTGTTTCACCAGCACCTGGATGCAGGCAAACACCGGCACGCCCAGGAACATGCCCAGGACGCCGCCGAAGCCGCCGCCCACCAGAATGGCCACCACCACCCAGAAGCTGGAGATACCCGTGGCGTTGCCCAGGATCTTCGGACCTAGGATGTTGCCATCAAACTGCTGGAGGGCGATAACGAAAATCACGAAAAACAGGCACTTTTTGGGGCTGACCAGCAGGATCAGGAAGGCGCTGGGCACCGCGCCCATAAAGGGGCCGAAGAAGGGGATCACGTTGGTGACGCCCACGATGAGACTGACCAGGGGGGCATAGGGCATTTTCAGCAGGGTGCAGCCAATGAGACACAAAATGCCAATGATGAGAGAGTCCAGCAGCTTGCCCCGGACGAAGCCGCTGAAAATGCCGTCGGCCCGGCGGACAGCCCGGGCGATCCAGCGGGCGTGGTCCTCCTTGCACACGCCGTACAGCAGCTTGCAGCAGCGGGCCAGGCTCTGCTCCTTCATGGCCAGCATGTACACGGATACAATGATGCCCACCAGAAAGTCCATGGCGAAGCTCACCAGGCCCCAGATGCCGGAGATAAGGCCGCCGGTGATGGTGGTGAGCATCTGCTGGGCCCCGGGGAGAATTTTGTTGGTGAGGATATCCAGCAGGTTTTTATAATAAGTATCCAGGTTCTCG
>ERZ1106943.2825-NODE-2825-length-14194-cov-2.865054_pt1 | contig 14194 bp, 7 predicted proteins | sample MGYA00403671_ERZ1106943 | MGnify/ENA primary metagenome ERZ1106943 (study PRJEB35170, sample SAMEA104062427) | human gut metagenome | biome: human gut; feature: human-associated habitat; material: faeces | place: Denmark | collected 2012-06-14 ...
CGCGAGGCCGATTTCGGGATATCGTATGCCGGGGCCTTCGACGGTACTCCGACGGACAAGACGGATCAGGATAACGGTTTTCGGGCCGAGATCGCCGTACCCCGCAGTTCGATTGAACTGGTCAATGGACGGGTGTTGGTCAACTTCGGATATTTTGATGCGGCGGCCAATGTCGAGGATGTCCTTTGCGATGCCAGCAATACGTCCAAATGGCTTTCCATTCAGGTAGATTGAGCCTCAGATTGCGATTGAATTAAAAAACGACGGATTATGAATAAAAAAATCTTATTTTTAGCGACTTCGATTCTTTTTCTGGCGGCTTCGTGCTGCAAAGCCCCGGTAGTGGCCGAACGCTGGTCGGCCGAACGGGCCAATCAATGGATGGCGGACAAGGGCTGGATCGTGGGGTGTGATTATGTGCCCTCGACGGCCATCAACCAGATCGAAATGTGGCAGGCCGAGACCTTTGATCCCGAGACGATCGACCGTGAACTGGGGTTTGCGGAGGGGTTGGGATTCAATACGGTGCGGATCTTCTTCTCCAATCTCGTCTACACGGCGGATCCTGCGGGATTCAAGGAGCGTTTCTCTCAGTTCCTGGAGCTGTGCGACAAGCACGAGATCCGGGCGCTGCCGACCTTCTGGACGAACGGGGGAAAATGTATCGATCCGCATCTGGGCAAACAACCCGATGCCGTACGCGGGAACCACAACTCGCAATGGGTGATGACCCCCGGCGCCGACTATGTGAATGATCCGACCCGTTGGGGAGAACTCGAAGCCATGGTCAAGGATCTGATCGGCAGCTATGCCGACGATGAGCGAATCCTCCTGTGGTGTCTGTACAATGAGCCCGAAAACCATCGCCGGGGTGTGACCAATTCCGTGCCGTTGATGAAGGCTACCTTCGAGTGGGCGCGCTCCTGCAACCCCTCCCAGCCGTTGACGGCTCCGCTGTGGCGTGAGGTTGGCGTTCCTGGAACGAGCCTTCCGGAGGTGACTTTTGCTCTGGAAAACAGCGACGTGATCAGCTTCCATTGCTATGCGAGCGGAACCGTTCTCGAAAAATTCATCAAGACTCTGCTTCCCTATGGCCGACCGATGGTCTGCACGGAATACATGCGACGTCCGATCTCGATCTTCGAGGAGGCGATGCCTATCTTTAAGAAATACAATGTCGGGGCGATCAATTTCGGATTGACGGCCGGGAAATGCAACTTCCATTATCCGTGGAACAAGGTCGATGAGAAAGGCCGGTCGATCCCCTGGGCTGAAGAGCCTGAGGTGTGGTTCCATGACATCCTCCATGCCGACGGTACGCCGTGGAACGAGGAGGAGGTGGCCTTCATCCGGCGTATGACGGGCGTTGCCGAATGATGTTCCGTCGTTCGGAATCTTAACAGAAGTTCAGGTATAGAAAAAAGAGCCGACCAGGAGCCTGATCCCGTGCGGAGGGGGTGCCGATCAAGCCAATCGGCACCCCCTCAGGGCGGCCCATGCCCGAACCCTACTCGATTCGCAATGAAAAATAATGGAAAAAATGAATATGAACAGATTGATAATGAAGTCTCTGTCGGTGATTCTCCTGCTTGCTTCGGGCGTTTCGTGCCAGAAGCAGGAGGCGATGGACGACGGTGGCGGAACTCGCGGATTTGTTATCCGGGCGTCGCTTGAGGAGGGCGCTGCGGACACCCGAACCTCGATGTCCCCGAATGAGGACGAAACGAGTTATGCCGTCTTCTGGAACGAGACGGACTGCATCTCTGTCAATGGAATTGCTTCCGAGTCAATCTCCATCCAGGAGGACCGCCGCTCGGCGGAATTTACCTTCCTGAAGGGGTTTGAGTCGGCCTTGTATGCGGCATATCCTGCGTCGGTTGTTTCGAAGTACGAATCCGGCGCATTGACGCTCCTTCTGCCGAACGTTCAGACCTGGAGCGAATCCGATCAGTTCGATCCTGCGGCTGCCGTCATGCTCGCCCAGGCTGCCGACGGGGCTTCGCTCCGGTTCCGGCACGCCATGGCCTATTTGCGGGTGACGCTCTCCGAAGCCTCGGATCCGGAACCTATCGCTGCGGTGGTACTGTCTGCCAACGACGGGTCGGCCCTGTGCGGAGCCTTTCAGGCAACGTATGGCTCTGATCTCTGGACGTTGACGCCGCAGGAGAGTGCCGCGTCTCAGGTCGAGTTGCGCTGCGGGACACAGGGCGCTCCGCTGGGATCCCGGATGGTGATCGCTATCCCGGCAGGGGAATATGCCGCCGGTCTGACGGTGCAGGTCAAAGACGTATCGGGGGACTATCAGGTCCGCAAGAGCGTCAACGCCTTTACGGCAACGGCCGGTCGGATTTATGACATGAGCTTCGCCTTCGAGCCGGAGGGTGGCACCTCATCGAACGATATCTTCAGTGTCTCGGATTGGGAGCTCTTTGCCGAGAAGATCGCTGCGGGAGAAACTTTTGAAGGTCAGACCGTCAATCTGATGGCGGATCTTACTGTTCCGGAGTATTTCGCCTATGCCAACGGAACGTTCGAAGGGACGTTTGAGGGAAATGGCAAGACGATGACGGCCGGGGCGAACGTGTGGCCTCTCTTTGCGACGGTTGGTGAAAAGGGGGTCGTCCGGAATCTGAATTTCGACGGGGCGTTCACCACTATGGCCAATCCGGCCTCGGCAGGCAACGCCGTTATCGCCAAAGTCAACCTGGGCGTGATCCGGGATTGCACCAACTCCGCCGATACGGAGGTGACCGTATCCGGCTCTCTGATCTTCGGGACGCTTGTCGCTCAGAATGGCGGGACTCTGGAGCGGTGTATCAACTATGGCAATGTGACCGTCACGCAGACGGCTTCGGCCTCCAGCGGATTCTATGGCGGGGGCCTGGCGGCGATCGGCCATACGGTGCTCGGAACCGCAACGGCAACGCAGCTCGATGTCGATGAGACGTGTCGTGCGGGCAACTTTGTCGATTGCGAGAATCATGGCAACTTGACGATCCAGTGTGCCGGAGCCGCACCGATCCGGTCGGGATTCGGCGGAATCTGCGGCATCGTCTACATGAACGGAGTCCGCTTCACGGGCTGCGAGAACTACGGGGACGTCATCCGGACCGACGACGCGGACAAAGCGGCCTCCAACAATGGCTCGGCGACGGTGGGTGGTATTCTCGGCCGCAGTGCGGCGTGGTTTACCACGGCGGCGGGTGACAGCAGGGCACTCGATGTCGAGGTCAACGGTTTTGATACGCGCTATGAGAATTGTGTGAACGAAGGCACCGTTCAGGTTTCGTGCCGACACAGCGGAGGCATCATGCCGAACTCTTCGGGGGCCCGGCTCGATGCTGCCGGAGGTATCGTGGGTGCAGCCATCGGAGTTGGCGACCAGCTCCAGCGCATCGTCTCCTGTCACAACAAGGGTGCCGTTGTTGGCGGATGGACTACGGCCGTGAATACGACGGCGCTGGGCGGTCTTGTTGGTCTGGCAACCGGAACCGAGATCACGGGCTCTACCTCTTCCGGCGATGTCCGTTCCGTAGATGCAACTTACTACATCGGGGCTGCGGGTGGTGCCGTGGGCTTTGCCCGCCGGGATGTAACACTTGCCGGCGACTGCCTCATTCAGAGCCGGATCGAGGCCTGGACTCCTTCGGGCAAATCCCTTCTGACCGGGCTTCTGTTCGGCAATGTCGTGACCGCTGCAACCGCATCCGATACGCAGGTGGCGGGCGAGATCTCTGAAGATGGAGTGTCGGCGGGTGTCGGGGCCGACAATTTCTCGGGATTCCTGGCCGATCCCGCTTCGAATGTACAACCGACCACTTCAAATATTGTGTGGTATGAAGAATAGATGCTGTAACTGGATGGTGCTGAGCCTGCTGGCGCAACTGGTGATCCTTCTGTCGCCGGGCTGCAGCAAAGAGGATACCTTGGTCGAAATAACCGACTGGGCGGCAACGGAGAATGTCTCTGCCGGGGAATCGGCAAAATACCTGACTTTCTTCGAAAAGGCTTCGGAGGAGATGGATTATTGTCGTGCACTCACCTGTACGGATGCGGGTCTGGAGGTTGTTCTGCAAAGCAACGCCTCGATCACCTTGCCTGCCGGAACCCCTTATCTGGCCTTGTCTCCAGAGGGCCGGCTGGTGCATTACGCCGCGGGAACCGCTGCGGCAGAGGAGCTCGATATCGAACTGAACGTACGCGATACCTGGTATGAGGCTCCGACGCTTGCCGTTTCCGCCGACGGCTTCTTGATTGTGGCCGGTCGTGAGACCGACATCGTGTCGACCGGACGATGCGTCATGGATTGCGGCAAATATGTTTATTACTATGCGGGGAGCAGCGTTGTTCCGGTGGCGAGCGAGATCCGCGAACGGTTCAACCCGCCGCTGCCCAAGGACCGGGGATTGCTCAAGGTGCTCTTCGTCGGCAACAGTTTCAATGTGGATGCCACAGCGCACCTGCCGGGAATCCTCACGGCCGACGGAACGCAGCGCGTCCTCATAGGGCGGGTCTATCACGGAGGCTGTACGCTGCCGCAATACGATGATAACTACGAGGCTGATCGTTTCTGCTCGTATCGGACTTGGCGCCCGGGCGAAAAGGACTGGGACGGCGACGAGGAGTATGACACGAACCTAAAATATGCCGTCGAAGCCGAGGATTGGGATGTCGTGACCTTCATGGAGTACACGGGCAACAGTTGCTGCTGGTCTTGGACCGAGGAGGAGAAGGGACATATCAATTCGTTGATCGATCGGGTCTTTGCAGCGCATCCGGAGAAGCGTCCCACCGTATTGTTCATGTTGACGCAGACCTTTGCGGCACAGTCTGATTTAGTGGCTACCTATTTCGATTCGGATCAGATGAAGATGTATGAGACTATCACGGACTTTGCGCAGCAGGTGCTGGATGGTACCTGCATCGACGATGTGATCGCCACGGGAACCTGCATCCAGAATCTGCGGACATCGAGTCTGAACGATGATCCGGTTCAGGATCTCTCCCGGGATGGTTTCCACCTCGACTACGGGGTCAGCCGTTATGCGGCAGCCTGCACCATCTTCTATACGCTCTTCGAGCCGTGCCTTAGACTCGATCTCTCGGGCAATACCTACCGATACGATGTGAAGCTGGAGCATTCCACGGCGCATTCCATCCCGGTGACGGACGAAAATGTCGAGATCTGCCGCCATGCAGCCCATGCGGCCGCGGATCATCCGCTGACACTTACCGATATGAGTTTGTATTGATATGAAAAGGATATTTGCAAGTCTGTTCATGGTGCTGGCATTGGCATCATGTTCCAAGGAGGGGGAGGTCCGGGAGATCTATCTCCCGCAACAGATCGGTTTCGTGCTGTCCGATGCGGCGGGTGCCGTCACGGAGGGCATGGAGATGGGTGTGACGGCAACGTGCCGACGCAACGGAGGTACGGTCTCGCTGACCGAAGGCCGTGTGGCGAAGTACGTCGCAAAGGTCTCGGCCGACGGGGTGTCGCTGGTGCCGAAGAGCGATGCCGACCGCATCTGTGCCAGTTACGGCGACGCCGGGTTGCATTATACGGTGTTCAGCCCCTATTCCGAAACGGGATTCGAGGAGATTCGCGTCTCGCAGAACCAAACCTACGGCCAGAACCCGGTTCGGGCCGTCTATGGGGAGACGTTCATGGAGCAGGTGATCGAAACGGTGATGATTCCCGTCTCGGAACGCCCGCTGTGTTCGATTCTCGCACTGGAGATTCCGGCCGATCTGGTGGCTGAAAAGAGCGTCACGTTGGCCGAATTGTCGCTCCTCGGCGTAATGATGGATTTCGGCGAAGGACTGACGCTCGACCAGGCGCAGATTGTGCCTGTTGCCGTCGAACCCTTCACCGTCCCGTCGGGCGGCATCCCGGTCGGCTTCCGCACGACGGAGGGTGAGTCGCTCTCCTCCACGATCCTCTCCGGGACGGCTGATGCCGGACTCTCCGTGAGGGCGGGAGAGACGCTGTCGGCTTATGTTCCGTCAGCCGATCCGTTCCTACCCTGTGAATTCCCGGTTAGCTTCCCCCTGGGCCGGAATCCGTCCGCCCGTATCGGCTATTATAATTACAGCGACGACCAGCCGGAGTGGAACAATCAGGGAATCTGGCATTGCTTTGCCCAGAAACAGGTCTATGCGACGTGGAATCAGGTTTCGGCACCCAGTGCAACGCTCTATCAGAGACGTGAACTGATCAATACGGGCGACATTGGCTCGATCGGCGTGAAGGGAATCTGGACCGGGGATTATTTCGAGTTCGTATTCCCCGTCGGAGCGCTCGATGCCGGGAGTGTGGTCTCCTTCGAAGCTCCGTTCTATGGGCGTCAGCAACCGGTCTTCTGGACCGTGGAGTGGTTTGATGGCGGCGAATGGAAACGAAAGGTTTCGGAGATCGAGGCTTGGGACGGAACCTGCTGCGAGGCCTCCTTTGCAATACGCCCGTATGGTTGTGTTGTCTCCTATTCGTTCGCGCTTGAGCATCCGATTCATCGCGGGTTGCTGAAGGTCCGGTTGATCTGTGCGGATGGCAGCCTGCAGGCCGATACCCAAAGCAATAGGGTCGTCAAGAGGGAACTCCCCTACAACGACGGCAAGATTTATCAGTCTCCCTTCTACTTCTATTGTGAAGGCTCCGGAGTGAATGCGTTCCTGTGGAGTGTCGCTCCGGGACCGGATGGCCCGGAGTCGGGAATGACCGAAGACCTGCAGGTGCAGGATCAGGTCTGGGAGTGGGAAAATTAATCAGAGAAAGGAAAACCAATAAACCATAACAGACAAAACAATGAAACGATTCTTATTGACTCTGGCCGTAACCGTAGCCTTGGTTCGTGTGGGTGCGGCTCAGGATGTCCGAGCCTATGAGGGTGCGATTACGCTTCCGACCTATCTCCTGGATCCGGCGGAAAAGGCCCCGATCTTTGAACGGGACTGGTCCTACCAGCGCGCCAAAAGAAGTGTCTATCCCTATCCGCTCAATGACAACATGACCCGTAAGAAGGAGGATGTGACCTACGATTGTCTCTATATGGAGAACGAGTATGTGAAGTTGTGCGTACTCCCGGAGATCGGAGGCCGGTTGTTGTATGCCGTCGACAAGACCAACGGTTACGACATCTTTTACCGGAATAGCGTGGTCAAGCCGGCCAATGTGGGAATGACCGGAGCGTGGATCAGTGGTGGCGTAGAGTGGAATGCCTTCCACCATCACCGCCAGACCAGCCATATTCCGTGTGACTGGCGGATTGTCGATAATCGCGACGGCTCGAAGACGATCTGGCTTGGCGAGACTGAGTATCGCCATCGGATGCAGTGGGCGATCGGAATCACGCTCCGTCCGGGGAAATCCTATATGGAGATCAGTGGACGTTTGATCAATTCCACTCAGAATAACAATTCGATGCTTTATTGGTCGAATGTATCGACGCTGGTCGACGAGAATTACCAGATTTGTTTTCCGCAGAGCACGGAGTTCGTGACGTTCCATTGTAAAAACTGGTTTGCACACTGGCCCGTTACGCATGAACCCTTCAACGATATGGACTTCTACAAGAATGGTGTGGATGCAAGCTGGTGGAAAAACCATTACATGAGCAACTCGATGTTCATCCATGACCAGAAGGAGGACTTTGTGGCCGGATATGACCACGGCCGTCATGCTGGCACGATGCTAGTCGGCAATCACAACATCATCCAGGGTGGCAAGTTCTGGCTGTGGGGCCCCAATTCCGAGTGGGACACCCGGATTCTTACTGATACGTCGGGCCATTATTGCGAGTTGATGGTGGGGGCCTACTCCGACAACCAGCCTGATTACAATTGGAGTTTCCCCTACGAGAGCAAGGAATTCACCCATTACTGGTATGGTATCCGGGACATGGGTGGCGTGAAGGCCGGTAGCCGCCACGCTGCGTTGAACCTGGACCGCCTGTCGTCGGACCGGGTTCTGGTGGGGGCCAATGCTACGGAAAAATATGCGAAACTGACCCTTGAACTGCGCCATGGGGATGAAGTTCTTTACACCCGCAGCGGTGCAATGTCTCCTGCTGAACCGATGGTTGATACGGTTGCCGTGGCAAGCGGGGTGGCAGATCACGAACTGACATTGGTCCTGAAGGACGAGAATGGAAACTGGATGCTCTCCTATACGCCGGTCCGCAAGGATGCGAACTCTCCGCTGCCCGAGATCGTTGAGCCGCCGTTGCTGCCTCATCAGATCGAAAACACGGAGGAGTGTTTTCTCGTGGGGCTTCGGAACTTGCAGTTCCACAACCCGTTCGTCAATCCGGTTGATTATTTTGAGGAGGTACTCTGCCGGGATCCCTCGGACAGCCGGACCAATACCGTGCTGGGCTCCTACTATCGGATGAGGGGCGAATACGACAAGGCTGCGAAGTATCTTCGGACGGCGATTCGGCGTCTGACGAAGGATTATACCCGCCCGAAGGATGTCGAGGCGCTGTATAATCTGGGACTGATTCTTCAGATACAGGGCAAGCGCGAGGCTGCCTACGATACATTGTATCGGGCGACTTGGAATTATACGTATAATTCGGCGGCCAATACGCAACTGGCCCGGATGTATTCGGAGGAGAAGCGCTGGGACATGGCTCTGGAGCGGCTCGATGAGGCAATCGCCTACAATGGCCGTAACTATACGGCGCTGAATCTGAAAGGTTCGGTCCTGAAGAGCCTGGGCCGGGATGCGGAGGCGCGGCAATGTTTCGACCGCGTGCTTGCTGACGATCCGATCAATGCCTATGCGCTGCATGAAACCGCTTCGCACGACGACTTCCGGCGCTTTATGCGCGAACAGCCGGAATCCTACCTCGAACTGGCCATTCAGTATTGGCACAATGGATTCACGGATACGGCCGTCAATCTGTTGAAGGAGATCGATGCCCGCGTGCCGTATCCGACCGTGAAGATGTATCTGGGCTATCTGACCGGTGAGGATCGCTATTTTGGCGAGGCCTTGTCGCTGCCGGTCGGTTACTGCGCGCCGTTCCGGCTTGAGACGGTCCCCGTTCTGGAGAAGGCTAAGTCGGTTTGCCCGGACTCTTCGCTGCCCTATTATTACCTCGGCAATCTGTATTACAACATTCAGCCCGACAATGCCATCCGGGAGTGGGAAAAGTGTGTGGCGATACAGCCGGACAACGATCTCGCCTGGCGGAACCTCGGCTGGGCCCATTGGCTGCATACGAAAGATTACGCCAAGTCGGCCGACTGTTATCGGAAAGCCATCGAGTTGAATCCCGATGCGGCGCTTTACCTGGAGGAGTGCGATCAGGTGCTGGAAGCCCTGGGAACTCCCGTTCAGGAACGCTATGATCTGCTCAAGAGCCACCATGCAACAGCCGAGAAACGCTATTATCCTTTGGCGCAGGAGGTCATAACGGGTACCTATGTCGGGGATTACGACTATGTGCTGGATCTTCTGGACCGGTGCTATTTCCCGACGCGGGAAGGGGTGGCCAACTTCCATGACAACTTTGTGGATGCGTTGATCCTGGCCGGCGAGGAGAAGATAGCGGAAGGTAAGGTCGAACAGGCCGTGACGCTTTACAAGAAGGCGTTTACCTATCCGGAGAATCATCAGGTGTTCCTCGTGGACGAGCGGGCCACGCACGATGCGCAGATCAACTATTGTCTCGGAGAGGCTTACGCCGCGCTTGGCCAGGATGCCGAGGCGGAAAAGTATTGGAAACTAGCCGCCGAACAGGATTATGAACTGAAGGGAAGCAAGGATTTCCGCTACTGGACGGGCCTTGCGCTGGAGCGTCTGGGCCGGAAAGCGGAGGCGGAGGCCATCTTCTCGGCGCTGGTTGCCGATGGCGAGGCTGCCGTTGTCACACAGCACGTTAATTTCTACGGAGCTGAAGGAACTACGGGCGTGACGGTCGATATTATCAACTCGGCGGCCTATTATACCCAGGCACTCGGTCATCTGGGACTCGGACATAGGGGGAAGGCGAAACGTCTCTTTGCCGAAGTGCAGCGCCTGAAGCCGGATCACCTCTGGGCCAATGAGTTCATGAAGCAGTTTGAAAAATAGTCCTCCGAACCCGAAAACAGAACGCTTTATGAATGGAAGAAAAGCATGGATGGCCGGGCTGGTTGTTTGCCTGTCGTTTTTGTCCGGATGCACCCGGGAGAGGAACGGGGAGGTGGCCGCCAGAATCAGCCTTGAGTACAGTACGCATCGTCAGCTTACCGAGATGCGCGTGCAGGGCCGCGACGCTACGGAGCCCAACCTCTATTATCCCCGTGTCAAGCAACTGAGTGACGGGTCGCTGCTGCTCTGCTTCATGAACGACCACTTCGGTTGGGACATTTATGTCTCGCGGAGCGAAGACGGCGGGCTGAGTTGGAGTGACGCACAGCTTCTGCTGGAAAAGTATTCGACAACCTCCACCGTGGGGGAGGACCTAATGGTCTATGCTAATCCGGACTTCATCGAACTGAACGACGGACGCATCCTATTGGCCTATCAGTGGCGATACAAAAAGGGATACAACGATCTTGCCCATACGAATGAGAATTGCGGCGTGGGGATCATGACCAGCTCCGACGGAGGTCGGAGCTGGTCGAAGGCCCGGTCGGTCTACCGGGGCCGTTGCTGGGAGCCGGCGATGCTTCAACTTCCGAGCGGTGAGATTCAGATGTACATCACCTCCAGCCAGAATGTGGTCAACGGACTCTCCTGTCCGCGAACCGTCGTCATCCGATCGTTCGATGGCGGGGAGACCTGGCAGGGAAAATCCGAGTGCGGCATCGGGGATAATGAGATCATTTCGTATACGAAGGATGACCGCTTCGGCTACGATGGCATGCCGACGGCCGTGTTGCTGCAGGATGGGAGCATCGTCATGAGCATCGAGGTCTGGAGCGGAAAGTATGTTGTGGATCAGACGCCGATGATTGTCCGTACGTCGGCCGAAGAGAACTGGCATTTGGATACGGCCCGTCTGTTGCGGCATGGCGGCCCGGCTTATCCGCAGAAGAAACAGGCCAATAAGGACCTGATCGGGTATGGCCCCTATCTGAGCCGTCTTCCGTCCGGAGAGACCTTGTTGCTTTCCAATGGTTTATACCAGGGCCGACAGTCGAGTTGGCTGTTTGTCGGGGATGTCCGGGCCGACAATTTCGGGTTTGCCACGACGGGCTTTGACGGATATTGGGGTTCCGTGGACTGTCTGGACAACGATCGGGTCCTGATCACCGGAACGGAAAAATATACCGAAGATTCCGTCGTTCGGGGCAAGAGCCATCTCATGACCGGCCGCGTCAACCGGGCTCGGAGCCTCACCCGGGTGGGTGATTCGCTGGTAGGGCCGGAGACGTTTGATGTCGAGAACAACGACTGCTGGTATCTGGGCCGGACGGTTCCGATGAAGGTCTTTTATGATTTCGGCTGTACGGATGAGGCTTTCGTGTTCGATACGTGGGTGTTTACGGATAAATTGACCGCATACAGTGTCGAAAATTCGGATGCTTCCGTAATTTTGTTGTCCAAAGGGGATGACGTCTATAAGTTGGCGGTGAATCCGTCCGGGGATTATGCGTTTTACCGGCTGGATCGGAATTCGTGGCAAGGTCTCCGTTTCGGAACGACGGACGAGATCGCGGTCGCGGGGTCGATCAATGCCGATGCCGACGAGGATTTGGGATTTGCAGCCCGGGTCCGCATTCCCTGGTCCTGGATGAACCGGAAACCGGCGCGTGGCGAAGTGTTGCGAATTCATCCGGCTTTCTGGTACAAGGCCCGTTCGGCGGAGAAACATCCGCGATACTGGGAGGAGTTGCAAGGAGAGAACCCGGAGGATCCGCAAAGCTGGCTTGCTGTGACGGTGGAGTAAAATTGACAAATGGTAGATAGATCCATGAAAAAGAGACTGCTTTTGATGCTTCTGGGGGGGGGCTTGCAGATGGCCTTGGCTCCGGTTTCTGCCCAGACCTGTCGGGAACGCGCCGAATCGCTCGTTTCGAAGATGACGCTGGAGGAGAAGGCTTCGCTCGTATCGGGGCAGGTCGATGGTTTCCATACGGCTGCGATCCCGCGATTGGGTATTCCGTCGATTCGGATGGCCGATGGGCCGCAGGGCGTGCGGAACAAGACGAGGAGTACCTTTTATCCGTGCGGAATCTCGTTGGCGTCGACCTGGAATCCCGATCTGGCTCGGGAAATGGGGCGTGGACTGGCCCTGGATGCCCGGGCCCGGGGCATCGGCATCATGCTGGGTCCGGGGGTCAATATCTACCGTTCGGCGCTCTGCGGGCGTAACTTTGAGTATTACGGCGAGGATCCGGTGCTGGCTTCGGCGATAGCCTGCGGCTATATCGAGGGAATGCAGCAGAACGGAGTCATCGCTACCATCAAGCACTTTGCCGCCAACAATCAGGAGTACCGCCGTCATGCTACCAATTCGGTGGTCGACGAGCGCACGTTGCGCGAATTGTATTTTCCGGTGTTCAAGGATGCCGTGCAAAAAGCCGGTGTGGGAGCCGTGATGACCAGTTACAACCCGTTGAACGGGATTCATTCGGCTGAAAACCGCTGGCTGATTACGGATGTGTTGAGGAAGGAGTGGGGCTTTGACGGTATCGTCATGTCGGACTGGACGTCGACCTATACGACGTTGGGATGCATGGAGAGCGGACTCGATCTGGAGATGCCGAAGGGATATTGGCTGAACTACAAAATGATACGCGAACTCCTGGATCGGGGAATTGTACATGAAAGGCAGTTGGATGAGAAGTGCGTCCATATCCTGTCGACCTTGATCCGGTTCGGATTGCTCGATCGTCCGGCTGTTGATTCCGCGCTCCCGCTGGATAACGAGGAGTGCCGTCGGATCGCTTATGCTACGGCGCTGGAGGGACCTGTGCTGTTGAAGAATGCGGGAGCCCTGCCTTTGGATCGGGCCGCTCTGAAACGGGTGGCGGTTATCGGTCCCAATGCCGATCGGATTCCCTTCGGCGGCGGAAGCGGCGAGGTGACGCCGATAGAAGGTTGCAGCACTACACTGTTTTCCGGGTTGTGTGCTGTCGCGGGGCGAGAGCATGTGGATACGATCCGGTTCGGAGCGGACGGTTCGTTCGATGAAAAGGCCGTGTCGCGGGCTTCGGCAGTTGTGGTGAGTGTCGGCTTTACGAAGGAGACGGAAGGCGAAGGCTTCGACCGGACGTTCTCCCTTCCGGAAGGACAGGATGAGCTGATTCATCGGGTGGCGGGATTGAATGATCGCGTGGTGGTCGTGGTTAACTCGGGAGGAGAGGTGGCAATGCCCTGGCTGGACGAGGTGGAGGCTGTTGTCATGGCTTGGTATCCCGGGCAGGAGGGCGGCCGGGCTTTGGCGTCGATATTGTCCGGTATGGAGTCGCCGTCGGGACGTCTGCCTGTTACGTTCTGGGGTACTTTGGAAGGGAATCCCGCAGCAGTCTATTACGGGATGCGGAAAAACGAAATCGTTCCGCAGAAACGGGATCCGTTTTGCCATACGGTCTATTACGAAGGTCTTTTTTCGGGATACCGGGCGGCCGGGTCGGCCGGATTTGCTCCGCTGTTTCCGTTTGGATTCGGTCTGACCTATTCGCAGTTTGCCTACTCCGATCTCTCTATACAGCCTGCAGCTGATGGTTACGATGTCTCGTTTTGGGTCCGGAATGTCGGCAAGTGTCGGGCTGCGGATGTGCCTCAGGTCTATGTATCGAAGTGTAATTCCCGAGAACCGCGACCTGCCAAACTCTTGAAAGGGTTTGCGAAGGTTACGTTGTCGGCAGACGAAAAAACTCGCGTGTCTGTCCATTTGGGAAAGGATGCCTTCAGCCATTATGATGTGGCGAGTGGGGAATTCCGGGTATCGCCCGGTGTGTTTGAGGTGATTGTCGGGGCAAATGCCAGGGAGGAATCGTTGAAAACATCGCTGACCATCGAATAAGGATTGTCGGTTGGCTAATCGGCGTGCTGATTTGCCGAACTTGCGAAGTCCGGGTGATTCTATCATCCGGGCTTTTTATTGGGTGGTAGTTTATTAGATCTTTGTCGAATGATGTTGATTCTAACGACAAAATGAAGGGTGCTGTTTGCTGAAACAGTATATTTTCCCTATTTCATTTCATTAGTGTCCCGTTAAAATTGGGACGAAGTTAATATTAATCAAATAGTCCC
>ERZ1106943.2828-NODE-2828-length-14184-cov-3.835233_pt1 | contig 14184 bp, 8 predicted proteins | sample MGYA00403671_ERZ1106943 | MGnify/ENA primary metagenome ERZ1106943 (study PRJEB35170, sample SAMEA104062427) | human gut metagenome | biome: human gut; feature: human-associated habitat; material: faeces | place: Denmark | collected 2012-06-14 ...
ATACAAGTTTCCAAACTTCAGGTGCATTTGTGACAAATCTTATGTCAATATTATCAGTAACCTCACCGTCAAATTCCTCAACATCTTTCCTGTTCTTCTCAGGTACAATTACCATTTTCACCCCAGCCGCTTTAGCTGCAAGTATCTTTTCCTTAAGACCGCCTATAGGAAGAACTCTGCCACGAAGTGTAAGTTCTCCGGTCATCGCCGCATCCGCACGCACTTTTTTACCTGTGCACGCCGAATATATCGCCGTAGCCATAGTGATACCAGCCGAAGGACCATCCTTTGGAACAGCCCCCTCCGGAACATGAAGATGTATGTCATGTTTTCCAAAGAAATCATCTTCGAGTATATCTGCCACCTGTGATTTTACATATGACAGTGCTATCTTTGCCGACTCCTGCATGACATCTCCGAGTTTTCCGGTAAGCTGCAAAGCTCCCTTTCCATGCATAATGTTTACTTCTATCTCAAGAGTGTCACCTCCGACAGAAGTCCATGCAAGACCTCTTACTATACCTACCTGTGAACTGTCTGAAACAAGATCAAGAGTATATTTATAATTTCCAAGAAATTTTTTGATATTTCTGTTAGAAATCCTTACTTTTGCCGTCTGGTCTTTTGCCGCCTCCACAGCAGCTTTCCTGCATAGAGTACCTATCTTTCTCTCAAGACCTCTCACTCCGGCTTCCCTTGTATAATTTTCTATGATGGTATAAATGCCTTTGTCAGATATATTAAACTGTTCTTTTGTCAAACCGTTGGCAATTCTTTGTTTATCCACAAGATAATTTTTGGCAATGTGAAATTTTTCATTTTCCGTATATCCCGACAACTCTATTATTTCCATACGATCAAGAAGTGGTCTTGGTATTGTATCAAGCGAATTTGCGGTGCATATAAACATTGCCTGTGAGAGATCTACCGGAAGTTCAACATAATGATCCGAAAAATGCCTGTTCTGCTCAGGGTCTAAAACTTCGAGAAGTGCCGATGATGGATCACCTTTATAGTCAGCACCCATCTTATCAATCTCATCAAACAATATCAATGGATTTTTTACTTTTGCACTTCTTATACCTGCGATTATCCTGCCCGGCATCGCACCTACATAAGTCCGTCTGTGTCCCCTTATCTCAGCTTCATCTCTGACTCCTCCAAGACATATTCTTATATATTTGCGGTTCATTGCCCTCGCAATAGATTTGGCAATGGAAGTTTTTCCTGTTCCGGGTGGTCCTACAAGACAGATTATCGGACTGTAACCATCTTTCTTTATTGCTTTTACGGCAAGGCACTCTATAACCTTTTCTTTCACATCTTTAAGTCCGTAGTGATCCTCATTTAATACTTTTTCTGCATTTACTATATCAGTATTGTCTTCACTCATCTTCTTCCACGGTATAGAGAGAAGTGTCTCTATATATCCTCTAATAACTGCACTTTCAGAAGAATTCGAGTTAGTAAGCTTAAATCTCTTTATCTCTTCAGCAATCTTCTTTTTGACTTTCTTAGAAGCTTTTAACTTACTTAACTTCTCGCCGTATCTGTCTGCATCCGTCTCTGAATCATCATCTCCAAGTTCTTTATGTATCGCCTTTATCTGTTCGTGAAGATAATATTCTTTCTGGTTTTCCTCGACCTGTGACTTTACTCTTTTTGCGACATCATCCTGTATGCGAAGTATCCCTATCTCTCTGCTTAAGATAACTGATATATCTTCATGTCTCTGATAAATATCCGTTTCCGCAAGGATTTTCTGTTTAAACTGATAATTTACCTGCATACCTGTCGCAATCTGATTTATAAGACTGTCAAGATCAGTGCAGTCCATTATCTCATCAACAACATTTTTATTTATCCTGCCACGCTCGTTTACATACACAGAAAACAAATCTTTAAGACCTCTTATAAGTGCGATCGTCTCTATATCATAACTTATCTGTCTGCTCTCCTCTACTTTTTCAAGGTCTGCCTTGTAATATCCGTCTTCAAGCACAAGGCTGCCAAGTTTCATCTTCTCCTGTCCAACAATTATGACTCTAACTACATTTCCGGGCATTGTCACAAGCTGTTTAACCTGTGCCAGTGTTCCAATTTCAAATAGATCATTCTGCTTAGGATGCTCTACCTTTGGGTCTTTCTGTGCAACCGCAAAAATATACTGTTTGCCATGCATAGCTTCATTTACAGCTTTTACCGTAGCTTCCCTGCCAACTTCAAAATACACTGTCGTTCCGGGAAATACCACAACATCCCTCAGAGCCACGACAGGCACATTCTTATATTCATTTATATTTCCAATATTATTATTTGAATAAATTTCATTGTTATCTATGTTTTGTTCCACGTTAATTCCTCCATCCTGCAAACACACTTATCATACATTATATAATATAAAAGAGGGATTAACAAGTAATCCCTCTGAATTTTAATTTTTCATTTGAAACAGTTCAAAAATAAATCACTGAACTGTTGCGTTATTTATCTCAGATTTTCACAAAATCTATGCACTCTTTCCATCTTCACCGGATGTAAGAAGCTTTGTCTCATTATCTTCCATAATGAGTTTTGGTGACTCTCCATCTAAAACAGCCTCTTTCGTTATAACACATTCTTTTATGTCATCCTCTGATGGAATTTCATACATAACATCTGTCATAACATCTTCCATAATGGCACGAAGTCCTCTGGCTCCCGTCTTTCTCTCAAACGAAAGTTTTGCCACTGCCTTTATTGCTTCATCGTCAAATCTTAATTTCACCCCGTCAAGTTCAAGAAGCTTTTTGTACTGTTTTGTGATGGCATTCTTTGGCTCAACAAGAATTTTCTCAAGTGCTTCCTCTTCAAGAAGATCAAGTGCTACATTTATCGGAAGACGACCGATAAGCTCCGGAATAATTCCAAACTTTACAAAATCTTCCGGAAGAACCTGTCTGAAAAGATCTCCGATATTATCATCTTTTTCATTTGCGATTTCTGCATTAAATCCAATGGACTTCTGTCCTATTCTTGTACCTATTATCTTTTCAAGACCGTCAAATGCACCACCGCATATAAACAATATGTTTGTCGTATCAAGCTGGTAGAATTCCTGATGCGGATGCTTTCTTCCTCCCTGTGGTGGAACACTCGCAACAGTTCCCTCAAGTATCTTAAGAAGTGCCTGCTGAACGCCTTCACCTGACACATCTCTTGTAATAGATACATTTTCGCCTTTTCTTGTAATCTTGTCTATCTCATCTATATAAATAATTCCATGCTCGGCACGCTCCATGTCATAATCTGCCGCCTGAATAATCTTTAAAAGTATATTCTCAACATCTTCGCCGACATATCCTGCTTCGGTAAGTGCCGTTGCATCTGCAATCGCAAATGGAACATTAAGTATCTTCGCAAGTGTCTGAGCCAGAAATGTTTTTCCGGAACCGGTAGGTCCTACCATCATAATGTTACTTTTCTGCAGCTCAACATCCATATCTTTTCCTGAAAGCACTCTCTTGTAGTGATTATACACTGCAACGGACAATACTTTTTTTGCATCATCCTGTCCTACAACATACTCATCAAGGAAACTCTTGATTTCCTTTGGCTTGAGCAGATTTATATCACTATCGTCGAAATATTCATCGTTCTCCATTTCGAGTTCTTCATCCAGAATCTCTGAACAAAGTTCTATACACTGGTCACAGATATATACATTTGGACCGGCTATAAGTTTACGAACCTGATTCTGGGTTTTCCCACAAAAAGAACACTTTAACTTTGAATCGTCTTTTTTATTTGCCATTTCGACCTCCCCTGAACATTTTTATTTTCTGTTTGTTACTATTTCGTCAATAAGACCATATTCTTTAGCTTCAAGAGCTGTCATATAGTTATCTCTCTCTGTATCTGCTGCAATAACATCAAGTGGTTTGCCTGTATTTTCAGCGAGTATCTGGTTTAATCTCTCTCTTGTCTTAAGAATCTGTTCTGCTACAATACGAATTTCTGTCTCCTGGCCTCTCGCTCCGCCTGATGGCTGATGTATCATTATCTCCGCATTAGGAAGTGCAAATCTCTTTCCTTTCGCACCGCCTGCAAGCAGAAATGCTCCCATACTTGCAGCAAGTCCCATACATATCGTTGATACATCACATTTCACATAATTCATAGTATCATAGATTGCAAATCCGGCACTGACTGAACCACCTGGGCTGTTTATATAAAGATGTATATCCTTTGTTGAATCCTGTGATTCAAGGAAAAGAAGCTGTGATACAACAAGACTTGCAATATCATCGTTTACTTCATTTGAGAGAAAAATAATCCTCTCCTGCAATAATCTTGAATAAATATCATACGAACGCTCTCCACCACTTGTTTTCTCAATAACATAAGGTATGCTGTAACTCATTATCGTTCCCCCTTTATTATGTGCCTGTTTTTATAAACGGCATAATAGTGCAAAACGCCAACCGTATGAACAGCTGTGTATATGAATATACACAATCTGTTCTAAATTCGGCTGACGTAAGCTAATAATTATTTCTCAACTGCAGCTTCTGTTACTATTTCAACTGCTTTCTGTACGGCAAGATCAAGGCTAATCTGCTTTTTCTCTTCTTCGCCAATAACTTCTTTTAATTTATCGACTTCCATCTGATACATTGAAGCCATGTTCTCAATCTCTTTATCAAGTTCTTCCTCAGTTGTCTCGATGTTCTCTGCTGCAACTACTGCTTCAAGAACAAGGCGGCTCTGGATACGCTTAAGTGCCTGTGGCTTAAGCTCTTCGAGCATCTTCTGAGGTGTAAGACCTGTAAACTGCATATACTGGTCGATTGAAAGTCCCTGCGAAGAAAGTCTCTGTGCAAACTCCTGTGTCATCTGACGTGTCTGTGCATCAACCATCTGCTCAGGAATATCCATCTGTGCATTTTCGATTATCTTACCGATAACAGCTTCTTCTCTTTCTCTCTTAAGAGCTTCTTCTTTGTTCTCTGTAAGTTTCTTCTTTAAGTCTTCTTTATATTCTGCGATAGTATCGAAGTTTGATACATCCTGTGCAAAATCATCATCAAGTTCAGGAAGTTCCTTAACCTTAATCTCCTTAATCTTAACCTTGAATACTGCCGGCTTGCCCTGGAGTTCTTCTGCCTGATAATTCTCAGGGAATGTAACATTTACTTCTACATCATCACCGATGTTCTTTCCGACAAGCTGTTCCTCGAAGTTATCAATGAATGAATGTGAGCCAAGTACCAACGAATAATCATCAGCCTTTCCACCTTCAAACTGTTTCCCGTCTACATATCCGTCAAAGTCAATAAGAACTGTATCTCCATCCTGTGTTGCTCTGTCATCGATATCGAGCATTCTTGCATTTGATTCTCTTACTTTGTTTATCTCAGCTTCTACTTCTTCGTCTGTAACTTCAACTTCTTTCTTTTCTACTTCAATCCCTTTATATTCGCCAAGAGTAACTTCCGGCTTAAGTGCAACTGTTGCCGTGAAAATAAATGGTTTTCCACTTTCAATCTGTGTTACATCGATTTCAGGCTGTGCAACGATCTCAAGTTCGCTCTCTTTAGCTGCGTCAGCATAAGCATCAGGAATAATTGAATTGGCTGCATCTTCATAAAATATTCCCTTGCCATACATCTTCTCGATCATAGCACGAGGAGCTTTTCCTTTACGGAAGCCTGGCATAGAGATTTTATTTTTATTTTTCTTGTATGCCTTAGCAATTGCGTTTTCAAACTCTTCGCTTGAAACTTCAATTGTAAGTTTAGCCATATTCTTTTCTAACTTTTCTACCTGTACACTCATTTTAATATTTCCTCCTTAACATTGCCGGGAAATCTCCCGTAAATCACCATTTGTATAATATATCATGAATACCCTGATAAAATCAAGCTGTTTCTTATACTTTTTATTGTTTTTTATGCTGATAAACATATTTTTAATATTTATTATCAATATGATATAACTGTTATCTGCTTCCTCCTAAGATACCATGTCCTTTGGCATACAAAACATCAACTACCTCATCAACATACTTTTTGCAAAGCTCATCACTGGAAGCTTCAACCATAACTCTTATAACAGGCTCAGTGCCGCTTTCCCTTAGAAGTATCCTGCCCTCATCTCCAAGTTCATCCGCAACTTTCTTTACTGCTGCCTGAACATCTTTATCCTCTCTTGCTGCAGGCTTATCAGCAACACGAACATTCTTAAGAAGCTGTGGATAAACCTTTAAATCTTTTCTAAGTTCTGAAAGTTTTGCTTTTTTCTCAAGCATTACCTCCATAAGCATAAGTGATGTTAGAACTCCGTCACCCGTAACGGCATATTTACTGAAAATAATATGACCTGACTGCTCTCCACCTAGAGAATGACCGTTCTCCATCATGTTCGCATTGACATATTTATCTCCAACTGCCGTCTGCTCATATGCGATGCCTGCTCTTTCAAGAGCCTTGTAAAGTCCGAGGTTTGACATAACAGTTGTAACAATCGTATTATTATTTAATTCACCTTTTTCTTTCAGATAGCATCCGCAGAGATAAAGAATGGCATCTCCGTCTATAACCTCACCCTTATCATCAACTGCAAGACATCTGTCAGCATCTCCGTCATATGCAAATCCAACATCAAGATTATTTTCCTTAACAAATTTCTGAAGATTTTCAATATGTGTCGAACCGCATCCGTCATTTATATTGATACCATTTGGCTCCATACCGATGGCATATGTCTTTGCACCGAGGGCATCAAAAACACCCTTTGCAACTGAGTACGAAGAACCATTCGCACAGTCAAGTCCTACCCTGATATTTTTAAAAGACCTTGTCGCAAGCGACATAAGATAACCTATATATCTGTGTCTTCCTATTGCATAATCAACCGTACATCCAATATTTTCCCTTGTTGCCATAGGAATGGTATCCTCAGGGCTGTCAATGTATGCCTCGATTTTTTCTTCAATCTCAGCCTCAAGTTTATGTCCTTTTCCGTTAATGACCTTAAGTCCGTTATCATAGTAAGGATTGTGGCTTGCCGAAATCATGATTCCACAGTCAAAGTCCTCTGTTCTTACTACATATGAAACGCTCGGCGTAGGTGTGACATGAAGAAGATATACATCAGCACCACTTGCCGTAAGTCCGGAAGAAAGTGCATCCTCAAACATATAACTTGATCTTCTTGTATCTTTTCCTATTATTATGCGAGCCTTGTGCTCTCTGCCGTAATACCATCCGAGAAATCTTCCGACTTTGTATGCATGAACAACATTCAAATTTACATTTGCTTCCCCACGAAAGCCGTCTGTTCCAAAATATTTCATCTATCTTTTCCTCCGCTGTCTTCTTTAATTGTCATACAGTATCTTTATATGTAATTTTAACATATAATTTTATATATTTTTTTACACACATATAAAATCTTATCACATTGCCATTGGCAAATCAATATCTTTTCTGAGTACCAGTTCAGTCATAGTAACAGTTCAGCCCCTCATTTATTGCATTAATTCTCATAAAAGTGGCAGCACTTACTTCTTTTGGAGAGCACATCAAAACCATATCCTTTTTCTTTTAATTCGAGTATAATGTTATTTAAAACTGATAATGTCATCTTGTTTGCACCGGAATCGTGCATCAATATTACCGGTTCGTCGTATCTGACATAATCCTTTCTTATATTCTGCATTATCGAGGTCTGCGTCGGATTTCCAACTGAATCCTCGGCACTTACATTCCAGTCTGCATACTCAAGACCGATATTTTTAAATCTCTGTATGATATTGTCCCTGTAGCTGCTTATATATGTATTGGCACTTCCCCACGGAAATCTCACAAGACCGGCATCATATCCAAACTGTTTTTTTAATATATTTTTTACTTTAATAACATCCTTATAATATGTATCACAATTACAATATATCCGGTCTGCCTCATGACAGTAAGTATGCACTCCGATTTCATGCCCTTGCGATATTTCTCTTTTTATCGTCTGCTCCTCTCCGTTTATCTGCTGTCCTATGACAAAAAATGTTGCCTTTACCCCCTCACTCTCTAAAATATCAAGATATTTTTCAGTAAGGCAGCTCGGTCCGTCATCAAAGGTAAGATATGCTGTTTTTTTAGTGTTTTGAATATTTTTTCCATTATCTTTTCCATTATCTTTTGCAATTACATCTACCGCTTTATCCTTTTGCTCTGTTCTTTCACAACCGCATAACATAGTCACAAGGAACAAGGTGAACACACATAACATTATCTCAAAAAACATCATGATTTTTCTGTAAATAATACAAATTACCCCCTCTTTGATAAAAAAACAATTTTTTCATGTATATCTTATGCAAATTATATGGCTATATGCTTGTTGCTTTTAGTTCTTTTTTAGAATATAATTTGTAGAGATTATTAAAAATCGAATGTACTTCCGGAATCTTCTGACCGAATCCTTTCGTCTGTATTTTTTCAGAAGATACCGTGAGTACATAATCAACATGAACGGAGGAAAAATATGAAATTTGGATTTTTCGATGACCCAAATAAGGAGTATGTCATTACAACTCCTAAAACACCTCTTCCATGGATAAACTATCTTGGAAGCAGCAATTTTTTTTCACTTATTTCAAATACCTGCGGTGGTTACAGCTTCTACAAGGATGCAAAACTTCTCCGCCTTACCCGTTACCGTTACAACAACATCCCTACGGATGAGGGCGGACGCTATTATTACATAAAAGACGGTGATACTGTATGGAATCCCGGCTGGCAGCCTGTAAAAACAGACCTCGACTCTTATGAGTGCCGTCATGGTATGGGCTACAGCCGTTTTACATCAAGCAAAAATGATATTGAAGCATCTCTTTTAGCTTTTGTTCCGGTTAATGACAACTGTGAAATAAACCAGCTTAAGATAACAAATAAATCATCTAAGCCAAAAAATATCACTCTTTTCTCTTATGTTGAGTTCTGCCTCTGGAATGCCATGGATGATATGACAAACTTCCAGCGTAACTTAAATATCGGTGAAGTTGAGGTAGTAGGTTCTACTATCTACCACAAGACAGAGTACCGTGAGCGTAGAAATCATTTTGCCGTATATTCAGTAAATACTGATGTAGACGGATTTGACACAAGCCGTGATGAATTTTTAGGTGCATACCGTGGTGTCGCTGATCCTGCCGTAGTTGAGGAGGGAAAAGCCCACAACTCTATAGCAAGCGGATGGAGTCCTATCGGTTCGCACCAGATAAATGTCACTCTTGAGCCTGATGAGACAAAGAGCTTTATCTTCGTTCTTGGATATTGTGAGAACCCTGTTGATGAAAAATTTGTCGCACCTAATGTTATCAATAAAAAGCCTGCTGATGAGCTTCTTGCAAAATACAAGACTGATGAACAGGTATATGCAGCACTTGACGAACTTAAACTTGACTGGGAAAGTCTCCTTTCTAAATTTACCGTTAAATCAGACGAAGAAAAGCTTGACCGCATGGTGAATATTTGGAATCAGTATCAGTGTATGGTGACCTTTAATATGTCGCGTTCAGCTTCTTACTACGAGTCAGGTATCGGTCGTGGAATGGGATTCAGAGATTCATGCCAGGATCTTTTAGGTTTTGTTCATCTTATCCCTGAGCGTGCAAGGGAGAGAATCATCGACATTGCATCTACACAGTTTGAGGACGGAAGTGCTTACCATCAGTATCAGCCTCTCACAAAAAAAGGCAACTCTGATATAGGAAGCGGCTTCAATGATGATCCTTTATGGCTTATCGCAGGAACATCTGCTTACATCCGTGAAACAGGTGATACTTCTATTCTTGAAGAAATGGTTCCTTTCGACAATGATGAGAGTAAAGCTGTTACTCTTATGGAACATCTTAAACGCTCATTCGACTATATTGTAAACCACAAAGGACCACACAATCTTCCACTTATCGGACGAGCAGACTGGAATGACTGCCTTAACCTCAACTGCTTCTCAGAGCATCCGGGTGAATCTTTCCAGACATTCGGACCTAGTGAAGGACCTGTTGCAGAGTCAGTATTTATCGGTGGAATGTTCGTTAAATACGGTAAAGAATACGCAGACCTCTGTGCATACACAGGTGACCAGACAGAAGCCGACCGTGCAATGAAAGAAGTTGCTGCAATGAATGATGCCGTACTTGATGGCGGCTGGGACGGCGACTGGTTTGTCCGTGCGTATGACGCATACGGCAAAAAGATTGGTTCTAAGGAATGTGAAGAAGGTCAGATATACATTGAACCACAGGGCTTCTGCGTACTTGCAGGAATCGGTGTTGAGACCGGTGAAGCTAAAAAAGCTCTTGATTCAGTAAAAGAAAAACTTGATACAAAATATGGTATCGTATTATTACAGCCTGCTTACACAAAATATCATGTAGAGCTTGGTGAGATTTCTTCTTATCCACCTGGATATAAAGAAAATGCAGGTATCTTCTGTCACAACAATCCGTGGGTATCATGTGCCGAGACAGTTATCGGTCGTGGAAACAGAGCTTTTGAGATCTACAAAAAGACTTGTCCTGCTTATATCGAGGACATCAGCGAGATTCACTGCACAGAGCCTTATGTTTACTCTCAGATGATAGCTGGAAAAGATGCTCACTTCTTCGGACAGGCTAAGAACAGCTGGCTTACTGGAACTGCTGCATGGACATTTGTAAATGTTTCACAATACATCCTCGGAGTAGTACCTACATTAAATGGACTCAGCATTGACCCATGCATCCCGTCAGAGATGGGAACAGAGTTTACAATGACCCGTAAATACCGCGAGGGAATTTACAATATCAAAGTAGAAAATCCTTCAAAGGTAGAAAAAGGTGTTGTAAAACTTATTGTAAACGGAAAAGAATATACAGACACAACTATAGTTCCTTATGAAAAAGGTCAGACACATTATGATGTAACAGTTGTAATGGGGTAGGGTTGAGTTGAACGATATATAAAAATTTCAATGCAGGAGAACAAGCTCTCTTGCACCAAATAACAACAAAATCCCATGTTTACCGTAAATGCGGCAGACATGGGATTTTTTATCTTCTCTTATATTGATAAAAATAATATTCCAGGTCATAATAAGTCCATTCATCGGAGTCATGCGTCATAATCCACTCATCTGACTCTTCAAGATTTTCAAGGTAGGCATCTGCCTGATACTCATAATCAACTTTCGTTATATATGCTCTTTCACAGTACGGAAAAAACTCCTTATATACTTTCTCCCCACCGACAACAAAAATATCCTCATCAGCATAATTTTTAAGTTCTTCCATTGCTTCATCCATATCATGAACTATTTTGGCATTGCCATAAGAATAATTTTGGTCCGATGTTAAAATTATATTTGTCCTGCCGCCGAGCGTAGTCCCGCCCGGTATAGATTCCATAGTCCTTCTGTCCCCAACGACAACCTTGCCGTCCGTTAATTCCTTAAACAGCTTTTTATCTGCCGGAATTGACACAAGAATCTCACCTTTATTGCTTATCGCCCAGTTTAAATCTACACATGCTATAAGATTCATTCCTCCCAAGCCTCCTTTTTCTTCTCCTCTTTCACGAAGAGATACATATATTCTTTCGGAATTAGAGCCTTTATATAAATTCCTTCGTTTCGGTATTCCTCCTCCACTATCTGACCGTACTTTCTGACACTTGCCACGACTGAAGCTTCATCGTATCCAAACACCTTGTCTAGAAGTTTCTTTCCCTCCGCTATCACTTCGCTTATAACATCAAGCATATTTTCTATACCGTCACCGGTCTTTGCCGAAATCTTGACTGTCCTGTCTGCTACAAGGTCTTTCAATGTATTTTCACTCTCACAAATATCAATCTTATTAAAAGCCGTAACTATCTTCTTGTCTCCGACTTCAAGCTTTCTGAGTGTTTCATAAACCGTAAACATCTGTGCATCCATATCCTCATTTGAACCGTCAACAACATGAAGTATTATGTCGGCATACTTTGCTTCTTCAAGTGTACTTCTAAATGCCTGTATAAGATGATGCGGAAGTTTTCTTATAAATCCTACGGTATCAGTAAACAATATCTCCTCACCGTTTTCTCTCACAAGTTTTCTCGTTGTAGGGTCAAGTGTCGCAAAAAGTTTATCCTCCGATAAAACTCCTGCCCCCGTAAGATGATTGAGAAGGGTTGACTTTCCGGCATTTGTATAACCTACTATCGCAACGACCGGCACCGGGTTTTCCTGACGCTTCTTTCTCGTCAGCTCTCTAGTCCTTTTTACCTGTTCGAGTTCTTTTCTGACCTGTGTTATCCTCTCCTTGATAAGCCGCCTGTCCATCTCAAGCTTTTGCTCTCCCGGACCTCTAGTACCGATACCTCCTCCAAGTCTTGAGAGTTCACTTCTTCCACCGATAAGATGCGAAGCACGGTATCTAAGCTGTGCCAGTTCCACCTGAAGTTTACCCTCACTTGTCGATGCTCTCTTAGCAAAAATATCAAGTATCATAACAGTCCTGTCAATAACTTTCACATCGAGCATATCAGACAGATTGTTAAACTGTGCAGGTGTAAGCTCATCATCACATACCACCGTATCAGCGTGATGTTTTATAACAAGCTCCCTCACTTCCTCAATCTTTCCCTTTCCTATATAAGTTCCCGGATGAATCTTCTCCCTGTTTTGTATAACTTTTGCAACAGTCTCAACACCAGCCGTCTGCCCCAATTCTATAAGTTCATCAAGAGATTTCTCTGTGTCATCATTATCTGAGGTGGCAACACCCACCACGATAATCCTTTCTTTCTGTTCCGATGTATCAAATAATTTCTCTTCCAACTCTAATCTCCTATTCCACTATATCCTAGTCTTTATAAATCTTACTTCTTTTTTCATTTCCTTATCATCAGGATATGTCTTTACATATTCTCTTGCACACTTTAAAGCATCTTTATAATTTCCTGTTTTTTCATACAAAATTACCTGTTTTTTAAGAAGCTTAACCCCTGCTGTCTGGTCATCCGCTTTAAGTCCCTTTCTAACATATAAAAGGGCATTGTCATAATCCTCTTCAAGCATATAACATTTAGCTATCTTATCGTAAACATCTGATTTCTTTGTCGCCTTCGCTAAAGCACTTTCTTTGTCCGCATATTTTTTATACTGTTTTAAAGCAGATTTATTGTCACCTTTTTTTGCATATACAACACCCTTATAATATATTGCATCAGCTTCACCATTTTTCTCCGCAGAATTAAACATTTCCATCGCATCATCATATTTACCTTGATAATAATACGCTTTTCCTGCCGGAATATACATACTCTCATCACTTGCAACCATATCTATAACTTTATTTAATATGCCTGTTGCAGAATCATTATCCTTTTTCAGCTTGTAAACATTATACAGTTCAAAATATGCATCCACATTTTTTTCTTCTAAGTCTATGGCTTTTGTAAGATCTTTCTGTGCGTTGTCATAATCTTTTGTATCCCTGTAAAGCCCCGCCCTCATAATATATGCTTTAGCATATTTATTGTTGCTCTTTATTACCGAATCATATATCTCTTTTGCTTTCTTTACATCTCCCTTAGTCTGGTATGCCGATGCCATAAGACAATTTATCTTATTATTTAGATTATCGACCTGCTTTATATCCAGTGCTTTCTTACAGTCAGCAATAACCTTATCATAATCATTTATACCATAATAAGATATTGCTTCACCATAATATAGCTGTTTGTTGTTCGTGTTTGATATGCTGTTTTCCGATGACTGAAAAGCTTTTGAAAAGCGTTTTATTGCATCCTGATATTTTCCTAGATAATTATATGCCATACCTGATGCAATATAATATTCCGCTTTCTCATTGTTCACAGCGATAGCATCGTCAAAACACTCTAAAGCCTGTTTATAGTCTTTATCCTTAATATAATCCATGCCTTTATCATAGAGACTGTCTGCCTTACCACAACCTGTCACCAAAAAAGCTGCACTGCACACAGTTATCACTGCCTTTAAAATAATTCCATGTTTTCTATGCATAAAACTTCCTCATTTCTATATTTTTTAACTCAAATGTTACCGTTCACACCTATAGTGCGACCAATAACCCTCAACCTCTGATTTTAAAACATATGTCATATAAACGCAAGCAAAAAAAGAATTGTATGACTA
>ERZ1106943.2830-NODE-2830-length-14163-cov-32.434860_pt1 | contig 14163 bp, 10 predicted proteins | sample MGYA00403671_ERZ1106943 | MGnify/ENA primary metagenome ERZ1106943 (study PRJEB35170, sample SAMEA104062427) | human gut metagenome | biome: human gut; feature: human-associated habitat; material: faeces | place: Denmark | collected 2012-06-14 ...
TTCCATCCTGCACATCAACCCTGACCTTATTAGACTCTATCCCCGCTGCCTCAAGCATCTCATCAGTGAGTTTTATCCTGTGTGCCTTATCCAATACCGTATATTCCATTGCAGGGTGTTTCTTCAATTTCTCCGTGCTTACCTTTCCGTCAGATATAAGCACTGTGCGGTCTACACGGCCTGCAAGTGCCATATCGTGTGTGACTATGATGATGGTTATACCAAGCTCTTTGTTCAGCTTATGAAACAGCTCATAGATTGTATCAGCAGTCCTTGTATCCACGGCTCCGGTAGGCTCATCCGCAAGCAGTATGTCCGGCTTATTTGCCAGTGCCACCGCTATCGCTGCGCGCTGCTGCTCTCCTCCCGATAGCTGAGCCGGAAGCTTATCCTTATGCTCCTGTAATCCCACTGCATTTAACAGTTTAATGGCATAGCTTTTATTATCATCCTTGCGTTTTTTTATAATTTCTCTGTGTTTTAAATTATCGGTATTACCTGAATTTTCAAACATCATCACGGCTTCGACATTCTGCAGCACAGTCAGGTATGGGAACAGATTTTTGGCACTTTTCTGCCACACAAAGCCCACCTTGTCCCTGCGGTATCTCACCATTTCAGCTTCTGAATATGTGGAAATGTCTTTTCCGTCAATAGTGAGTACTCCCGCTGTGGGTGTTTCCAGTCCTCCTATCATATTTAAAAGGGTGGATTTTCCGCTGCCGGATTTTCCTATTACCGCAAGCATCTCCCCTGTTTCCACCGTCAGGTCAAGCCCCTCCAGTGCCATCACCTTTTTATCGTCTGTCTCATATATTTTTACCAGTCCATCGCAGTTTATCATCTACTTTCCCCCTTTTAATTTAAATTACTATGCCGTCACTAAGCTCAAACACTTCATCTCCCAGCTCCATGAGGTTTTGATCATGCGTGGTCATGACTATAGTGATGCCCTCATCGTCTATCAACTCACGGAACAATCGCATGACTTCAAATCCAGCAGCGGTATCGAGTGCTCCTGTCGGCTCATCCGCAAAGACCACCTTCGGGCGATGAACCACAGCGCGCGCTATCGCAACTCTCTGCTGCTCACCTCCCGATAACTGATCCGGCATATGATCCATGCGCTTTGAGAGTCCGACACGCTCCAGCAGCTCTGATACTCTGTCATGCGTATTCTCATTTATCACATCGTTTTTTGCATCTCCAATGTCATTATCCATATCAGTCAAATTCTTCCGTATCTGACGTTTATTTTTCGCAAGTCTAAGGGCAAATTCCACATTCTCATATGCCGTCATCGTGGGAATTAGTGCTATAGACTGGAATACAAATCCCATCTCATACCGCCTTAGCATTTCCCGGTCTTTCTCGGTCATCTGCTCGAGGTTTTTATCCAGAAACTGCACACTTCCATCTGTCGGCATATCAAGCGCACTAAGAATATTAAGAAGTGTGGTCTTTCCAGAGCCGGAACGCCCTTTTAAGATGGCAAGTGTTCCTTTTTTTATCTCCATGGATACTCCGTCAAGTGCGTGGACTGTTGTACCATCTCCCGCCTTGAAATATCTTTTTATATTTTGAGCAATTATCGCATTTTCCATATGTCACGACCTCATTTTTTACATGCTAACTATCTTCTCCAAGCCTTAGTGCCTGTGCTATCTTCATACTCTTAAGCAGTCTGCTGATAACCACATAGCATACGGCTACAGCCACGAAAAGTACTCCTGCAAGCTCCAGCATATCAGATTGATAAATATATACATTTACTCCGATATTGTGTTTCTGCGGCAGATATATGATCGATATGAGCCTTACAAACATCGCTGTTGCAGTTATACCTATGCCTGCTCCCGCAAGAAGCGGCAGAAATGATAAAAATATCTGCTCGTTTAAAAGCATTGCTTTTACCTCTCTCATTCTCATTCCCATTGCACGGTATATACCAAACTGCAGCTCCCTCTGTTTTAGTGTCATAACCCAATACAGCAAAAATCCTACTGAGCACACTATCAGTGAAAGTATAAAACTTAATGTAAACATACCGTTTGTGATCTGCACTGTGGCTGAGTTTTTATTCTCGTCTATAAGCTGCTGCGCGGATGTTAAATTTTTGTATATATCATCCACCGTTTTCCCCTTTGACAGGTTCATCCACACACTGTACGGTGTCATGCCGAACTTTTCCACAACCGTAGCATAATTTGCAACGATCAGGTATTTCTCCTGCTCGGTCACATTTCCTTCTACATCTGTCTCATAGGTGTAACGCTCGTAGCCCGGAAAACCTTTTACTATGGCACATACCTTTGCATTCTCGGATGCGTAGATCTGATCATCATCGACAGCCTCCGGTACATACCTTGAGTAATTTAAGCTGTCACCAACTTTAAGTCCCAGAGCTTTTGCCAGATTTGAGGAAATGATGACTCCGTCCGGCTCTTTTGCCAGCTCATTCAGGTAATTGAACCAGTGCGCGTCATTAATATCATCATTTTGGTCACTCTGCAATTTCGCAGTCTCACCGAATTCTTTTGTGTTTATCGCCATAAGATATGCATCCGAAATCGAACCACTGCCTGCGGAAATGTCTACCCGCTCGTCCTCAAGCACACGCGTGACCCCGCCACAGATGCCCTCATTTTTGAGCGACTCGTATTTACCGAAATCAGGCTCGTCATACATCCAGCTTACAGAGCCATCTTTATTCTTCTGTATCCTGAGTCTGAAATCTTCGTTGTATATCGCATCACAACCCACATTGTAGACGATCCGTTTTTCCATATTGCTGTTCATGGTGCGCGCCATATTCGCGTCAAAAATACCGCCAGCCACTGTCATGATAAGAAATACTGCCAGAAATCCCTGATTGTATCTGGTTCGTTTCAGCTGTAAAAATGATGCATACATTGCCGGAGAAAAACGCTTTTTAAAGAGCCTGTCCACAAGCAGAATAATAAGTCCGGTAAGTCTTACGCACAAAAGTGCCACTGCAAATATAAAAAGCGAATTGTCCAGTATCATGACAGGATCTATGCTCCTGTTCTCAAGAACAGATATCGCAAGCGTACTCTTCTGCTTGTTGTAATTGTAAAGCAGATATGCTGACAGAGCCAAAAGTATAACGTCTATAAAGCATTTCTCCCAAAGTGGCTTTTTCTTTGATATTCGTTCCCTGCTGCGCTCTGATATGGCATCCTTTGATTTTTTCCACACCGGAACTGTGATAAACAGCACCATGATAACTGCCGCTGCCACCGCATAGACAAGCATCTGCCATACAAATTTGTAAGTGCCTATATCCTTTGCCGTAAATCTTAAAAATCCGTCTGTAGATGCGGCAGCCCGGCACATTATATATCCGAGTACTATTCCAAGTACACAGCCCGCAAACGCTATTATTCCCGACTGCTGTAGGTACAAAATAAATACCTGTAATTTTGTCGCACCGCGGCTTCTTAAAACAAGTATGTCATTTTCCTCGAGCGAAAGTATCTGTGCAGATATCATTCTTATAAATAAAATCAAAAGCACAAGACACGGCAGCTCCAACGCCCAAAGCATCAGCTTTATCGTCTTCTGCTGTGTAAAAAAGCGCTCCAGCGTATCACGGATGTTGTCATTGTAGAGCTTGTCAGCATCCTTAAACTGCTCCATATAACCGTCATAAAGTGAGGCATTTTCCGTGTTGATCTGCCTGTAATCCAGCATGAGAAAATCACTGTAGCTGATATTGTCCTCGCTGTAATACTGCATCATTTCGTCAAAAACATCCTGCGAAACAAATATCACATCGCCCATATCCGAAAGCGTCTTGGCCCAATATGGATCGTTTATATCTTTTTCACGGCAGATCTGTGATATGACGAAAGAAATTTCCTTTTTCCCACTGCCATCAGGTACATGTAAATAGATTTTTTCACCTGCTACAAGTCCGTAGTGATCCATTGTCTTTTCGCTTATACTGCATTCGAATGTGGCTGTGTCAGTCTGAGATTTTACAACATCCGCGTACTCCGAAAGCCCCGGCAGATATCCTATTGTAAAATAATGGTTAAGTCCTCCAAACTCTGTATCTGCGCGTCCTCCTGAGAGTGTGATAAGCTGCTGTGAGGAAACCTTGTTTATATCCACATATTCAGTCCACTTCTTTTCGTATCCTGACAGCTTATCAAGCACTGACTGCGAATCAGGATAATCTGCCACCGCATATGTTCCCTCGCGGCTCATCTGTGCAGGAAACTCATTCTGCTGTGTGGCATGATCCGTAAAAAGTCTGTCGAGTATCTGATTTCCCGCACCCTTTTCAAACATAGGGTGGCACACAAAAAGTGCTATAAACAAAGCCACTCCCATAAGCAGACACAGATTTAACCATTTTCTGTTTTTTAATTTATTAATTACGAAGCCAAACATATTTCATCGCCCTCATCAATACCGTAAAGCACAAGTGTATTGCTGCCTGATGTATAATCGCCCAATATTACCGGCTGCTTTACCACGCTGTCCCCATCAATTTTCCACACATAGTATGATATATCATCTTTGTCCATAGGATTGACCTGCTTGTGTATGATCGAAGTCGGCACCACTACCACCTTTTTAAAAGAAACATAAGAAAACTTTACAGCAGATGCCCTGGTCAGATCATCCGGTATTCAATTGTCAAGTTTTATATAAAATGCTGCATTTCCATATCCCGAATCTGTGTTTCCGGTAATATGCACACCTTTATCATCCTGATTTATATATCCCTTTTGAGCTTCCCTACCGTAACCGGCAAAACCGATACAGCTTCCGTAGATCGTTGTACCGTCCAGCTCAAGTGATACGCGCTCTCCCACATCTGCTATATTGTCCTTATATACTTTATAGCTATTGCTATCCTTTACCTGAACCAGCAGTACGTCCGTGGAATTTCCGGTTATCTGCAGGATATCTGAGCCTTCCTCCACATTATCTCCTGCCTTGACACTCACCTTTGAAACTTTTCCATCATTTTTGGCATATACTGAAATATTTCCTTTGCCGTCATTTCCTGCGCTTATGCTGTCATATGCTGACTGTAGCTGGGAAAGCTGATAGGTGTGGTCTGCACAGGCAAGTTTTTTCTGCAGATTCAATAATTGTAAATTCAGTTTCAACTGCTGCTCATCATATGCTGTATCCGGCTTTTCATCCTGCCGGTTATTTTCTTCTGCGCTACTACCACCTTCAGATAAATCTTTTATCTGTTTATCGTAATCAGCAATCTTCTGCGCATAGGATTCATTCTCCGAGTCGATCGCATTTTTCGCCTCTGTTATGGCAGCTTTGCCCTCTCCGGTATCCACCACGTAAAGCAGCATCCCCTTTTCTACCGTATCGTCCTGCTTCACATTGACCGATACGATCTGCCCTTCATAATCACAGGTTTCGGTTATCGTCCCTGCGTCAGATCTGCTGTAGCGCACACCGTAGTTTGCTATATCAAAATCAGACCTTGTTACCGTATATTTGCTATACTTTGTCGGAACCTGATCTGTAGAATTATAGTAGACCAGCTCCCCCTCTTTTAAGCCCTCTGTGACCTGTGTATAGTTTTCATCAGACTCACCTGTTGTTATGATGCGTTTCTCGCGGCCGCCCTCATCATTTTTCACATAGACATATCTGGTATCGCCTTCCTTATAGATGGAATCTTTTCCCACGACAAGTGCCTGGTCCGCTTTTGTCTTTTCAAAATATACCGGATACATCTGTCCTGCCGTAAGAAACGGCTTTTCCCTGCTTTCCACGCACACATCCGGATAGCGGTTGTTTATCTTCGAAAGTACCAAAACCTCTGATGTATATTGAGACTCGGTGACATCATATTTTTCGCCATCGACTATCACATATTTCTTGTCATAATCACTGTATTTGTACTCATTTATGGCTGTATCTTTTATATCCAGCACAAGGTCATCCGTATCTGAGACAATGACTATATTCTCGTATGCCGCAGCAGACCTTCCATCTGTCAGCTTCTTAGTGTAAGTGACAAGACCGCTGTGGGCTGCCTTAAGCGTTCCATCATCAACAATCTGCTGATATAAAGCCATCTGCTCATTGATCTTTTGCACTCGGTATTCGTGAAGCTGCTTATCGTACCGTTCATTTTCCTGTTCTGTGGCAATCTGCGTATTGTAATCCTCTTCTGTGCTCTCTTTTTTCTCAATCTGTTCTGTTGAAAATTCGTCCGTATCCGCAGCCTGACTCTCCCATAATTTGATCTGCGTATCCGAGATCTGAGCGGATATCTCATATGTCTCATTCTCATGCGCCAGCGCATCCTTACATTCCTGCAACTGTTTTTTTGCCTCATCCACATCACAGACTGCAAGCACATCCCCTACATTTACTGTATCTCCCGGCTCCACATATATCTGTGAAATATTTACATTGGCACTGTAGTAATTGCAGTAATCCCTCGAAACTGCGGTAGCCATCAGCACCTGTATGGAGCCGATCGTACCGTATTCCACAGGTCTATAGGCTTCATTTAACGCTACAGGTTCTTCAAGCTTTGGTATGCTGCTTTCTGTCATTTTTCTACAGCCGCCTGCCACAAACGATACACATATCCCCAGTACTGTCAGTTTTTTTATTGATAAAAGGTTTCTGTTCTTCACTGCAAAACCACCTCATCCCCGCTTTTAAGTCCTTCTGTGATGATCCGGTAGTCTCCCACCTGATCTGCGACACTTATCCATACCGCCTGTCTGTATCCATTCTCATCCAGTGTGTATACAAAATACCTGCCATCCTTCTCATGTACTGCGTCCTTTTGCACATACACAGCATTTTCTATAGCGGGGCGCGTCACTTCCATTGAAAAAATCTGTGCATCCGATACTGCCGACATGTCCGATACCGGTTCAAAAACAAGTTTTTTATCGTCCACCTCTTTTACCTTAAGTTCAAACTCTATATCAGATGCTGTTGCCGTGTATACATCACCTACATTAAAGTCATAACCTTCCGGTCTGTCAGCTTCGTAATTGCCGTTTCCGCTGATTTCTGTTATAAGATTGCTGCCCGGTTCAAAAACTCCCGCCAAAAGCGAATTGTTCATTGCTGTGATCGTGCCATCCTCGGATGCCGTGATCTGATATCTCGACAGTTTTTCCTTAGCCTCATCAAGATAAAGCTGCGCAACCTCTGTATCCTTATCAAGCTGGGCAATATCGCTTGAATAATCCTGAGTATCATCGATTTTCATAATAGCCCTGTAGTGCTCTGCTAAAAGCTTATTCTGACTGATCTGCCCGCTGTAGTCCTCAATCTTTTTCTGTATCTCCCCGGATTTAAAAGCCACCAGTATATCACCCTTTTTCACATGATCACCCACTGCCACATTTACCTTTTCGAGCGTAAGCTCCGTGTTTGTCGCACCATAGGAAAACCTGGTATAGCCCTGCGCGCTCAGACTGATGGTAGTCTGCGGTGTGAGTGAACCGCTCTGTACCGTAACTGTCTGGTATGATATTTTCTCGTAGGAAGCTCTGTCCGTCTGTGCAAGCTCCTTTTGTGCCGCCCCACATCCTGAAAATAAAATAGAGGTAATTGCAGCGGCAAGTGTCAAACGCCCTACATATTTTTTCTTTTTATTAATCATATATTTTCCACATCTTTTCCAAATAAATATGAACCTGATCTATTATCTAAAAATGTAACTCCATGTATAAACTTTATTGCAGCCAATAACAGTATCTTATATTAGATCATCACTCCTTATGATCGTGCCGTCTATCGCATTCACATACACCGGATATCTGTCGTAGCCCTTGTCCTGTTTTGACAGACACCATGCCGGAACATAAGTACATTTATCCTTGTCAGATGCATCCTTCAAACGGATATATCCGAGCTTTAGATTGTTGTAAGTGTGATTTTGTGTAAAATCATACTGCTCTGAATTCTTTGTCATGTCATCCTTGATGATCTCTTTTATAGTGTCCATTGACAAGAGTTCTACGTTTTTTGACTCATTTACAATATCAACCGGGTAAGAAACAGAAAATTCCGTCACTCCCTGATCCGTCACAATAAAGGAACTGCTGCCATATGGCATAAAATCATCATAGTTATCGAGTGTCTCCCATATATCCATATTCCGGGTGAAATCGAGTGACTTGCAAAACGCTATGCCATCCACACCCTCGCCATAATCTATTATATATCCCCAGGCTGTATCCTTTATGACGCTCTCTTTATCACCAGTTTTTACAGTATCATCACCATCCTCTATCACTCCTGCGCTCCACTCGTAGTCTGATGTTCCTATATATACCTGTGAAGCCCTGCCTAATTTATTTTGAAATTCTTCTGCCTTTTTTATAGCTTCGTCTTTTGATAATGCACACTCATTATCATATGAAGATGTAGTATCTCCACCTGTAGCGCCTCCGTTAAATCCCTCTACACCTTTCTCCTCTGCAAAGGATGGTGGTCCGTAATAGCCATACTCACTATCATCGTATAATGTCCCCTCACTTCCTGCCTTAAGAGGCTGTGCTGAAATATATTCAAGAGAGCCGTCCTCAGCAATTCCAAATCTAAGCTCACAGAAAACATTACCAATATATCCCAGATACTCATTACAATCCGTATAATCTGTAGCTTTTTCACGCGTATCCAGTGCAGACGGTTCTGCCTTTTCATACTGTTCCAGCAGATCATTTTCACTTTTCATCACCCTGCTGACGCCCTCTTCTGTGATAAGTCCCGCATCAATTTCCTGCTGATACCCGGCAATCTCATTTTTTACAACCTCCATGCTGTGATATATCTCTTCTTTCGTATAATGAGGTATGTCGTGATAATATACGGTACTATCGCCAAAATAAGCCTCTATCACACTCTTTTTGAAATCGGCACCCACCTTTATATTCTTCACCTCAACAACCGACATGCTTTTGCAGTCCGGCAGGGTAATGTCTGCTGAAATATCCACATCCACACTTTTGTCAGATGTCTCAACAGCAAAGCTGTCATTCCATTTCGTACTGTCGTCAAACGCACTTATATCGCTTCCTGCTTTTGTGTTTATATTTTCAGTTTCCATATTGTAATCTACTTTTTTTCCTGAGCAGCCTGTGAGTGAGATGATTACTATCGCTTCAACGATCGTCATAGCCGCTGCGAGTATTCTTGTGTGTTTTCTCATATGCCAATCCTCCCTGATATGTCACATTTTTTCTACAACATAATTATTCCTGTGAAAGTACGGTCCGATGTAAACATTCTGTATCTTAACTCAGATCGTCCGGATGTATCACACTTCCGTCAATCGCGTTGATAAATACAGGGCATGCATTTGTAGTGTCTTTCTGCAGCAATTCCAGACTCCATGCCGGAATATAACTGTATTTTTGCATATCAGTCCGGTTGTTTACCCTTATGTATGCAAGTTTTAGAGTGTAATATTTTACATTTTTATCCAGTACATATTCCTCAGCATTGTTTTTAAGCTCATCCCGGGCAATATCAAATATATTTTCTAAAGGAAGCATTTCTACATTTTCCTGTTTTCTTACTATACTTACCGGGCAGTCTATATAAAAAGTACATATACCATATTTATCAACATAAAAATTGTAGAATTCATTATCAAAAGTATCCTCTATACTATCACCATATTTCATATTGTATCCGCTGTAATCCATCGGATTTAAAGCATCATCAAATAATATTTTGCCAACTCCGATATTGTAGTAAAATCTATAACCACTTACACACTCATGTATATCATCTTCCTGATACACATGATCGGCTCTTTCGTTATATCCACTCCATTTCAGCTGCGAGCTCTCAGTCTGTGGGATGGATGAAAAACCTGTCTCTTTCAAAAAACTGTCTATCATATTCCCCGCTTCTTCTATTGTGATACCCGATTCATTTTCCTCCTGCGCGATTTCCTCTCCCGATGTATCCTGTGAATCCGTGATATCATTTACCGTATCATATTCCATGAGTGAATCCGGTCCAAAGTATTGCTGCACATATCCATCGTTAAATATATTACTCCACTCATATTCATTACTTCCTGCCTTTTTGGTATATCCTTCAATCGGACCTGCGCCAATTCCCGACAGCCATTTATTTTCATCACCATCTGCAACAAAATTCACGTTATACCAGGTGTTTCCTTTTTTCCCTACAAACTCATCACATGAATCATACTCTGTAGCTATAGTCCATTCATCCCCGGCATTTTCCAGATAATGCGTATACTCCTTCAAAAACTCAGCTCTGTTTCCTGTGCCAGATGTATCAGTTGGTGTTGTTGAGGAATTTATGGAATCAATAAGATTTTGAAGCTGTGTTTTTGTCCAATGTTCTTTATCATAGTAATAAATCTGCGACTCTCCAAAGTATGCCTTCAATACCTTTTCCTTGAGCTTTGCAGTATAAGGTATCTTTTCCACTTCAACTACTGACATTGTCTTACAATCAGGCAGTTCCACTTTTGCACTTATATCTATATTTACATTTCCAATTTCTGTCTGCACGGAAAACTCATCGCTGTAGGTCTCATCTGTACTAAAATCCTTTACATTGCATACAGCACTTTTTGTCAGTTTTTCTGTATCAGTGCCATAATCTACCTTTTTATCTGCACAGCCTGCCAGTGATGTGAGGATAAGTGCCTCGATGAGTGTCATAATTGCTGCAAATAATCTCATATTTCGTGAAGATATGTTACCCCTTTTATCCATATGTGGTTCTCCTTTTTTGTGTTCCCTGTTGTTATAATGAGTATATATGTCAGTTGTAAACTTTTTGTATCATACATTGCATTTTTTATTATAAAAACCCGGTCTGCACATACTTATGCAAACCGGGTCTATATCACTTCTCATGAATCGCATATACATATTCATTTTCCTGTAAAAACTGCAGCACCTCATAGCTTTCATTATTTTTTTGCTCCACTGCTGTTGTCTCGGATATCAGGTTAAGCTTTGAAAAATCTATCCCGCTGTAGTCAAAATATCCTTTGTAAGCAGACAAATCATTTTCTGCCTGTGATTCATCATCTGCCTGCAAAACCTCTTTATATTCACTCATATCACTAATATCCTTCATATGTGCTTTTGCCATAATGATTGTCCCATCCTCAAGCATCCAGATTGTATGATTTTGTGTACCATCATACTTCTCAAACCTGATTATCCAGTAATATGCCGTATATGTGTTAAAGGTATTATCCGATGCCTTTTTCGCTGCTGCCTCCCACGTATACCAGTTAGAGTAGTCAGGTGAAAGATTTACAGGATAGAGCTTTTCGTCATAAAGCTTTTCCATGCTTTTTCTGCATGTGGCAACTGCCTGATAATCCTGCTCATCCATCTCATAAGAGGCAGCATCATCTGTCGTGCTGTCCCACTGCCCATCTATGAGCGAGAGCTTCTCCGACAATTTCAGATTGGCAGATGCTTCCTTTGCCATTACAGAGCCTGAAGGCAGATAGCTTTTAGGAACCTTCGCCACATGATCATGTTCACTTTTCTGGTTTGCCTCAAGCACTATGCCAGGCACCATGATGCCTGCTATTACTATACAGATTACTGCAACAGACATTATTATTAATTTGAAGCTGTCTTTTTTCATATCTTCCTTTAAATCTTACGAATTTACCATTTTTTATATCTATATTGCGTTCAGATTACCACGGCAGCAAAATCCTCATCGTTGTTCCGCATCCGGGTTCACTTTCTACTGAAAGTACTGCATTATGGTGTTCTAAAATGATTGCCACAAGAGACATTCCGATTCCGGCACCGCCCTCTTTTCTGGCTCTTGATTTGTCTGCCATATAAAACTCATCACAGATTTTTGCCGCCTGCTCTTTAGTCATTCCAATTCCGTGATCAATTATGCAGATTTCATATGCCCTCATACATTTCCTGTCATCTGCTGATTCGTCTTCGCCTATATCCGTTTTATCTTTACGTATATTACAAGCCATATTGTCCACAAATTTTCCTGTAACCTCAACCTGCTGACCTTCTTCTGACGCTTTTCTTGCATTATCCATCATATTGACAAGTGCTGTAACCAGAAGTTCTCTATTCACGGTCAGCACAGCATCCTCTATCTCTGTTTCTATAGTAAGATGCCTGTTTTCGTATGCAGGCTCAACAACCTTTACCACCTCTGCACAAAGATCTGCCATATGAACCCGCGCTTTTTCAATATCATGCCGGCGCAGATATATCAGCTCAAAAAGCTTCTGCGACATGCTCTCCAGACGTTTTCCCTCCGAAAAGATATATCCAAGCGCCATCATCTGCTCCTCTCTCGGAAGCTCCAGTGAACGCATCGTGTCTGCATATCCAATGATTGACGTCATAGGGGTTTTTATCTCGTGGGTAAAATCCGCCACAAACTGCTCACGCCTGTGCACCATATCGTTAAGCTCATCTACATGATCCGATACTGCCTGCGCCATGATATTAAATTTCTGTGCAAGAAGTCCTATCTCGTCATGACTTTTTACGTTTACCCTTGTGGCATAATCCCCCTGCGCTATTTCCTCGCTGACATGGTTAAGCTTCTCGAGCGGCTTTGTCATGTACCTGCTGATAAAATACATTGCTGCCGACTCCGCAATCAATATGACTATTATTATCAGCCTGAAATATTTTATCTGCTCATCAAGCAGTGTATACGCCTCTGATGCATCGCATTTACTTACTATACAGAGATTTTTTTCATCTATCACACTCTGCGATGTAACATAGACATAGTGCTTTTGGGATTCTTCTTTAATCACATAGTTTTTGTTTCCTGTTGTGAGATTTTTAAAAAGTGTATCACTTATCCTTGCATCACTTTTGTCATCTGTATATACTTTTTCACCATCAAAATATATGTAGAAAAATGAATCCCTTGAGCGCACACCGCTGCTTACACGGCTTCCGATCTGCGGAAGTTGCGCGGCTATTGATGATGCGGAAATGCTGCTCTTTTCTGCATTATTGTTATCTGTATTATTGTTCGAATTTTCAGAATTATCTGCGTTTTGAGACACGGAATTATCGGAAACTGAATTTAAAAGCTGCAAAAGCTCATACTCCACAGAGGACTGTACCAGATTATTCTGCACAATAGCGTTTTTAAGCTGTGTCTGCTTCGCCAGCTCAAAATTCTTGTGTATCATGAGGTATCCCACCAGCCCCAGTCCAAGTGAAAGCAGTATTAAGTTTGTGAACAATACCTTGTACCTGAATTTCATTTATCCCTCTTTTTGTATATTACGCTTACCCATATTCAATGGTCTTTAGTTTTCTATTCTTCCAGCCTGTATCCTGCCTTAAATACGGTTTTAAGGCTGTCTCCTATATCAAGCTTTTTGCGCAGTCTCTGTATGTGAAGATCGAGAGTCCTCGACTCGACAGAGTACTCACTTCCCCATATTTCTTCATATATCTTTTCTCTGAAAAGTGTGATATTTTTATTGCGCATCAAAAGCTCAAGCAGCTCAAATTCCTTTGGTGTAAGCTCTATATGCTTTCCTGCCTTTGATACATTCTGGTTTTTCGTATCGATAGCTATATCCTTAAAGGTGAGCTGCTGCTCCATCTTATTATAACGTCTTAGCACTATATTTACCCGAGCTAAAAGCTCAACAATCTCAAAAGGCTTTACCATATAGTCCTCGGCACCGGACGTGAGACCTCTTAGCCTGTCATCTAAAGTGGCCTTGGCTGTGAGAAATATCACAGGTATGCCAAGCGGCTTTATGTATTCCATAAGCTCAAAGCCGTTTAACTTCGGCAGCATTACATCAAGTATTATCAGGTCAAAATTTCTCTCCTCCAGAATATCCGCTGCCTCCATACCATCAAAGGCACAGGTGCAGCTATAGCCTGCTTTCATGAGATTTAATCTGATGAGGTCTGATATCGGTTTTTCGTCTTCTACTATTAGTATTTCTATCATCATATTCCTTCTAAAACTTTATTATCCGTAACTATTATCCTTTATAAATCTTTGCATATTCTTCTTTTGCTGTCAATCCTAAGGATTATATATTCAGCCTGTATTATGCATGGCTGTTTATATATTAGCAGATACTTGTATCTAAAATGTATCAGTCGCAAGCAATTACATACGAAAAATCCGCCATGC
>ERZ1106943.2834-NODE-2834-length-14146-cov-2.852672_pt1 | contig 14146 bp, 9 predicted proteins | sample MGYA00403671_ERZ1106943 | MGnify/ENA primary metagenome ERZ1106943 (study PRJEB35170, sample SAMEA104062427) | human gut metagenome | biome: human gut; feature: human-associated habitat; material: faeces | place: Denmark | collected 2012-06-14 ...
CGTCGAGGACTCCGGCCGCGGCTGGCGTCGCGTCGTCGCCTCCCCCGATCCCAAGAAGATCGTCGAGGCTGACTCCATCCTCAACCTGCTCGACAACGAGTTCATCGTCATCGCCTGCGGTGGCGGCGGCATCCCCGTCGTCCGCGACTACGAGAACAAGGGCTGCTACAAGGGCGTTCCCGCCGTTATCGACAAGGATCTGGGCGGCGAGCTGCTGGCCGAGGACTGCGACGCCGACGTCCTGTTCCTGCTGACCGCCGTTGAGCATGTCGCCATCAACTTTGGCAAGCCCAACCAGGAGGAGCTCGAGGACCTCACCGCCGACGAGGCCGAGCGCCTGGCCGACGAGGGCCAGTTCGGCAAGGGTTCCATGGAGCCCAAGGTCCGCGCCGCCATCAAGTTCGCCCGCTCCCGCAAGGGCCGCACCTGCATCATCGGCGCCCTGGACAAGGCCGCCGAGACCATGGCCGGCCTCTCCGGTACCCGCATCCACGAGTAGTCCCTACTCCGTTGCATCTCTCGTGGGCGCCAGGCAAAGCGCCCACAGACTAGCCTCTCTTCATGAGCCCTGCAGTCCGCTCCGACTGCGGGGCTTTTGCTATCGGTAGTCATTGGGGACAGACTTAAATGAGTAGCACCAATCAACTGCGGAAAGTGCATCTCACAATGAGCGTCCAAAATGGGGCACAGTTTCCCCGGGGCCCTCAACCGGAAAATACATCCCGGAATCCAGCTGAATAGTGGGGCACACTTTCCCAATCGGGTCCCAAGCGGAAACTGCATCCCATTCCAGACAAGAATTCCGGGACACACTTTCCGCAAACAAAGAAGGCCACATAACGTGGCCTTCGTCTTGCGCAGGACTGTCCGAGCAGGGAACCTTATATGCCTCCGCCTGGACAGACGTTTCAGTTGTGGCTCAGCAGCTAGCAGCTACTTGATCTTGGTCGTGCCCGGCGCCAGGTTGGGGTCGGTCTCGTTGGCCTCGGTCTGGAAGTGCTCGGTATACACGTTCTTGCCGTCGCGGAACATCTCGTAGTACTGCATCTTGGCGTAATCCTCGCGCGCCTTGGTGGCGGCTGCCGCTGCGGCGTCGTCACCGGTGACGTTGGAGGAGAGCGCCCAGCGCAGGCTGGCGTCCTCGTAGCCCACCGAGTTGATGGCGGGCAGCGACTTACGCAGCGTCATGTGCGCTTTCTGGTAGTCGGTCAGCGGGGCGCCGATCAGCTGCATCAGCTGGGTGGACAGGTAGTTGGTGGACAGGTCGTCGGTCTCGCTCGTCTGGTCGCAGCCGGCAACGTCGTAGTTGGCCCAGATGATGTAGTCGGTCTGCCACAGGCGCTCCTGATGCGTAGCATCGTCTTCGCCGGTAAACCACTTGTCATTGAACTTGGACGGGAAGAACGGCTGGTGGTCGCCCCAGAACACCACGACCACCTTACGGTCGAGCTTGCTCAGGGCGTTGAGGAAGTAGCGCAGCGCCTGGTCGGACTGCTCGATGCACGAGACATACTCGTCGACATCGGAGAGCGTGCCGTCCTCGACGGTCTTGGCGTCCAAATCGGTCGTGTCGATATTCAGGTGCATCTGCTTGTCGACCGGCAGCAGGCCCGTATCGTAGCCCGAGTGGTTCTGCATGGTCACGTCGAAGATAAACTGCGGATCGGCGTTCTGGTCGAGCAGCTCAAGAATCTTGTCGTAGGTAGCCTGGTCGGTCACCATGCCGCGCAGGGTGTCGGCTCCCTGGAAGTCATTGATAGACAGGAACTGGTCAAAGCCAAAGTCCTTGTAGACGTTCTCGCGGTTCCAGTTGGTCGCGTGGTTGGGGTGCATGGCCGTGGTGGAATAGCCGAGCGATTTGAACTGTTCTGCCAGGTTCCCGGTCGTCTCCATGTTGTAGATGGTGTAGGGGTACACGCCCGAGCCCAGGTTGGCCATGGAGTTGCCGGTCATAAACTCAAACTCGGTATTGGCGGTACCGCCGCCGTAGGCGCTCACATAGAGCTTGCCGCGGCTGAGGCAGTTGGACAGGTTCTTAAAGTACTGCGGGCCCTCGTAGCCGGCGCGCATGTTCTGGTAGATCGAAAGGTCTGAGAAGGTCTCGTTCATGATGGCGATGACCGTGGGCTTCTCGCTGTCGAACTGCTCCTTTGCGGCGGCGCGCTCGTCGCTCTTGGCCGCGTCGGACTTGTCGTAGGCCTTGGCGTACTTTTTGAGCGTGGCCTTGGTATCGTCGACGGAGTAGTCGGCGGGTTTGGGCGGCTTGATGGACTGCGCCGCACTAATAAAGGCGGGCAGGTAGCCCTCGCGCCAGTAGCTCTCGAGCGGGCGCCAGGTGTAGACGGTGATGCCGAGGGTGTTGTAGTAGTCGATGAGCGTGACATGCGCGGTTACGCCGCCCAGGCACAGCACTGCCACGAGCAGGTTGGTGAGCAGCATGCGCTTGGCGTTGGCGGCACCCTTCTGACGGTGCGGTGCCACCAGGCCGGCATACTCGCACAGCAGCATGGCGATGGCGGTAAAGCCCATGGACAGCACACAGAACAGCGAGATGGAGAAGGTGTAGCCGGTGCCGGCGACCGCGGCGGCGGTGGAGATGGCCGAAAGGTCGCCCGGCTGGATGGGCATGGATTTAAACGTGATGACGAAGAACTCGGCAATGCCCAGGACAAAGAGGGCAAAGGCCAGGACCGCGGGAGCTGCGCCGTGGCGCTGGAACAGGAAGAACAAGCCGATCATGAGCACGGTGATGATGGCCCACTCGAGCAGGATGCACAGGGGGTAGACCCAGGTAAAGTCGTGGTTGGACGAGACCTCCATGCCCAGCAGCGCAAAGACGCCGGCGAGCAGCAGGCACAGGACGGCGGCGACGAGTGGTTTGCCCACAAAGGCGCCGCGCAGGCGGGCGAGCTTGCCGGTGGGGGCGGGGGCGTCGGGCTTGGCGAACGCAAAGACGCGCGGGGCGATGCGATCGCGGGCGATGCTGGCCCAGGCGCATCCGGTGAGGATGGCGTTGGTCAGGATGAGCATCACAAAGGCGAGCGGCTCGTTTTGGGCGACGAGGCCAATGGCGCCCCAAATAGTCAAAAAGACCTGGAACAGGCCGAAGACGACGCTCCACCCAAGAGCGCTTTTGGCAACGGTGCCCGACTGAGCGCGAATGGCCTTGGCCTCGCGCAAGACAAGGTAGACGGTCGCCGCAAGACCGACGAGCGAGATGGCGGCAGCGAACATGCTGAGACTCCTCACAAACTAAAACGTACGAAAGCGGGGGTTTACCCGATTGTTACCAAGATATGCGCTGCAATTGGTGGCTGCGCACAACAACCAGCCATATTAACGCGCACGTGCGGCGGTGTGGCGCAATGTAGTGGCGGCCTGCGCGATAATGGACGGGAATTACACGGAAACGTAAAGGCTTCTTAAAGAATTAGCGAGGATAGAGCTATGGGCGAGCAGGTTTGTATGACGGGCACCGAGTACTGCGGCGGAGCTGTGGGCGTGGACGCGGGCGGCTATCCGGTCGAGACTACGGGCAACGCGGCGCTGGACATCTTGGAACACCGCTCGTCCACGCGTGCCTTCGCGCGTGATGACGACGACCGTCCCGTGGCGGTGACCGACGAGCAGCGGGCGGCGATCTTGCATGCGGCGAGCCGCGCGCCGTCGGCGGGCGCCATGATGATGTATTCCATCGTGAGCATCCGCGAGCAGGCAACGCTCGACCGCCTGGCCGACCTGTGCGACCACCAGCCCATGATCGCCAAGGCGCCCTGGGCACTTATATTTGTGGTCGACTATGCCAAGTGGATCGATCTGTTTGAGCACGTGGGCTGCTTTGAGCCCGAGTTTGTAGAGCGTACGGGCAAGGCGCCCCGCCGCGCGCCGGGTCTGGGCGACTTTGCCATCGCGGCTCAGGATGCCGTGATCGCCGCGCAAAACGCCGTGGTTGCCGCCGAGGCCCTGGGGCTGGGGAGCTGCTATATTGGCGACATCGTCGAGAACGCCGAGGAAGTTGCCGCGCTGCTCGATCTGCCGCCCTATACCATGCCGCTGTCGATGCTCATCATCGGCACGCCTCGTAAGGAGCGCCCAGCCATTGCACATCCCGTGGTGAACCTGGTGCACGAGGAGCGCTACTGCCGTGCGGATGCCGCGACTATGGACGCGCAGGTGGCCGAGATGGACGCGATGTTCCGTCCGCATGCTCGCGAGGTGGGGGAGCGCGTCGTGGATATCTACACACGCAAGCACACGAGCCCCTTTATGGCCGAGATGAGCCGATCCATGGAGTGGTGGTTCAAAAACTGGCTCGGAAAATGACAAATGTGACAAGGGGACAGTCCCTTTGTCACATTCCATATCGCCGCGGTGGCCTAAAGACTGTATAAATCTTTATCTAGCTGGGAAAACAGTGCATTAAAACATGGGCCGATTACCTATAATCCCCTCGAACGTTAAAGTTGGGAGGAAACCGGCTTATGGAACAAAAGGCCAAGGAGGCAGCCTCGCACGCTGCGATTCCTGTGAGCATCTCGGCGATGCTCGTCACGCTGGGCGTGGTGTACGGCGATATCGGCACCAGCCCCATGTATGTAACCAAGGCGCTCGTTGCCGGCAACGGCGGCATCGGAAGCGTCACGGAGGAGTTCGTGCTCGGCGCGCTCTCCCTTGTCGTGTGGACGGTCACGCTGCTGACCACCATCAAGTATGTGCTCATCTCGCTGCGCGCCGATAACCATGGTGAGGGCGGCATCTTTGCCCTGTACAGCCTGGTCAAGCGCTGCGGCAAGTGGCTTATCATCCCCGCCATGCTGGGTGGCGCCGCGCTGCTCGCCGACGGCATCCTGACGCCGGCCGTTACCGTTACCACGGCCATCGAGGGCCTGCGCACCATCCCGGCGGTCCATGCCGTGCTGGGCGATGACCAAGGCCGCGTCGTCGCCATTACGCTCGCCATCATCATCGTGCTCTTCTTGGTACAGCGCATCGGTACGGCCAAGATCGGTCACGCCTTTGGCCCTATCATGACGCTGTGGTTCCTGTTCCTGGGCGGCACGGGTCTGTTCTTTGTCTTCCAGCACCCCGCCGTGCTGCTGTGTCTCAACCCGGTGCGTGGAATCGCCTTTTTGCTGAGCCCCAACAACCACGCGGGCATCATGATTCTGGGCAGTTGCTTCCTCGCCACCACCGGTGCCGAGGCGCTCTACTCCGACATGGGCCACGTCGGCCGCGGCAACATCTACGCTACCTGGCCGTTCGTTAAGTGCTGCCTGCTGCTTTCCTATATGGGCCAGGGCGCTTGGCTTATGAACAACGCTGCCAACCCCGAGCTCATGGGCATTGCCGACCTCAACCCGTTCTACCAGATGCTCGCCCCGGGCCTGCGCCCGTTTGCCGTCGGCCTTTCCACCGTCGCGGCCATCATTGCCTCGCAGGCGCTCATTACCGGCGCATTCTCGCTGGTGTCCGAGGCCAGCCGTCTGGACCTCATGCCGCACATGCAGGTCTTCTACCCTGCCGAGACCAAGGGCCAGCTCTACATCCCCATGGTCAACAACGTCATGCTTGTCGGTTGCGTCATCGTGGTGCTGCTGTTCCAGAACTCGGCGCATATGGAAGCCGCCTACGGCCTTGCCATTACGCTGACTATGATGTGCACCACGCTGCTGCTCTTCTTCTACCTGCACGAGGAGCGCAAGCTCAAGGTCGCGCCGTGGATCTTCGCGGCCTTCTTCCTTTTGCTCGAAGGTTTCTTCTTCGTGAGCTCGCTCACCAAGTTCTTCCACGGCGGCTATTTCACCATCCTCATGGCCGCGCTCATCATGGGCATCATGGTGTGCTGGTACAACGGTACGGCTGTTGAGCAGCGCCAGTTTACGCTGCTGCCGCTGCGCAGCTACCTGCCGCAGCTCAAGCGCCTTCGCGATGACGATCGCTACGAGCGCCTGAGCGACAACATCGTGTACCTGACTAAGGACACCCATACCGATTACATCGACCGTGATATCGTCTACTCGATCTTGGACAAGCATCCCAAGCGCGCCCGCGCCTGGTGGTTCGTGAATGTCGAGACCATGGACGAGCCGCATACCTTTGCCTATTCGGTCGAGACGTTCGGCACCGACTACGTGTTCCGAGTGCATCTGTACCTGGGCTACAAGATCAACCAGCGCGTCAATGCCTATCTGCGCCAGGTCGTTCAGGACCTGGCTGCCACCGGCGAGCTGCCGCCGCAGACGCATGACTACTCGGTCTACAAGGATCCGGGTAACATCGGCACGTTCAAGTTCGTCCTGATCCGTAAGCTGCTGGCGCCCGAAAGCGATGTGGAGCCGAGCGAGCGTACGGCTATCACGCTCAAGTACATCATCCGCCGTGCCGCCGGCACGCCCGCGCGTTGGTACGGCCTGGAGAACTCCAACGTGAGCTTTGAGTACGTGCCGCTGTTCACCAAGTTCAAGGCCGTGAACAAGATGCAGCGCCTGGCCCCCAACGAGCGGCCGTAGTCGCCGACAGGCTGCATGGAGTTGGTTTTCGATGAACAAGATTGAGGCCGGGGAGGTAAACATGGATACAAAGGCGCTCGATGGCCGCGAGGTGGTTGCCGAGCTGGTACGTGAGGCACGCGCCGACGCCGCCGAAGATCGGTTCTTTACGAATCGTGCCAACATGGACATGGCCGACCGCGTGATCTCGATCGTGGTGACGCTGCTCGTCGCGGCGTGCGTTTGCGCGCTGCTCGCGCACGTGCTGTTTGTCTAACGACCGCAGGTTGCAAAGGCTATACACTTGGAACCACCACAAGGGAAACCACCACAAAGGTGCCTGTCCCTTTGTGGTGGTTTTGTTTTTGAGAGAGGGGCGGGGCGCTGATGGACGTCCGTACGGACGGCGATATTGCCGATAGCTTTTGGTGGCGGCGCACAACGCTGACGCGCCGCACTCCTCTGTATGACGCCTGCGTGTCGGTGGGGCTGCTGGTCGGGGCGACGATTGTGGGCGCGCTGCTCGACCATCCGGGTCTCGCGCCGAGCATCATGATCGTCTATGTGTTCGCCGTTCAGCTGTGCGCATTCTTTACCTGGAGTCGCCTGTATTGCCTGCTGAGCTCGGCTGTCGCCGTGGCGATCTACAACTTCTTGTTTGTCGACCCGCGCTGCTCGCTGTCGTTTATCGACCGTGTCTATCCCGGCATGTTCTTCATCATGTTTGTGGTCTCGCTTGTGTCGAGCTCGATTGCGTTGGCCCTGCGCCGTGCCCTGGCGCAGGCCGCTGCCAGCGACCGCCGCACGCATATGGTGCTCGAGACCAACCGCATGCTGCAGCGCTGCGCCGACGAGCAACAGATCGTTCACGCCATGGCCACGCAGCTGGCGCGTCTTTCGGGTTGTCCGGTCGTGTGGTACAGCGCTGACGCCGAGGGCGATGACCTGCTGCCGCGTGCGACATACACGGCCGTGGGCGATGCCGCGCCGGTGCACGAGCTGGCGCCGCAGATGCCGCCGCGGCTCTCGGCGTCCGCCTATGTGGGAACGCCGCTCGACGCCACGTTTGGCGGCTCGGCGTTTTATGGCATCTACCTGACGGTTCGCACGGGCGACGGCTTCGTGCGCTCGGGCGACCCCGCCTCGGTAGTGGGCGTGCTGGCTATCGTTGCCGAGCCCGACGTGCTGACGCATGAGGAGCGGACGCTTGCCGATGCCATCGTGAGCGAAGGCGAGCTGGCACTCGATCGCGCCCGCGCCATGGAGGCCCGCGAGGAGGCGGCGGTGCTCGCCAAAAACGAGCAGCTGCGCGCCAACCTGCTGCGCTCCATCTCGCACGATCTGCGCACACCGCTTACCAGTATTTCGGGTAATGCCGACGTGCTGCTCGACCAGGGCTCGACCGGCACCGCCGTGCTCGATGCCCAGACGCGCCGCGGCCTGCTTCTATCCATTCGCTCGGATGCGCTGTGGCTCAACGCCACCGTCGAGAATCTGCTTGCCATCACCAAGCTCGAGGGTGGCGGTATGCGCCTGTCGACCACGCTCGAGCTCATGGACGATATCGTCGAGGAGGCGCTGCGCCACGTAAATCCGGCCGTGCGCGAGCACGACCTTAAGGTGGTGGCGTGCGATGAGCCGGCGCTCGTCAATGTCGATGCGCGCCTGATGGTGCAGCTGGTGGTCAATCTGGTGAACAACGCCATCACCTATACGCCCGCGGGCTCGCATATCATGATTTCGATTAGCGTCGACGATGGACGCGTGGCGTGCTCGGTGGCCGATGATGGTCCGGGCATCGCACCCGAGGATCGCGAACGGATCTTCGAGTCGTTCTATACCGCCAACCATGGTCTGGCCGACAGCCACCGCAGCGTTGGCCTGGGTCTTTCGCTCTGCCGTTCCATTGCGTTGGCGCATGGCGGTAGCATAGAGGTTGCCGCGGCGGACCCGCACGGTTCGGTCTTTACGATTGAACTTCCCGCCGCCGACGTTTCGTTTGATAAGGAGTAGCGCTGTGCCGAACTCTGCCGTAAAACCGCTCATCTTGGTCGTTGAGGACGACCCCGCCGTTCGCAATCTTATTGTTGCCGCGCTCGAGGCGCACGGCTTGCGCCATATGGCTGTGGAGACCGCCCATGCCGCCATCGCCGCCGCCTCGTCGCAGGCGCCGAGCATTGTGCTGCTCGATCTGGGCCTGCCCGATATGGACGGCGTCAAGGTGGTGGAGTCGGTGCGCGCATGGTCGGGCATGCCGATCATCGTGGTCTCGGCGCGCAGCGAGGACGCGGACAAGATTCGCGCGCTCGATGCCGGTGCCGACGACTACCTGACCAAGCCGTTTTCGGTCGAGGAGCTGCTCGCGCGCATTCGCACGACGCTCAGGCGCCTTTCGTATGCACAAACGGGTGGCGTTGTCTCCGAGGGCTCGTTCGATACCGGTGAGCTGCATATCGATTTTGATGCCGGCATCGCCACGATGGATGGCGAGGAGCTGCATCTGACGCCGATCGAGTATAAGCTCCTGTGCCTGCTGGCGCACAACGCCGACAAGGTACTGACGCACCAGTTTATCCTGCACGAGATTTGGGGCACGGCAACCAAGAGCGACCTGGCGAGCCTGCGCGTCTTTATGGGCACGCTGCGCAAGAAGATTGAGTCCGACCCCGCGCATCCGCGCTATATCCAGACGCACGTGGGTATTGGTTACCGATTGGTCATCCAGGGATAGGTCGGCATCCGCCATCCCAATATGAGTTGCGGTGAAATACGGTCTAAATTTACCTAATTCCAGGCAAAACAGTCCGTATTCCACCGCAACGTTGTCTATTTATCCTTGGGCTTGCTGGCGTAGAACTTCTTCTTTTTGGACTTGCCGGCAGGGGAGGGTTTGCTGGCAAAGTTGGACTTGCCGTGGCCGGCCTGCGCGTGCGCGGGCGCTGCTGCACGGGGCTTGCGGGCCTCGGGGTTGCGCAGCTTCTCGGTTCGCTCGGCAATCTCCTCGGCGCTAAAGCCGACTTCGGCCATGGCGTCCTCGATGGGCAGGCGGCGCACGATATAGCAGTGGTGCACCTTCTGGTTGCGTGCGAAATCCTCGGGGATGGTCTGCGCCGTAATGTCCTCCAGCACGACGCCCGCGCGCGCGAGCTTGCGCGTTTCGGGGCGGAAACCGCGCAGGTTGCAGCTAAAGATGGCATGGCCGCCCTGTGCAAGCAGGCGTGAAACGCCGGCCAAAAGCTCAACATGGTCGCGCTGGACATCCCAGGTGCGGCGGCCCATCTTGGACGAGTTCGAAAACGTGGGCGGGTCGACAAAGATCAGGTCCCAGCGGTTGCGCGTCTGGCGCTGGTCGCGAATCCAGGCGAGCACGTCGTCGCGCACAAAGTGATGCTGCGGCCCCACAAAGCCGTTCTGGCGCATGTTGCGCTCGGCCCAGTCTAGGTAGGTGTTCGAGAGGTCGACCGTCACGGTCTCCTCGACGCCGCCGTCTGCCGCATAGCAGGTGGCGGTGCCGGTATAGGCGAACAGATTGAGGAAGCGGCGTGCCTGTTTTGCGTGCTCGCGCACCAGGTTGCGGGTGACGCGGTGATCCAAGAAGATGCCCACATCCAAATAGTCGTCAAAGTTGACGGCAAAGGTAAGGCCGCCCTCTTCGATGAGCGGCAGACGACGGCGCGCGATGTTGGTGCGCTCGCCCGATGCGCCTTTGCCGGCGCCCTGCTTGCCGTACTGCGAGCCGCCGCGCGAGCGCATGCGGGCCTTGGCGTGCACATGCTCGGCGGGAACATCTAGGATGCACGGCGCGATGGCCAGAATGTCGAGCATGCGGGCCTGGGCTAGCGCGGGATCGATGGTCTTAGGCGCGGCGTACTCGGCGATGACGAGCCAGCGGCCCGGCGTCTGCGGGCAGCCCTCGTACAGGTCAATGGCGGCGGAGTAGTCGGGCAGGTCGGCATCGTAGACGCGGTAGCAGCTAACGCTCTCGCGCTTTGCCCACTTTCGACGCAGACGGGCGTTCTTGCGCAGGCGGTTGGCGAACTGCTCGGACTCCGGGATGAGCACGGGCAGCGGCTTGCCGTCGCCCAAGTCGAGTGCGGCGGTAGGTTCGGGCATGAGGGCGTCGGCGGCTTCGTCTTGAGCGTCTGCGGTCTGCTCCTCGGCATCCGCGCTGGTCGCAGCCTCAAACGCTGCGGCGGCGTGGTCGAGCGAAGGCCAAACCTCAATAGCTGCCTCCTCGTTATTGGGCATGACGGCGATCGAGCGCTCGGGCTCGGCGTGGAGCGCGCGGGCCAGCAATCCGTCACGGGTGAGCGCGGCGACCGGTGCCGAAGCGAGCTCGGGCGCGCGGCGCAGCTCGCCGACCAGCGTCATGGCGTCGTGCATGAGCGAAAGCGGGGTCTCAGTGGTGTCTGCGACCACGGCGGCGCCGGCGACAGCGCCCGCATGGTCCAGCACGGTGCCGGACTTGGCGGCGCAAAAATCGACAAAGCGCTTGTAGCCGGCACACTTGACCATGCGCTCGGCGGTCTTGCGGGCGGCGGGGTCGATGTCTACGGCCACGATGCGCGCCTCGCGCTCGCGCGCTGCCGCCTCGCGCTCGCGCGCCTCGGCAAGCAGCTGCTTCCACAGAGCGGCGTCGTGCAGCTGCCAGCCCTCAAAGCCCCAGCGCTCGCGTGCGGCGCCCGGGGCGCGGTCGGTCAGAATGTTCACGGCTTCCAGCAACAGGCCGCCGCCGGCGCACGAGGCATCGATTAGCGTGGGAAGGGCTTCATTCTCGTAATCGTCGGCCGTCAACTCGCGCTCGCACAGTGCGGTCCAGCCGACCTGCGCCAGCACCAGGGCGGCGTAGTCGGGGCGCAACACGTGCGCACCCTCGCCGGCACGGGTCGCCGCGGGCGGCAGGCGCTTGAACAGCGGGTCGCCCGAAAGGTCCAGGCTGATGCTCGCGCGGCGCTGGCGCAGCGAAAGCAACAGGTGAACGTCGGGATCGGCAGCGTCGACATCGGCGCGACGGCCCGTGGTCTCGGCCAGACGGTCGCACAGCGCGTCCTTGGCGCGCAGGGCCGAGAAGCGCGTGTTGCGCAGCTGCTCGGTCACGCCGCGGGCGGTGATGGCAATGGTGGCGCCGGGGCGGACGATGTTCTCCCAGGCGATGTCGTAAACGCTATCGTACAGCTCATCGGCATCCTGCGCCTCAAAGCGCCCGAGCACCGCAAACACGCGGCTCGCTAGGCGCGACCACAGACAGGCGCGGTAGCCTTCTTCGAGCTCGCCCTCAAACGTGGCGCGGCCCTTCAGCCGGCGAACATGCGAAAGCCCGAGGCGTTTAAGCTCATCGGCGAGTGCGGACTCAAAGCCTTCGGGGCAGCTTGCGTAAAATTCCATGGGTGACCTCTCTGGTTGCGTCGCTCCATTATATGATGGATGCTTCGTTTACTCTCGCCCCCGAAAGGAACCCATATGATTGATGCGTGTCCCGAACCCGCTGTGCTCTTTTTTGACGTGGACGGCACGCTGACGTCGTTCGATCCCGACAACATGACCGACAAGGACTTTTCGGCGGTTCGCCCCTCGCAGGCGGTCGTCGAGGCGTTTCATCGTCTGCGCGACGCGGGACACAAGGCGTTTATCTGCACGGGTCGCCCCCTGTGGCTCATCGCCGATAGCTTGCGTGCGCTCGACCCCGCGGGCGTCGTTGCCATGGCGGGCGCCACGCTCGAGGTCGAGGGCCGCGTGGTGTATGAGGACTGCTTTGACGAAGACATTGTTGAGGAGCTTGCACGCCGTATGGCCGCGGCAGGGATTGAAGCCTTTTTCGAGACCAACGTGGCTACTTTTGCCCTGGAACCCGCGGGTGTTGAGCAGTCGTCTCTGATCGGCACTTCTGTGGTGCACAGCACCGAGGAAATGCGCGTCGACGGCCGTCTGCGCGTGGGCAAGGTAGGCATCGTCGCGAGCGACCTGGCTCGCGTAGCCAACGATGATGGCTTTATCGATCGCGAGTTTGAGCTGTGCAACACCGGTGGTCAGAATCGCGAGCTGAGCCCCAAGGGCATCGACAAGGGCGTGGGCGTGGCGCGAGCGCTGGAATACCTGGGTCGCACCGGCAACGCACGCACCTTTGGCTTCGGCGATTCGGGTAACGACCTGGGCATGCTCGCTGCGGTCGAGACGGCTGTCGCCATGGGCAACGCCATGCCTGAGGTCAAGGCGGTCGCCGACTACGTGACCGACGATGTCGCACACGACGGCACCGTCACAGCGATGCAGCATTTCGGCCTCATCTAATGAATCCCGCGTTCTGACGTTTGCTCAAACTGCGACTCTTTGCTTTTGCATGCTCAATCGATTTATCAATCCAAACACTGAGGTGTTTATACCGTTCGCCGAGAAGATAAAAAACCGCAGTTCACGCCTTGATAAACGTAGGTAAAGTGTTTAGCAGTTTATCGGCCGTATGCTAACGAAAGGAATCAGGCAGATGGCAATCAAGGTGTTCGCTGACGGTGCAAACCTCGAAGGCATGCTCGACATGTACGAGAACGGCAACGTTCAGGGTTTCACGACCAACCCGTCCCTTATGAAGAAGGGCGGCGTGATGGATTACCGCGCGTTTGCCAAAGAGGTCCTGGCTCACATCACCGATGTGTCCGTCTCGTTTGAGGTCTTTGCCGACGACGTCGAGACCATGGAGGTCGAGGCCCGCGAGATCGCTACCTGGGCCGAGAACGTCTACGTCAAAATTCCGTGCGTGACCACCAAGGGCGAGTCCACCGCCGAGCTGGTCCGCAAGCTTTCCGCCGACGGCATCAAGGTCAACGTCACTACCATCTTTACGCCTACGCAGGTCGATGAGATGGTCGAAGCCGTTGACGCCGAGACGCCGTCCATCATCTCGCTCTTTGCCGGCCGCATCGCCGACACCGGCGTCGACCCCATTCCGTTTATGACGGAGTCGGTTAAGAAGGCCGCCGCCAAGCCCAACTGTGAGGTCCTGTGGGCGTCCACGCGCGAGCTCATCAACATTTACCAGGCCGAGGCCTGCGGTTGCCAGATCATTACGGTGCCCAACAGCATCCTGGCCAAGCGCAAGAACATCGGCCGCGACCCGTACGAGGTCTCGCTCGACACCGTCCGCGGCTTTGCCAAGGATATCGCCGCTTTGGGCTTCCATATTCTGCCGTAACGCGAACACTGGCTACGCCGTGGGCTGCCGACACGAGCTTGCCAGTAGGTTGGCGCTTGGCTTCCATATCCTGCCGTGGGCAAAGGTACCCCCGCCTGCGCCGTGCAAAATTGAGAGTATTCAGCAAGGTAAAGGCTTTTACCAGTTGGGTGAAGCATGGAACGGCCCCCGTTTTGGCTCTGACGACGCTAAAACGGGGGCTGTTTTTGCTTTTTCGCCTCTGAGGGGCATCCGGAACGGCGGAATTTGCAGAATACTCGCGATTTTACACGTCGCTGCAGGGGGTACCCCTGCTTTGGCGGTTTACTTCCCCTGCACCATGGTGAGGGAGATCTTCTTGCGGTCGCGATCGACCTTTTCAACCCACACCTTGACCGTGTCACCGACGCGCACCACGTCGCTCGGGTGCTTGACAAAGCGGTTGGCCAGTTTGGAGATGTGCACGAGGCCGTCCTGGTGCACGCCCACGTCG
>ERZ1106943.2838-NODE-2838-length-14134-cov-6.046594_pt1 | contig 14134 bp, 7 predicted proteins | sample MGYA00403671_ERZ1106943 | MGnify/ENA primary metagenome ERZ1106943 (study PRJEB35170, sample SAMEA104062427) | human gut metagenome | biome: human gut; feature: human-associated habitat; material: faeces | place: Denmark | collected 2012-06-14 ...
ACCACAGGCTTATAGCCGCAGAGGAAACCACCAGCTGAGCTGGTGGTCATGATTTGCAAAAGATACATGGTTTGTTTAGAAAAATCTATTGCAAGAATTGTTTTCCTGCTTTACAATAGCCAAAAGAGTAGTTAATGAAAGCAGGGGGAATTATCATGAAGAAAAATCAACTGCCAAAGCAGGTATTAAATACGCTTTTGGCATATCAAATAAAATCCGATGATATTTTAGATGTTTGTCCGTTTGATTTATCTTTTGATTCGGAATATATCAGTGGATATTTGTTCTTGACAAGTACGAAAATCGGCGTTGCCAAGAGCCGCCATGAACAGATGACGGTTCGCTATTTCCGTGGAACGAAGACGGCAGATATGCAGTATGCAGAGGATGAAAAAGAATACATGCTGGAATGGTTTGATTTGGCGGATACTTCGCATATGAGAGTGGAAAAGCAGCTCGCGACAAATCTAGTCACAATTGATTATAAGGGCAAACCACTTTTATTAGCGGCGCTGACAAATCTGTATTTTGAACAGATGAATTTGTTTCGTAAAAGTTATAATAAGATAAAAAAATATCCAGAGGAAGCAGAAGAAGTGGAAGCGTCTGCGGATATTCAGGAGCAGAAAGCACAGTATTGTCCAAAGTGTGGAACGATGTACCCGGATCCAAAAAGAAAAATCTGTCCGAAGTGCATGAATAAACGTTCGATTTTTGGAAGAACGATGAAATATTTTCTTCAGTACCGTTTTAAGGTTATTATTATTTTTGCCTGCTATTTTCTGGCGGCCGGATTGAATCTTGTATGGCCTTATTTAAGCGGTACGGTATTGTATGATGAGATTCTGCCGGGGAAAGTTTCACAAAGTGAAATCGGGCGGTATGGTTTTGCTCTTTTGATGCTTGTGCTTGTAATGGTGTTGTCAAAACTTGTACAGCAGGGCGTCCAGTTGGTACAGGGAACTTTGATGGCACAGGTGGTTGCAGCGACTGTGCGTGACATGAAGCAGGATGTATTTTCCAATATGGGAAGATTGTCACTTGGATTTTTTACAAGCAAGCAGACCGGTGGACTTATGACACGTGTGTTAAGTGATGCAAACCGTGTGACCGACTTTTTCTTAGATGGATTTCCGTACATATTTGTGCATGGCTTTACCATTCTTGCTACGTTTACGGTTATGTTCCGTTTGAATTGGCAGATGGCACTGGTAGCCTGTATTCTGCTGCCACTGTTAGTTTTTATGAGCGTGAAATTAAAGCCGAAATTGTGGAGTTTGTTTGGCAGACGCCACCGGGCAGAGCGTGCGGTAAATAACCGTGTCAATGACAATTTGACCGGTTCTCGTGTGGTAAAAGCTTTCGGACAGCAAAAGCAGGAAAAAGAGCGTTTCAAAGCGCCAAATGAGCGTCTGAAAGAGGCGGAAATACGCATTGTAAAATACAATAATAAATTTACGATTTTATATAATTTAGTGCAGGAGATTTCAAATATCTGGGTTTGGATTGTCGGTGTGATTCTGCTTCTGAATACGCATACCGTGGAACTTGGTGTTTTGATTACGTTTGTTGGCTATGTGGGGCAGTTAAACGGACCGATGAATTTCTTTTCCCGTGTATTTCAGATGTGGTCGGACAGTATCAATGCTGCCCAGCGCATGTTTGAAATTATGGATGCCATTCCAGAGATTGAAGAAGTGGAAAATCCGAAGCAGATTAAAAATCCAAAGGGAGAAATTACACTTTCTCATGTGAGTTTTGGCTACGAGACAAATCATCCGGTTTTGAAAGATATCAGCCTTCATGTAAATCCCGGTGAAATGCTTGGCATTGTGGGGCGTTCCGGTGCCGGAAAAACGACGCTTGTAAATTTGATTTCGCGTCTTTATGATGTGGATGAGGGAGAAATTTATCTGGATGGTATTCCGGTAAAGGAATTAGCTTTTCATGATTTACGGAAAAATGTGGCGATGGTATCACAGGACACTTATATTTTTATGGGAACGGTGGCGGACAACATCGCTTATGCGAATCCGGAGGCGACGAGAGAAGACGTAGTGCAGGCTGCAATTTTAGCAAGTGCGCATGAATTTATCGCCAATATGCCGGATGGTTATGATACCGTGATTGGAGCATCGGGTAAAGACTTGTCGGGCGGTGAAAAACAGAGGATTTCGATTGCCAGAGCAATTTTAGCAAATCCGAAAATTTTGATTTTAGATGAAGCGACGGCAAGTGTGGATACGGAAACCGAGAAAGCAATCCAAAATTCACTCAATTATCTGGTGAAGGGAAGGACGACATTGTCCATTGCACACCGTCTTTCCACACTGCGGGATGCGAACCATTTAGTTGTAATTGATGGTGGAAAAATCGTCGAAGAGGGTACGCATAAGGAATTGGAAAAGAAACAGGGAATTTATTATAAGCTGATGGAGTTACAGACGAAATCACTGGCTTTGAAAGGGGAATCGTTATGAGTGAAAATCAAGTCATCACAAATATGGAAAATGAAGTCGAGGAAATGACGTCAATTCACTATCTGAATCAGGACAATGCTGTTTTTGAGAGAACAGAGGGCGGCTTTTTATCTCTTTCTTACGAGGGAAAGAAGTGGGACAGGATTCAGGTGATTCGTCTGTTTCCATTTACTGAGCCGGATTCTTTTCTTTCGATTCGGACGGTAGAAGAACGCTCCCATGAAATTGGGGTAATAAAAAATATCAAAGAGGTAGATAAGAAAACGAGAAAAATGCTTTTGGAGCAGTTAAATCTTCATTATTTTACCCCGGTAATTCAGAAGATTCTGGATATCAAGGATGAGTATGGTTATGCCTATTTTCATGTTATGACCGACCGTGGGGAGTGTCGCTTTACGATTAACATGGGAAGTAATGCGGTGGTGCGGTTAAGTGACTGCCGTCTTCTCATCACTGATTTGGATGAAAACCGGTTTGAGATACGGGATGTATTTGCTCTTTCGCAGAAGGAACAAAGAAAACTGGATTTGTTCTTGTAGGATAGAAAGTTTGAGGTAGCAGTATGATTTTAAGATATGAACTGCCAAAAGAGGCAGAGCAGGTTATTTCGCTTACGGACAACGAACGCATTTACTATGCGGTTCCGGTCGATATTGATGATGCCGGAAATTTTTTGGAAGACTCCTTTTTTATTGTCACAAACCGCAGACTTTTTGTTGTGGAAAAGGACAGTATCAAACAGGAATACGATGTTTCCAAATGTATCGATGTAAAAGCAGAGGCAAAAATCGGTGGCGGACTTTTAGTAATCAATTTTGACGGTGTGCCAAAGCACATTGTTCATTATTCGGCGAGACATTTATCGCGTTATGCTTACATTGCCAGAGGAATCCATATTCTGGCATCCGGCAGAGAGGAAGAGGTAGTCAGTACGGAATACGAGAAAATATGTCCGAAATGCCACCATGCGATACCGGGTACGAAATATTGTCCGCACTGCTCCAAAGAGGGCGGGTTCTGGAAAGGCTTTTTGAAAATGGCGGCACCGTATAAGAGAAAGTTTGCGGGGATCATTGTGTTAATGATTCTGGCTGCCGTTGTGACACTCTTGAATCCGGAAATACAAAAGCATTTGGTGGACGATGTTTTGAAACGCAGAGAGGGTGGAATTTCAACCGCTTTTATCTGCCTTGGCATCATGTTTTTGTTAAGTGTCGGAATTGTTGTGATTAACATTTTAAAAACGTATTACTGTACGGTTTTAGGCGCAACTATTTCAAAAGATTTGCGGCAGCGGATGTTTTCCCACATTCAGATTTTATCGCTGAATTTTATCAATGACAGAAGGCCAGGCGAATTGATGAACCGAATTGTTTTTGATACGGGAAAGATTCGTGAATTTATGGAGCGAACTTTCTGTAATATGTTTACGGTCTGTTTTATTTTTGCCTGTGACATTATTTTTATGGTGTTACTCAATGTAAAACTTGCACTGCTTGCGTTTGTTTTCATTCCGGCGGCAGTATTTGTGACGTATGCGTTCCGAAAGAATATTCACAGACGGTTTCATTTGCAGTTTAAGAAGAGCGATGAGGTAAACAGCAGTTTGCAGGATGTGATATCCGGTATGCGCGTGGTGAAATCCTATGGAAAAGAAGAAAATGAGCGAGATAAATTCAATATGCTTACGGATGAGTTCTGTCGTGTACAGACAAAAAATGAAGTGTTTTGGGCTGTGTTTATGCCGATGGTAAGCCTTTTGATGGGAGCTGGTGTGTTCCTTGTGATTTATTTTGGTGGATTGGATGTATTAGGCGGCAGGATGACGACCGGTGAACTGCTACAGTTTGTAACATATACACAGCTTTTATATATGTACCTAAATTGGATGACAAATATGCCGAGGGAACTGATGAATCTGATTAGCAGTATGGAAAGAATCAATGATGTTTTGACACAGGAACCTTTTATTGAGGATGTGCAAAAGCCGATTCACCTTGATGTGGAAGGAGAAATCCGGTTTGAGCATGCCTCGTTTGGTTACAAATCGTATCAGCCGGTTTTGGAAGATTTGAATCTTACGATAAAGAAAGGGGAAATGATTGGTATTGTAGGCGCATCCGGAACCGGAAAGTCTACGATTATCAATCTGATTATGCGTCTTTATGAGGTGGATGATGGTAAATTGTTGGTCGATGGGCATAATATAAAGGAAATCCAGTCGGATTATTTTCATTCACAAATTGGTGTGGTGTTACAGGAGACATTTTTATTCTCTGGGACAATTCTTGAAAATATCCGTTTTGCCAGACCGGATGCCTCATTAGAAGAAGTGATAATGGCGGCAAAAACGGCAAATGCACATGAATTTATATCACAGACGCCGGATGGCTATAATACATATGTGGGAGAAAAAGGACACAGTTTGTCCGGTGGAGAGAGACAGCGGATTGCGATTGCGAGAGCAATTTTGAATGAACCTAGACTGTTAATTTTAGATGAAGCAACGGCAAGTCTTGACACGGAGAGTGAATTTATGATACAACAAGCATTGGAGCGTTTGACCAAGGGGCGTACTACCTTTGCGATTGCGCATCGTCTTTCGACGTTAAAACATGCAGACAGACTTGTTGTAATTGACGGACATCGTGTTGCGGAAGTGGGGTCTCATGAAGAATTGATTGCAAAGAGAGGTATTTATTATCGACTTGTAAAAGCACAGTTAGCAATGCAGGGAGACGAAAATTTACCACTAGGAGGAAAGTGTGAAGCAGTTATTTAAGTTTTTAAGTTCATACAAAAAAGAGTGTATTTTCGCCCCGTTGTTTAAATTGTTTGAGGCGACGTTAGAATTATTTGTACCGCTTGTCATGGCAGCAATTATTGACCATGGAATCGGAAGCAGAGATTATGGTTTTATTGGATGGATGGGAGGTATATTGGTTCTTTTGGCAGCGGTTGGTTTGACCGCTGCTCTTGTGGCGCAGTATTTTGCGGCGAAAGCAGCTGTGGGATTTGCCGCCGGACTGAGACAGGCGTTGTTCCGTCATATTCAGTCCTTATCGTTTGGAGATGTTGACCAGGTAGGAAGTTCTACATTGATTACCCGTTTGACAAGTGATACGAACCAGTTACAGGCAGCCGTTAATATGGCACTTCGTTTGTTTTTGCGTTCGCCGTTTGTAGTGCTCGGTGCGATGGTTATGGCGTTTACAATTGATGTCAAGGCTGCGCTTGTTTTTGTAGTTGTCATTCCATTATTATCAATCGTTATTTTCGGTGTGATGTTTGTCAGCATTCCGATGTACCGCCGTGTGCAGGAGGCACTTGATAAACTGTTAGGAAGAACCCGTGAGAATTTGTCCGGTGTCCGTGTGCAGCGTGCTTTTAATAAGCAGGAACAGGAGAAAGAAAAATTTGCGGAAGAAAATCAGGCATTAAATAAGTTCCAGATGGTAGTGGGAAGAGTTTCCGCACTTACAAACCCGATTACCTATCTGATTATCAATGTTGGAGTAATTGCGTTAATCTGGATTGGTGCGCTGAAAGTAGATGCCGGTTATCTGTCTCAGGGACAGGTGGTTGCGTTAGTTAATTATACGGCACAGATTTTGGTAGAATTAATCAAACTGGCAAACATGATTGTTATGGTAAACAAAGCGATTGCATGTGGTGACCGTGTGCAGGAAGTCTTTGAGAGAGAACCGGGACTTTCTACGCCGAATGAGGAGACAAAGCCAGGGGATGGAGACATTGCTGTTTCATTTGAACATGTTGGTCTTGTCTACCCGGGAACCCATACGGAATCCCTTACCGATATTCATTTTTCCGTGAAAAAGGGAGAGACCGTTGGCGTTATCGGGGGTACCGGTTCCGGAAAAACATCGTTAGTTCATTTGATTCCGAGATTTTATGATATTACATCCGGTAAATTACTCGTTGATGGCGTAGAGGTTCATAAGCAGTCACTTGCCTTGTTGAGAAATCGGATTGGTGTTGTGCTTCAGAAAGCCGTTTTGTTTGAAGGAACCATCCGCTCCAACCTGCAATGGGGCAAAAAGGATGCAACGGAAGAGGAAATGTGGAAGGCGCTTGAAATTGCTCAGGCAAAAGAAGTTGTCCTTGGAAAACCGGATGGATTGGATTCGGTTGTGGAGCAGGGAGGACGAAATTTCTCTGGTGGACAAAAACAGCGTCTGACGATTGCTAGAGCGCTGGTGAGAAGACCGGAAATATTGATTATGGATGATAGTGCTTCGGCACTTGATTATGCAACGGACGCCGCTCTTAGAAAGGCAATTCGTGAAGAATTAAAGGATATGACACTCTTTATTGTTTCCCAGCGTGCGGCGTCGGTGCGGAATGCAGATAAGATTGTTGTACTCGACGATGGTGTGATTGTAGGAATGGGAACACACGATACGCTGATTGATTCCTGTGAGGTATACCGGGAAATTTACGAATCCCAATACGGAAAGGGGGCAAGATAGTCATGACGCAGAAGGAAACGATAAAAAAGGTGCTGCATTATATCCGCCGCTATCGGTTTTTCTTAATTGCCTCTCTTGTTCTGGCGCTGATTACGGTTGTGCTTACCCTTTACGTGCCGATTCTTACCGGACAGGCAGTGGATCTGATTGTAGGAAAAGGACAAGTTGATTTTGCCGGTGTTTATCGCATTTGTGTGAAAATCGGAATTGCTATTTTGCTTACGATGGTGGCACAGTGGGTGATGAATGTTGCCAATAACAAAATCACTTACAGTGTTGTGCGTGATATTCGTACGGATGCTTTTGAGAAAATTCAGGTACTTCCGCTTAGTTACATTGACAGTCATTCTTATGGTGGAATTGTGAGCCGTGTTATTGCGGATGCCGACCAGTTTGCCGACGGATTGTTGATGGGATTTACCCAGTTGTTTACCGGCGTAATTACGATTTTAGGAACGCTTGGCTTTATGCTTAGTGTCAGTGTGCCGATTGCATTAGTTGTTGTGGTTCTGACACCGGTGTCTTTATTTGTGGCGGCATTTATTGCAAAAAGAACATATCAGATGTTTCGTATGCAGTCAGAGACCAGAGGAGAGCAGACGGCACTGATTGAAGAAATGATTGGCAATCAGAAGGTAGTTCAGGCATTTGGACAGGAGAATGAAGTAGGAGACCGTTTTGATGAAATTAATGACCGTCTTTCTAAGTATTCGCTTCAGGGAACCTTTTTCTCATCCATTACCAATCCGTCCACTCGTTTTGTCAATGCGCTTGTGTATGCGGCAGTTGGTGTGTTTGGTGCCTTTTTCGCGATTCAGGGCGGTATTTCGGTTGGGCAGCTTTCCTGTTTCTTAAGTTACGCAAACCAGTATACAAAACCGTTTAACGAAATTTCAGGTGTCGTGACAGAGCTTCAAAATGCGATTGCCTGTGCCGGACGAGTGCTTGAGTTGATTGAAGAAACACCGGAGATTCCGGATTCAGAAGATGCCATAAACCTTGGCAAAGCAGATGGAAAAGTAGAAATTGAAGATGTGTATTTTTCTTATGAGCCGAATCAGAAATTGATTGAGCATTTTAATTTACAGGTAAAGCCTGGACAGCGTGTAGCAATTGTTGGTCCTACCGGCTGTGGTAAAACGACGTTAATTAATCTCTTGATGCGGTTTTATGATGTAAATTCTGGTGCAATTAAAGTAAGTGAAAAAGATATCCGGAAAGTGACGAGAGAGAGTCTTCGTGCTAATTATGGTATGGTGCTTCAGGAAACGTGGTTAAAGCAGGGAACCATCCGGGAAAATATCGTGATGGGGCGTGAGAATGCGACGGACGATGAAGTGTTAGCAGCGGCAAAGGCAAGTCATGCACACAGTTTTATTAAGAGACTTCCAAACGGTTATGATACCGTGATTGGTGAAGATGGCGGAAGTTTGTCGGCAGGACAGAAACAGTTGTTATGTATTACGAGAGTAATGCTTTGTCTGCCGCCAATGCTGATTTTGGATGAGGCAACTTCATCCATTGATACGCGCACCGAGATGAGGATTCAGAAGGCGTTTGCTACGATGATGCAGGGTAGAACGAGTTTCCTGGTGGCGCATCGTTTGTCAACCATTCAGGAAGCAGATGTGATTCTTGTGATGCGGGATGGAAAAATCGTGGAGCAGGGAAATCATGAAGAACTGTTAGCTGCAAATGGATTTTATAAGAATTTGTTTGATGCTCAGTGGAGCTAAAAGAATAAAAAAGACCTGCCGTGTGGTTTACTGCACGGCAGGTCTTTTTTTAATTAACCCATTTGTACGGTTACAGAAACTTGTTTTTTGGATGCGTCATACGGAATTACGGTTGTCTGTCCAAGACTTTGTCCGTCAACAATTAATTCCTTTACACCCTTTTCAATATTATCCGGATTCTTTACTTCAATGTTGTATTCAACACCGCGGAATGTACGGGTAATTGTAAAGTCACCAAAGTTTTTCGGAATACATGGATTCACGCTCAATCCTTTTAATGTTGGCTCAACACCTAAAATGAATTGGGATACATTTAAGAAGGTCCAGGCGGCAGTTCCTGTGAGCCAGCTGTTTTTCGCCTCACCAAATGTCTTAGCATCTTTTCCGGCAATCATCTGGGAATAGACATACGGTTCGGTGCGATGGATTTCACTGATTTCTTCTAAATAAGCCGGGCAGGTTTTGCGGTAAATTTCAAAAGCTCTGTCACCGCGTCCAATCTGTGTTTCAGCAGCGGAAATCCAAGGGTTATTGTGACAGAAGATACCGGCATTTTCTTTGTATCCCGGCGGATAAGAAGAAATCTCACCAAGGTTTACATAGTATTTTGTATATGGTGGCTGCAAAAGCACAATACCATATTTGGTATCCAGTTTTTCTTTTACGGAATCCAATGCTTTTTTAGCAAGACCGTTTTCTACGCCGACACCTGCCAATACACAGAAACCCTGAGGTTCAATATAAATCTGTCCCTCTTCACATTCTTTGGAACCGACTTTGTTGCCGTCTGCGTCGTAAGCACGTAAGAACCATTCGCCGTCCCAACCGCTTTCTTCAATGGCTGCGACCATTTTTTCAACTTCTTCTCTGGCTCTTTTGGCTTCTTCCGGTTTATTAATTGCGTCGCAGAGGTCAGCGTATTCTTTACCGTATTTGACAAACATACCGGCAATAAATACCGATTCAGCAACCGGTCCTTCGCTTGGGCCAAAGGTCTGGAAGGATTCGCCCGGTTCTTTGGAGAAGCAGTTCAAGTTCAGGCAGTCGTTCCAGTCGGCGCGTCCGATCAATGGAAGATTGTGCGGTCCTTTGTGGTTGACTGTGTAGTTAAAGGAGCGTGTCAGATGTTCAAACAAACTTGTTGCCACGCTAAAATCATTATCATAAGGAACGGTTTCGTCCAAAATGGAGAAATCACCGGTTTCACGGATGTAAGCGGAAGTTCCGGCAATCAGCCACAATGGATCATCGTTGAATCCGCTACCGATATCGCTGTTTCCTTTTTTTGTTAATGGCTGATACTGGTGGTAAGCACTGCCGTCAGCAAACTGTGTGGATGCGATATCGATGATTCGCTCTCTGGCGCGGTCCGGAATCAGGTGGACAAAGCCAAGCAAATCCTGACAGGAATCACGGAATCCCATGCCTCGTCCGATTCCGGACTCATAATAAGAAGCGGAACGCGACATATTAAAGGTAACCATGCACTGATACTGGTTCCAGATATTTACCATGCGGTTTAATTTTTCGTCCCCTGACTTCACCGTATAGTGGGAGAGGAGACGGTTCCAATGCTCATTCAATTCGTGGAAGGCATCGCTTACCTGCTCTTTCGTTTGGTATTTGTTAAGCAGTTCGTCTGCCGGTTTTTTGTTAATTACATTTGGTGCTTCAAATTTATCATCCGGGTCATTTTCGCAGTAGCCGAGAACGAATACAAGTGTCTCACATTCACCCGGTTTCAGTGTCAGATTAATCTGGTGTGAACCAATCGGATACCAGCCGCTTGCGATCGAATCGGTAGCATTTCCCTGTTCGATGGCAAGAGGGTCTGCAGCACTGCGGTATGCACCAAGAAAGGCGTCGCGGTTTGTATCAAATCCGTCAATATCATGATTTACGGCAAAGACCGCATAATGGTTGCGGCGCTCGCGGTATTCTGTTTTGTGGTAAATGCGGGAGCCGATAATCTCTACTTCTCCGGTATTTAAGTTTCGCTGGAAGTTTGTCATATCATCCATTGCATTCCAGAGACAGAACTCAATATAGGAAAATAAAGTTATGGTGCGCTCGCAATCTGTTGTGTTGGTAATTGTGATTTCATTGATTTCACAATTGTCGTGAATCGGAACAAAAGTCAAAAGATTTGCATTGATTCCATCTTTCTCAGATATAAAGCGGGTGTAACCCATGCCGTGGCGGCATTCATAGGAATCCAAATCTGTTTTGACCGGCATCCAACCGGGATTCCATACGGTATCACCGTCTTTTATATAGAAGTAACGGCCACCCTCATCGTTTGGAATGTTGTTGTAGCGGTAACGTGTCAAGCGCAACAACTTTGCATCTTTATAGAAACTATACCCGCCACCGGTGTTGGAAATCAAAGAAAAGAAATCCGTGCTGCCTAAATAGTTAATCCAAGGCAGTGGTGTTTTGGGAGTTGTAATCACATATTCACGATTGGCGTCATCAAATTTTCCGAATTTCATAGAACCTCCATTCCGATGCTTTGCAAAGCATCTTTATAATAGTATTAGCATAACGTCACTAGGCGGAGTGCTCCGCATCTTACGCACTCCTGAAAATATGAGGAATCCGCAGATTTGTTACACAAATCGCTTCTTCCTCATATTTTACGGTTATCAAGATCAACGTTTCTTTCGTGCAAGCACGAAAAATCGTTGACTTTGATAACCTGGGGGACTTACGAAAACGATTTCGTGATAATTTCATTATATAGGAAGTTGAAGGGAAATGCAAGCAAGATATTTGTGCAATTCCAACAAAAAAAATTAAATTAGTATTGACTCTTTGTGAAAAGTGTGGTACATTAGACTTACGAAAACGATTACGAAAAACGAGGAATGCTTATGGTATCAATGAAAGACATCTCAGAGACATGCGGTGTATCGATTGCGACAGTAAGCAAAGCATTGAATGGACGCACTGATATAAGTACTTCGACAAAAGAACGGGTACTTGAGGTAGCTAAGAAGATGGGCTATGTACCAAACTCATCCGCTCGTGCACTGAAGACAAACCGTACCTATAACATTGGAGTGCTATTTGCGGATGAAGCGCGAAGTGGTTTGACCCATTCATATTTTTCGCCGGTGCTTGACAGCTTCCGACAGGGAGTGGAAGAAAAGGGATATGATATAACCTTTTTGGGAAGGCATGTGGGAAAGAGTGAATTGTCCTATAGTGAACATAGCAAATATCGCGGAGTCGATGGTGTGATTGTTGCTTGTGTGGATTTTGAAGCGGAAGAAGTAAAAGAATTGCTGCAAAGTGGTATACCGGTTGTGACAATCGATTATATATTTAATGACAAGGCATGTGTTATGTCGGACAACATTAGAGGAATGGAACAATTGGTTTCTTACATTATACAATGTGGACATAAGAAAATTGCTTATATCCACGGTGCGGATTCTTTTGTTACTCGAAGCCGTATCGGAAGTTTTTTGCGGACGATGAAAAGGTATGGGATAGAAACCGAAGACAGATATATTCGGGAAGGTATTTACCACGCACCGGGTGTATCGGCAAAAATTACTCACGAATTATTATCATTGGAAGATAGACCTACTTGTATTGTTTATCCGGATGATTTTTCTTGTATCGGAGGTATTAATGTGATTCGAAGTAAAGGACTTACGATTCCTAACGATATCTCAGTAGCCGGTTATGATGGACAAAGAATTGCCCGTGTGATTGAGCCGAAGATAACGACTTACCGGCAGAATACAGAACAAATCGGAAGAGTTGCAGCGACAAAGTTAGTAGAGCTGATTGAACAGCCAGAACTTGCACTTGTTGAAAGACTTGATGTACAAGGAGAATTAATACGAGGATGTTCGGTTCTTTCGATGAAATAATAAACGTTATTTCTTAAAGGAATGACACGAAACTGTTCACAACTTTCATGAAGAAATTCGTGGAAGAATAAAAAATTATTATTTTAGGAGGGTATTGATTTATGAGGAAAAAATGGTTAGCGCTGGCATTGTCTATGGCTATGGTAGTTGGCTCAATTACCGGATGTGGCGGAAGTGACAGCAACAAGGATGCAAGTGATTCATCAAAGAGCAACGATTCAGCAAAAGTGGAAACAGTAGCTGATGGTGGCGGAAAAGTTCTTAACATTTATGTTTGGAACACAGAGTTCAAAGAGCGTTTTGAAAAGTATTATCCGGATTACAACAAGGATACAAAGAGTATCGGCGATGTAAAAGTTAAATTCGTGACAAACACAAACGAAGGTGGTGTTTATCAGAAGAAACTGGATGCTGCTTTGAAAAAACAGGACAGTGCAAGTGCAGATGACAAAATTGACATGTTCCTCTGCGAGATGGATTATGTAAACAAGTACACAAATACAGATATGGCTCTTGATATTAAATCACTTGGACTTACCGATGATGATTTGAGTCAGATGTATGATTACACAAAACAAGCTGCTACAAAGAGAGATGGTACTCTTCGTGCTGTTTCATGGCAGGGCTGCCCTGGTGGATTTGTTTATCGTCGTTCTATCGCAAAAGAAGTATTTGGAACGGATGACATCGAAAAGATTCAGGAACAGGTATCTGACTGGGATAAATTCGCAGCAGCAGCTGAGACTTTGAAAGGAAAAGGATACAAGATGCTTTCCGGTTATGATGATGCACTTCGTGTATACTCAAACAATGTAAGCCAGAAATGTGTAAATGATGAAGGTGTTATTCAGATTGATCCATCTATCGAAAAATGGATTGACACAACAAAAGAGTATACTGACAAAGGTTATAACAACGGAACAAGCCTTTGGGCTGAAGAGTGGACTGCTGATATGGGCAAAGATAGTAAAGTATTTGGTTACTTTATGCCAGCATGGGGCATCAACTTCTCCATGGCAGAAGGATCCGGTGCTAAGAAAAATGATGATGGTTCCTTCACACCGGGCGGAAGCTACGGTGATTGGGCTGTAGTAACTGGACCACAGGCATTCAACTGGGGCGGTTCCTTCATCTGTGGAGCAAATGGAACAGATAATGCAAAATTGGTTGCAGACATCATGAAGAAACTCTGCTGTGATAAAGACATCATGTTCAACATCAGCAAAGATACTTCTGATTTCGTAAACAACAAAGAAGCAAACAAGATGTTGGAAGAGAAAAATGTTACTTCTGACTTCCTTGGCGGACAGTCTCTTGTAAAAGCTTTGAGTGCAGCAGCAGACAACATCAATTGCAGCAACGTATCTCCTTATGACCAGATGTACATCGAGAGCTTGATGGCTAAGATGAAAGATTACTATCAAGGCAAAGTTAGCAAAGAGAAAGCAATTGACAACTTCAAGAGCGAAGTAATCAAGAGTTATCCGGATTTGAAAAAATAATGGATAGCAGCTTAGAAACGAATTAGTTTTCTGGCGGGACGG
>ERZ1106943.2839-NODE-2839-length-14134-cov-4.147951_pt1 | contig 14134 bp, 9 predicted proteins | sample MGYA00403671_ERZ1106943 | MGnify/ENA primary metagenome ERZ1106943 (study PRJEB35170, sample SAMEA104062427) | human gut metagenome | biome: human gut; feature: human-associated habitat; material: faeces | place: Denmark | collected 2012-06-14 ...
CCTTCATTACGTTTTATGGTGCGCTTCGGAATATTCTGTTGTCGGCAGGATTTCCTGTCACGATTCACATGATAGCATTAGAACAAACGTTTGTCAATAGCGCATTTGAGTAACTTTTTGATATTGGAACGAAACGGATAACGATTATTCTTCAAATGGGGCACGGCCCAAGGAAGGTATTCCAATAGAAAGAAGGGGCGGCCGTAGCCGCCCCTTCCGGGTTTTGCGATGTGATGTTCCGGCAAACGGCGTATGCCGCAAGCTCAACTTTGAACCGTCACGATTTACTTTTTCATCAGCTCGCAGAAGCGCATGAGGATCGTGGCGACCTCGGCGCGGGAGGCGTTCGCCTGCGGGCGGAGGAGACCGTTGGAACCTTGGATGAGACCTTGACCGACGGCCCACTGCATCGCGGAGACGGCCCACGCACTGATGTCGGAAGCGTCCGTAAACTGGGTTAGATTCTCAGAGAGCGTGACCGCTTCGAGGCCGTTTTTCACGGTATAGCGGAAGAACATTGCGACGAGCTGCTCGCGCGTGATCGCGCCGGTCATATTCGTGCCGTCGGAGATTTCGTACTCCATCGCCCAGCGCTGACCAGCGGCGTACCACGGCGTGCCAGCGGTGCTCTTGCCGTCCAGACGCGCCAGAACGGTCACGATCATGCCGCGCGTGGTATCCGCGTTCGGGGAGAACTTGTCCTCGCCCGTGCCGTTCATGAGACCCTTGTCGACCACATAGTTGACGGCGGATGCGTACCAAGCGTTGTCCGAAACGTCTGCAAATCCGGCCTTACCAGCGTCGGGGTTGAACGGATTCTTCGCGGGTTCGCTCGGCGTCACCGGGATGACCGGCGTCGGTGCGGGCATCAGCTTCGGGATGACCGTGCCGGACGTGAGTTTCGTGTTGCAGCCGAGGCAGTAGGTGTCGCCCGTGTAGCCTTCCTCGGTGTAAGTTGCATCCTTCGCGTTGCGGACTTCCGTGCCGCCCACGTGGTTGGTCAGATCCTTCGGCGTGGTGACCTGCTCCGCAGTGACCATAATGGTCGCGGCGGCATCCTTAAACAGGCTGCCGCACTCGCAGCGCCAGTACGCGATGTTGCCCTCCTCTTTGCAGGTCGCGGTCTTTTCCACAACCGACGTCAGGTGATTCACATGCTGGTGGCCGAGCGCCTGCTTCAGTACATAGCCGCACTCCGTGCAGGTCTGCGGCTGTTCTTCCGTTGCCGCAGCGCCAGGCGTATGTGTCGTTACGTCGTTCTTCTCGTCGCAGCCGGAGCACGCATGCCAGTGATGGGTTTCATCGCTGCTCCATTCAGTCGACCATTTATGACCGGTGCTGGAGCTCTTGCCGGCTCCGGTTTTCCATGTTTCGAGATCTTTAATTACAATTTTGCCCTCGGAATCGGAGAAATTTTTATTGCATGCAGAGCAAGTCCAGTATGCCTGTACGCCGTCTGCCGTGCAGGTGGCTTCAACAGCGTTGATTTTGCTCAGGTTCTGACCATGCTTGGCTACATCGATCGCTGTCTTGACGCTGTCATGATCCTCAATCACGGTCTTGCCTTCGGCGTCAGAGAACCACTTGCCGCAGCCCTCATCCGAGCACGTCCAATAATCGATGTTGCCTCCTGCAGCGCAGGTGGCATCCTTGGCCTCGACGTGCGTCAGCGTATGGCCCTCGACGGAGGTGCTGTAAAGAGCGGAAACTTCATCTGCGCTCAGGATCCGATTGAAAATCTTGATCTCGTCGATGGTGCCGACAAAGCCGTCACGCATCGCCCAGCCCTGACAGCTGTTTGCAGACGGTTGATTTTCACCCGTATTTGCAGCATTTTCATACTGATACCAACGTCCGGCGGGCTGACCGACTTGGAAGTAGCCAATCTCGCCCAGGGTATCTGCGGCGATGCTGACTTGCTGCACCAGCTGACCATCGAGATAGAGACTCAATGTATTCGCTGTGCCGTCCAGCTCACCGACAACATGATACCATTGGCCGATCTGCTTGTCACCGTAATGCATGTAATTGCCGTCCGTTGGAATCGTATAGGTCGTAGTGTCCGTGATTGCAAGCTGCTCATAGGTCTTCTCATCGATCACGCCGCTGCCGCTATAAGGTTTTGCAGCGGTGAAAGCAATCGCAAACTTTCCATCCATGCGGCGATCCTGTCCGAGAATGCCGCGTGTTTCAAATGTGCCCATCGGACGCCCCTGCTTGTCATAAATGCCAAGGATGGACATTCTGTGGCTGTTTTCAAACGCGGCGTTCATCCAAAAGCTGATCGTCAGCTTCTTCGTGGCGTTGAGCTGTGCAGAAAGCCACGCGGTGTTATCTTTGGAGAGCGAGAGCTTGGTCTGCTTGACGTGGCTGCGGCCATCGAAGTAAAGCGATCTGTCGGCCTGATTTTCCTTGTTTGCAGCCGCAGAAACATAGGCGCTCGTCTCTGCATTGATGTCGTTGCCGCTGTAATCCTTGACCGTTCCGGTCTCGTCCATCTTCAGATAAACGATGGGGTCTTCCTGTTCTGCGAGCGTCTCGCCGGTATAGCTGCCGAAGGTTCGCTCGCTGCTTGCAGCAACCGCACCCGTACCGGTTTCGGCGCTCTCTGCCGCGCCGCCATTATAGAGCCTCGTGACCTCACTCTGGGTCAAGCCGCCGGCGTAGATGCGCACATCGTCTACCAGACCGGTCAGACGAGTACGAACGTTGCTGTCGATCCAGTTGCGGTTGATGTAGCCGCCGATCTCAAAGGCGCTGAGGATGTCGTCCTTGGTGTTGTTCGCGCGGTTTGCAGAATTCACCTGCACACCGTTCTGATAGGTCACGACATTGCTGCCGCTCTTGACCACGACCCAGTGCGTCCACTTGCCAATGCCTGCTTTCTCAGGCTCAGGCCAATATCCAATGACATACGTGCTGCCGTCACCGCCGCTCGTACCGGGCTTTGTAATATAGCTCTTGCCGTCAGCAAATGTTTCATATACCGGGGATCCAGTGTTGACATGGGAAATCACTGTCGGGGAGGTGCGATAACGCCATTCAAAAACGGCATCGTAGAGGCCCTTTTGCAGCGTCTCGTCACGATACATGCCGATGATGGGCGTAAAGCGATCCATCTCGACGTCATTCTTCAGCCAGAAGCTATAGGAATAGGTATCTTCGACTGCATCGTTGATGTATTTCATGCCTTCCGCGGTAACAGCTACGCGGTCGAGCACGGAGCCATACTGATCTCCACAGAAGCCAAGCGCCGTGTTTTCCTTGCCGCCCTGACCGATGGCTGCATAAGTACCTTCTACGAGGGCGTCATGACCGTTGCCGCTGGCGTCCTTCAGATAAACCTTGCCGTCTTTTTCATAGGTGTCGGCTGCATCCATGGTGTAGCTCATCAGGAGACGTGCAGGCTCGGTCAGCTTCTCGAAGATGTAGGTGTCTCGGTTCAGCCTGTACAAAGAGGCCGTGCCCCATTGATAAGTTTTCCCGTTAACCTCCGTGCTTCCACTTGTTGCGCCATAGAAATAGTCATTCCCGAGCGAGCGCAGGCCGGTGGAGAATTGAGAGCCTTTGCCGCAGATCTTGCAGGCCTTGCCTGTCTTGCCGTAGGTCTGAGCAGTATGGTCATTCTGCAAAGTCTTGCCGCTGCCGCAAAGGCATTTGAGCGTCATGTGCCAACCGGTTTCCTGCTCGGTTTTGTCACCGTCGCTGTCAGCGTCTTCATAGTCGGTGTAGCAAGCTGCTGTGGCCTTTGCTTCTGCTTGGGTAACAAAACCAGCTGCATCGCCGGTAACGCTCTGACCGACTTCAACTGTGTCCATGTAGAGCGGGACAGAACCGTCAATGACATAGCGGCTTGTGCCCGGGAATTCTGAGCCGCTGGGACGATCGTAGCATTCCAGCCACAGGTCGCCGGTTTTCTCGTCATATTCGAGCTGCTGCACACCGTAGGTCTGATTTCCGGCATAGCAGAAGAGCTTATGCTTGTAGAATAGCTTTTGATTTTCGGTGTAGTCCTGCGTCAGCAGGTCTTCTGTAAAGGGAAGTAGATTATCACTGGTGATATTTTCGGGGTCATATACCAGAAATACAAAGTTTTCATTGTCATAACGTTGTGCGTTACCATAGGGACCATAGGTCACAATCATGTATCGCTTATCGCCAGTAGACTGATCGACCGTTCCGTCGCCGGTCGTGTCATAACCACGACCGGGGAGCGTTCCGAAGGTAATCCCATCGATACCGCCTGTACCATAGCGGTGCCCCATGGAAGTCGCACTATTTCTGTGTTCGCCCGCCGTCAGCTCATTCTTGAAATCGTCACCAACCTGCGGGACATACAGTCCATACATGACGCCGGGGGTGGTATATGGCATATCCATTTCAGTGATCTTGGCACCGTCGAACACACAGATATACCAACGCTCCGATGCCTTGTATTCCAGAGAACCATAAATCTTGCCATCGTAATAGCAAATGTCACCGATATGTGCACCGCTCGAAATCGAACCGGCGGCCAAGCCGGTCACGGTGCCGGCGATTCTACCGGTGTGCATATCTACCTTGACGAGCATATTGGTGAAGGAGGCGTAAAGATAGTTCCCTTCATCATCTGTGCAAATGCCCTGCAGATGACCTGCGCCGCCCTCGGATGCCACAGTTGACCAACTGCCAAGGTCGAGCGTGTATTCGCAGCTGTCCACTACTTTGCGGGCAAGCGAACCCATGGGAGGCAGCTCTTCCGTAGATGCCGCAGTTGTCACGCAGATCATACCCGCGCACAGACACACAGCTAGAAGGAGGCATAGAAGTTGTCTTGCAATATGTTTCATAAATGGGCTCCCTTCTGAATTGGAAATTTTTATAGATGCGCTACAATCTTCGCGTTTTGTGCTGTCTCAAGATTGCAAAAGGCGGTGTGCGCGGACGCACACCGCCTTTTGAATATCAAGTCGGATAAAATATACTTTACAAGTTAGCCGTTGACAGTGGCCCACATATCAGACCACTTCTCAAGCAGAGCAGACTTTTGCTCGACGAGCATATCGAAGTCCATCGGGACAACACCGTCATCAATGTCAGCCGGGAAGTAGCTTTCGTCGTTGACATAGGTGGTGTTGGAGCCGCGGGAGCCGCTGACCTTTTCACGGGCAAGCTGGAACTCAGCAGAGGACAGCGTATCGAGGACGGCAGCAGCCAGTTCGGGATGCGGGCAGTTCTTGATCATAGCAGAAGCAAACGCACAGACCGTGTTGCCTTCTTCCGGCCATACAATCTCGACGCCTTCAGCACCGCTCATCAGCAGACCGATCGCGCCGTTGTCATAGGTAAGACCAACAGCATATTCGCCGTTGTAAACGCTCTTGTAGCAGGTGGAGGAGCTGGTAGTGATAACGCCGTCGCAGTTCTCCATCAGCTTCTGCTGATAATCCCATGCCTTCTCATCGCCGAAATCGTCGCCCATGAGATAGAGCATCGTCTGCAGCTGACGCCATGCGGAGGAGGAAGCGGACGGGTCGGCCTGCATGATCTGGCCCTTCAGTTCCGGCTGCAGCAGGTCAGCATAGCCATTGACATCAACGCCAAGCTCTTCGAGCAGGGCGGTGTTCTTCAGCAGGCATACGTACTGATAGGTGAAATAGGTGTAGTAGCCGTTGGACTCTACGCCGCACTCGTCAGCATACTTCGGCGTGTACTCCTGAAGAAGATTCAGGTACTGGTCGCCGTCCGTCTGCGTCAGACCGCCAAAGATGATGTCGCCCTGCGGGTTTTCTTTTTCTGCATCGACACGAGCAATCAGTTCGCCAATGGAACCGCTGATAAATTCAACCTTAACGTTGGGATAGTGTGCGTTGAAGACCTGAAGGAATACCTCGTGGTCAACATCTGTCTGGGTGCTGTAGATCGTCACAGTGCCGGACAGATCGGCTTCCGTGGTCTCAGCAGGTTCTTCCGTCTCGGGTTCCTCGGGGGTCGCTTCGTCAGTGGATTCCGCGGGCTGGGCAGCGGGCGTCTCGTCCTGTGTCTGGCTCGGCTCCTCAGCGGGCTTGGCCGCGCATGCAACTAAGCTGAAGAGCATCAGGGCTGCAAGAATCAGCGCTAAGATCTTTTTCATCATTTGTTCTCCTTTTTTACTTGTAGAACATCTTTACGATGCAGCTACCATTACAGCTCCAGCTGCTTACCGCGGTTGACACGCAGATAGATCAGCAGCGAGATGGTTGTCAGCACAGTCGTCACAGCGGCGAATGCAGCAGCTTCGCCGAGGTTGCCGCGGTTGACCGCCGCGTATGTGCCGACTGTCAGTGTGACAGATTTACTGTTATAGAGAATTGCGGCGCTGGAGACTTCTGTTACAATGGAAACCCAGCTCAGGATCGCGCCGGAGACAATGCCGCTGGACATCATCGGAACAGTGACGCGGAAGAAGGTTTTCATCTTCGAAGCGCCAAGGCTGATGGCAGCCTCTTCAATGGTAATCGGAATCTGAATCAGCGTGGCCGTAGCCGAGCGCGTGGTATAGGGCAGACGGCGAATAATCACAGCAATAATCATGATGGCGAGCGTACCAGTCAGAACCAGGGGCTTCCTGCCGAAGCCGATTACGAGCGCGATTGCAATAACAGAACCCGGCATGATATACGGCAGCATCGAGATCGTGTCGATCGCATGATTCAACGGATTGGAACGGCGCACGACAAGATAGGAGATCATGACGGCCAGCAAGATAATCGCGGCGAGTGCCACAACGCCGATGATGACGGTATTGCCTGTTGCACGGAGCAGCAGGTTGTTGATGGCCGAACGATAGTTATCCAGCGAATATCCGCTCTGAAACACGCCCATTTTCGAGTTGCGGAAAGAAACGTAGATGATGTACAACTGCGGAAGCATCGAAACAGCGATGACCAGATAGCAGAACACGTGCATCATCACGCCGCCAAAGCCCTTCGGATCACGTTTTTCAACGGGATGCAGTGCGTTCATTGTGAAGCTGAATTTTTTCGTCGCGTACTTCTGCAACAGGAAAATTGCTGCGGTCAGAATAATCGCGATTACGCTGATCGCTGCGGCGAAGCCATAGTCCGAGCCTGTCTCACTCAAGAACTGTTTGTAGATTTCAACCGTGAACGTACGATAGCCTTCGCCAATCAACAGCGGCGTACCAAAATCAGCAAACGCACGCATGAAGACAAGAAGTGCTGCGGCCAGAATCGTGGGCATGGACAAGCGAAGAATCACGGACAAGAACCGTTTTACACCGCTGCAGCCCAAATTTGCGGACGCCTCCATCAAGCTGTTATCAAGATTTGAGAACATACCGTTCATATAAATCATGACAAGCGGATAGAGCTTTGTTGCCTGAACCAGCAAAATGCCGCCGAAGCCGTAAATGCTTCCCACTTTAATACCGATGCTTTTCAGCAATGTGGTCAGCGCACCCGAACGACCGAGAAGCAGAATCCATGCGTATGCACCAATAAACGGTGCCGACATGCAGCACAGAATGCTGGAGATGAGGATGAATTTTGCGCCTTTCAGTCGATAGAACGAGTAGAAGTAGGACATCAGAATGCCCAGTGCCAGCGACACCAATGCAACGGCGATAGAAACCTTAAAGCTGTTCAGAATGGTGTTGTAGTAATAGGGCTTGCTGAAGAACTTGACGAAATTGTCCAGCGTGAAGCCTGCATCCTCCGTGGTGAACGCCTGCTTCAGCAAAGTACAAATCGGGTAGATGAAGAAAAGCAGGAACGCCAAAAACAGGAGGATCGAGATGATGCTCCAAATCTCAAATTTTCTTCTTCGGGGATTCATACGCCGCTCCCCCTGTTATCATCACGCACACCGGTGAGGATGTTCTGCGAACCATCCGCGGTAAAGACATTGATCTTATCCGTTTTGATCTGCAAGGATACCTTTGCGCCCTTTGGAATGATGGAGTCGATCGACGATTCCTGAATCGTGTCAACATCCTCGCCGCTCGAAAGAGCCAAATTATAATGCGTGTTCAAGCCAAGGAAGATATTGTCCGTCACACTGGCCTTGATACCGTGTTCATTTTCAGGACAAACAATAAATTCTTCCGGTCGTACAGAAATCAAAACATCCTGTTCATGCTGGAACTGTTTCTGTACGTTTTTCAACGGTACGCAATAGCCGCTCGCAAAACGGAGCGTGCATTGTCCGTCCTGCATCAGCAGATGCCCCTTCAGCATATTGGTTCGGCCAATAAATGTTGCGACAAATGCGTTTGTCGGGCGCTGATAAATATCCTTCGGTGTACCGATATGCTGAATCACGCCCTGATTCATAACTGCAATCCGGTCCGAGACGGCCATTGCCTCTTCTTGGTCGTGCGTTACATACACCGTAGTAATGCCAACATCATTCTGAATTTTCTTAATGATGCTCCGCATTTCCACGCGCAGTTTTGCGTCGAGGTTTGAAAGCGGCTCATCCATCAAAAGCACATCTGGCTTGATGACGAGGGCGCGCGCCAAGGCTACACGCTGCTGCTGACCGCCGGACAGCCGGTCTGGCATACGGTCGGCATATTCATCAACATGCACCAATTTCATAAATTCGTCACAGCGGGACTTAATTTCATTCGCTGGAACTTTGCGGTTTTTAAGACCAAATTCGACATTCTTGCGAACAGTCAAATGCGGAAAAATCGCATAGTTCTGAAAGACCATGCCGATGTTTCGCTTTGCCGGGTCAAGGTCGTTAATAACCTTGTCATCGAAGGCAAACGTACCTCCTTCAATACTGTTGAAACCGGCGATCATTCGCAGCAACGTAGTCTTTCCGCAGCCAGACGGCCCAAGCAGCGTAAAAAACTCGCCCTCGCGAATCGTCAAAGACAGATCCGGAATAATGGTGTTGTTACCATATCGCTTGACAGCATCTTTGATGTTAATACTGACGCTCATGTTATCCCTCCAAAGTAATTGTTTCTTTCTCTACATTTGTGCTCCCAAGCAAAAACGAGTAAATACGCAATCTGCTTTGCACGTTTATGCACACAGGAAACCCGCAGCGCCACAACACGCTGAAAGATTTTCACGGCGTGTGTGGTCATTGGGCATTCTTCATAGTTTATTTTATATAACTTACGCCCGCATCCGTCAATATTACGGGCCAAATTGACAATTAGATTGATATGTGTTATCCTATCATTGCCTGCGATGAGCAAAAAACGTCAAAATCAATCATCACATAGGAGGAATGCGCGAAATGCTCAGCAATGAACGTCATCGCCAGATTATTTCGTACCTAGAACAGAAGAACACAGTTACTGTACAAGAATTAACAGATATACTATATGCCAGTTCGAGTACAATACGCCGTGATCTTTCAGAACTGGAAGCGCAAGGCTTTGTAAAGCGCATTCATGGAGGCGCCGTATTAACTGCCGGCAGCACATTTGACACGCCGGCGAGTCTCCGGCGTACGCAGCAGCTTGCCGAGAAACAGCGGATTGCAGAGCTTGCGTCGCAATTTTTGAAGCCTTCCAGTACATACTTCTTTGATTCCAGCTCGACTGCTTCAATTTTAGCTACTAGATTGTCAGACTATCCGGATGTCAAAATTGCGACAAATGGTGTAGCGATTCTTTCAAATATGCAAAGTACCGACAAGTTATCGATACTTTCAACTGGTGGGTATCTTCGTTCACCATGGGATGAATTAACTGGCAACCTTGCGATCAAGTGTATTGAGAACATGAATGCAGATGTTTTTTTCTTCTCCTGCGCAGGATTCACGGTTGAACAGGGGGCGATGGAACTCAGCGATGATAATGTCGCCGTTAAACGTGTTTTTTACCGCAATTCCAAGCTCCGTATTTTGTTGTGTGATAGCACAAAAATTGGAAAGCTCTTTTTCTTCAACTCGTTTTCCATATCCGAGATTGACTATATCATTACGGATTGCTGTCCAGCCTATCCCGGCTATGTCGAGCTTCTGGGTGACAAGTTGATTTACTGAGTGTATAGAGTGTAACATTGCTATTTCAAATGTGAGCAGGATTACGCGCGTTGTTGCGTGATTCTGCTCATTTTGCTTGTGTTCCTTTTAGCGTTTTCCAAGTTCTCCTCCAATATTTCTACACCTGTTGACCAAATAATGGGCGGCATGATATACCAAAAGAAAAGTGATGTGAGAGGAGCTGAATATATGAAACAAGGTTTAATCGCGCCGTCCATGATGTGCGTCGACTTTTCAGAAATGACATCTGTCATTGAAGCCTTCGAAAAAAACGGAATCGGATATCTGCATATTGATATTATGGATGGAGAATTCGTACCGAATTATACACTTGGAACAGACTTTTGCCGCCGCTTGCGCACAATGACGCGGATTCCTTTGGATCTGCACCTGATGATTACACGCCCGGATAACAAGCTGGACTGGTTCCAGATTCAACCGGGTGAATACGTTTCTGTACATTGGGAAAGTACGCCGCATATTCCGCGTGTCCTAGCTCGAATTCGTGAGCTTGGCGGAAAGCCCATGCTCGCCCTGAACCCGGCAACGCCGCTGTCTGTTTTGGATTATGTATTGGAGGACATTGATGGTGTCCTTCTCATGACCGTCAATCCCGGCTTTGCCGGGCAGAAGCTGCTTCCGTCCATGCTGGAAAAGATTACACAGGCACGCGCTTATCTGGATGAACGCGGATTTTCGAATGTCGATCTTGAGGTTGACGGTAACGTCAGCTTTGAGAATGCCAAGCGGATGCGCATGGCCGGTGCCAATATCTTTGTTGCGGGATCGTCAAGTATTTTCTCGCCTGCAGCCCCGCTTTCTGAAAACATTGCGACCCTTCAGGCGGCCATTCAATAGAGGGAGATGTTTGTTAAATGAATGACAATTTTATGAAAGCCGCTCGGCTGCATGCCATCGGTGATTTTCGCGTAGATACCGTCCCGGTCCCAACCCCGAATGGCGCAGAACTGCTTGTTCGCATCGGGGCCTGCGGCGTATGCGGTTCTGATATTCCGCGCATTTATGTCAGCGGCACCAGTAAGCAAAAATATCCGTTGACGATTGGTCACGAGTTCTCCGGTACAGTCGTTGCGGTTGGAGCTGATGCGGATCCGACCTTGGTTGGAAAGCGCGGCGCGTTCTTTCCGCTGATTCCCTGCCGCCGCTGTGATAGCTGCCTGTCCGGTAATTATGCTATGTGCGAAGACTATGATTACATGGGTTCGCGCAGAGACGGCGGCTTTGCCGAATACTGCCTTGTGCCTAGCGCATGGAACTTCGTCGAATCCCACAATGCGGATACGCCGATGACAATGCTCGCCATGGCTGAACCGGCTTGCGTTGCGCAACACGCTGTCCGGAAAAGCAGCGTCTACTTCGGCGCAAATGTGTTGATTTTCGGTGCAGGGCCGATCGGCATTATGGCAGGCCGGTGGGCGAAGCTGGCCGGTGCAGCGAAGGTCTTATTCTCGGATGTTGTTGACGCAAAGGTCGAGTTCTGCAAAAAGTGCGGCTTTGATGCAGTCAATTCTCGGACACAGCCGCTGGAAGAGGTTGTTCGGCAGACATTTAGAGGTCGACTTGCGGATATTGCGATTGAAGGTACGGGCTATGGCTCTGCGCTGAATCAGGCAATCACCTGCATCCGTCCATTCGGAACAATCACATTGCTTGGCAATCCTGCTGCCGATACCACAATTACAAAGGCCTGCCACAGTCAGCTTTTGCGCAAAGAGGCAACGATCCACGCGATTTGGAATTCACACTATAGCAATCTGCCGATCAACGAATGGCGATATACAGTAGATCAAATGGATAGCGGTGCGTTCGACTGCACAGACCTGATCTCACATACCTGCTCTCTTGATGAGCTGCCTGAAATGACCGCAGCGATCCATGAGCATCGGATTGACACATGGAAAGTTCTATACACTGCTGACTCGGCCAAGTGATTCTCCCACACAAAGCACTCTCTTGTGGGTATAACGCAGACAATAATACAAACCAGCTTTTTGTATGAGAACTTCAATACCCGTGCTGGGTATTGAAGTTCTCTTTTTAAGCTGTGCCGGAGCGTGCGATAGCTCCGCTTTCGGATACCACATCGACGCAGGATGGATTCAAAATAATACTGATAGGTCCGCAGCTCCATTGGCTTGTCCGTTTTACCCGTCAGCACATAGGCGTTTTTCGGCAGACCAGAAACAGCTTTTTTCGGATATGCCATCATATCATCCGGAAGCGGCAATGTGCGTACGGACGCATTGCTTCCCTGCACTCGTCGGTTTCTTCATCAAATCCCCATGCAAAGCGCATGGGATTATGTCCAAAGGTTGCATGGCTATTTGATGCTTCTATTCCGAGCCCCGCTTTCTTTCTCTCTGCAAGCTGTGTGCAAATACGCTCGTATAAGCTGTTTTGCTTTTGATCATTATAGCATTGCTTACATATTAAATCAATACGGCACCATTTCAGACAGAAAGATTTTCACGGGACCCGTATAATTTGCTTATACGCAGGAGGTGTCCGTGTATGGGCAAAGAAGTTACGTTCAAAAATCACGACCGGTTTATTCATCTTGGCATTGCCATCGCTGCGCTCCGCAAAATGCGTGGGATGTCACAGGAACAGTTGGCTGAAAAAGCGGGGATCAGCCGTTCTCTTATCAGTGCAATCGAAGCACCTGGACTGGCAAAGAGCTTTTCACTGGACGTATTCTTTAACCTTGCTGACGCGCTTGATATTGATCCTGCCGATTTGATCAATGCTACCGTTTTTCCAGATCGGATATTCAAGCAGAAATAGGATGTTCCTTCAATTCAAAGCCTGCATGGTTCTGCCGTGCGGGCTTTTTGTGTGCAAAAAAGCACCCCATCTGCTTGCGGACTTTTATGCGCGGACTTTCAGCATCCAGGCGCACTGCCTGCATTCTGCCGCGAGGCTGTACCGAAGCAGCCGGGCATGATAACAGCCGTGGTCTGTAAGGCACTCGATTGAACAGCATTTGGTCAGCACGAACTACAGGCTATGCTGCGCCTGCCATATCATGCGCCACCAGCGCAGTGTAATAGCTGTTCATCGTACTTGCCGCGTTGAACAGCACGGTCAGCAGATATTGCCGGATATTCCGAATCCGCGTTGTATTTTGCTTCAGGCAGTCCATGACAAAGCGGATATGCTCGCGGTTCAGTTTCAGCAGCTTTGACCGCACAACCTCGGCTGGGTAGTCATTTCCGCCGACACGGATACGGCCGCGGGTGCTGCAAACCGTTTCCTGTACCAGTTGAGCGATCTCGTCAAGCTGCTCCCGGTCAACGTGCGGATCGCTTGCCAGAACGTCGTAGTCGATATTCTCCAAGATCAAGTCCCGGTAGCGTTCAAACGATTCCTTCGCTTCCGTTCGCTTCTGCGTGGGAGCGTCCGGAAAACCGGAAGGGAAAGGAATCGAATCGGTAATTGATAAGTCTTTACTTTGTCTTTTTCTTTTCTTAGTACTCTCAGTATTTAATTGCGTTGGATTTTCCAACGTAGGTTTCTCCAACATAGGCTTTTCCAATGTTGGGTTATCCAACGCAGGCTTTTCCTGCGTAGGTTCTTCCGGCGTTGGCTCCGCGTGCGGCTGCTCGTAGATCGTGTAGACGGTTCCGCGCAGGCAGCCGCGCTCATCGCGTTCGCGGCTGCGCTTGATGTAACCGGCACGTTCCAGCTCGCGCACAGCTTCGCGGATGGCGTCGATGCTCTCTTTGTTGATCTGTGCAAGCCCCTGCAGCGTGTAATCCCAATCGTCCGGCAGCGACAGCATCTGCGAGAGGAGTCCTTTGGCCTTGAGAGACAACGTATGGTTGCGGAGATGGTGGTTGGACATGACCGTGTAACCTTTGTTTTTCTCGACACGGAATACAGACATTTTTGTGACCTCCTTCGTCTCAGGTTTCAAATTTAAGAAAAGAAAAAAGCGGCGTTTCAACCCTCTTTTCATAAGAGAGCGAAACGCCGCTTCATTTTGTGTATTGATTTGTGATTCAATATTTCGGCACAATGCGCATAGACCGGTACTGCATCTTGTGGTATGATTGCCGCGTTTGTTGTGTGAACATCGTAGAGGAGGGCAATCACCATGCAGTACACCGATAACGAAGCCGCA
>ERZ1106943.2850-NODE-2850-length-14078-cov-3.814091_pt1 | contig 14078 bp, 13 predicted proteins | sample MGYA00403671_ERZ1106943 | MGnify/ENA primary metagenome ERZ1106943 (study PRJEB35170, sample SAMEA104062427) | human gut metagenome | biome: human gut; feature: human-associated habitat; material: faeces | place: Denmark | collected 2012-06-14 ...
ATGCTTTGGTCTATTGTAACAAATAAGGGTTCTTTTTACAATATTTTTCTTTTCCCGATAAGCTTTTTTTCTTTTCCCGGTAAGCTATGTCGACCGGATCTTTTTCCCGTCTTGCCACAACAAGCTCATGCCATGCAACCTCTGTCATGACACGTACCATATCATCATAAGATACGTTATCTTCTGACTGCATGTAGCTGAATACTTTCTCTAAGTTATCTGAAAATATGTCAAGATCATATTGTGTTCCGATATCCTCTAAGATACTCTTACTGATCTTTCGGACTGCTGCCGAATCCGGTGCTTTCTTAGCTTTTTGCAAAGCTTCTGTTCCTTCCTGTAAGATAGATGCGGTTTCCTTGATGCCCGGTTCTTCTTTCAGTATGTCCTCCATCCATGCAAAATCATCTTCTTTTGAGGAGAACAAAGCATTCCCGGAGGTATCTTTTAACTCGTTGCGGATATTTTTATTTGCTGCACTATCCGCATTTGTCTCTGATTTCAATTTTTTTGTATCATTTTTTATATTTTTGCTTATATTATTATTGTCAATCGTTTTATAATGTGTTAGATTGTCAATATAATCCTGATTGAACATATCGTTTGGGAATTGGACCCTTGGGATCACTGTTCTTTCAGGATTTATTTTTATAATACGATCTTCCTGATAAGCTTTCTGAATAAAATTATTCAGATTTTTTTTGCCATACATACTTAATATGATATTCGCTTGCTGTATTTTATTTTCTATAGTTCCGTATCCATTCGGCTGGATAACTCCCACAATATAGTGGTTTTCATTATCCATTGCATTTGTAACTAATACAATTCTTGTATCTGTATCATCGGTATTTGATTTGATGATAAAAGCAGGATCCTGTAGTCTTTCTATTGTATTGAGAAACTGATTTTTCCCCAACCCATGATAATTTGTTTTCCTTTTATATTTTCCCTCTTCCCTCGCCTGTTCCTCTGTCTTGATAATACTGTATACATGATCACTTGTTATCAGCATAGGCATATCCTTAATTCCAAGTTCTTTTAAAACTTTAAACGTTTTGCCGACATACACATGTGTAGTATTTGTGTCTGCACCGGATAATACATTATCTATCTGGGTACCAAGAGGTTCTTTTGTTGAAAACCTTACTCCATCCAGTTTATTAACTGCAGCCTGTGAGCTGTCTTTTTCATTACCTTCTTTTGTTTCCTCTACCGGCTCCTTTAATGAAAACTTTTCTTTTAGATCTCCACTCCGTTCGCTCTCAGATATTCTATCAGTTGTTGCTCGTCCGGCTTTGTTTCTAGAAATTTTATTGTTTTCATCATATAATTGTACTGATCGTCCGGCTCTTTTTCTCTTACTGGTTGCAAAATTATTTCTATAATATGTTTGGATATATGTTCTTCCTCCGTATACATGTTCAATATTTTTCGATTCAATTCTTTGAATATCTTCTGAAATTTCTTGTCCGTTCTTTTCATACTCTATCAATTCCTCCTGTATATTTGATATAGCTGTGCTTCGTTCTATTCCACTTACTCCATCCACATTAATCTCTATGACGCGATCAATCCGTGGTCTTCCCCAGTTGCCATTAGTATATACCAACTTATTATTGATTGTCATTATATCATTTCCATCTGCTGCCTTTGGAAAATAATATCTGTTTTTCTTTTCTCCTATCTTGCTGTAAAACATTGCCCACTCGCTCTTGCTTAACGTGTCTTTCTGAAAGATATTATCTTTTTCTTCATCCTTCATACTAAACCTGTCTGTGGCATTCTGCACATCCTCTTTCTTGGCATCTTCCTTTGCATTCTTCTCCATGATGCTTTCTATTCCCTGATACCAGAGGTCTTTTGCTTCTTCATATGTATCAATGTCTTCCTGTAAAAGTTTTGCTGCTTTTCCGTTTGGTGTCAGCTTCTTTACAGTCTCTTTTAATTTATCAATCAGCTTTGTTACCACATCGATCAGCTTTCTTGCCGCAGGTGTATCCTTTTTGGCAAATGCAACAAACTTGTCCGGATCATTCAAACAAAAAAACAGGCATAACCACCGAAACCATAAGGTTTTCACGGTCATGCCCGTTTTTCTTGTATTTTAGAAAAATTAAACTCTCTTCAAGTACTCACCTGTACGTGTATCAATACTGATCTTGTCACCAGTCTCAACGAAAAGCGGTACATTAACCTGAGCACCTGTCTCAACGATAGCAGGCTTGTTCGCACCCTGTGCTGTATCGCCCTTGAAGCCAGGCTCTGTCTCTGTTACTTCAAGTTCTACGAATAGTGGTGGCTCAATAGCAAAAATCTCGTTGTTGTGAGAAAGCATCTTAACCATTTCATTTTCTTTTACGAATTTCAATGAATCACCAACCTGATCTGCTGACATATCGATCTGGTCATAGTTCTCTGTATTCATGAAATGATACATATCATCACTATATAAATACTGCATCTCTGTACGCTCAATGTGTGCCTGTGGACATTTTTCAGATGGACGGAATGTCTTTTCTACAATACCACCGTTCTTAATATTTTTTAATTTTGTTCTAACAAAAGCAGCTCCCTTACCAGGCTTTACGTGCTGAAACTCGATAACCTGATATACATTGCCTTCAACTTCAATGGTCAAACCATTTCTAAAATCTCCTGCTGATACCATGATATAATCCTCCTTAATGTAGATGCAGAACCAAAATCTGCAAAATCCTTTTTTTATTTTACCTCATTTTTTCCTGCTTTTCAAGTAAAAACATGGGAAAAGCCTGAAAACGAAAATAAAACTACTCCTATTGCAAAGCTTCTATAATCTTATCTGCCACCTTTGCCGGATTACAGCCATCTGTCTGGATCAATATATCAGCAGCGGCTTTATATTTGGGCTCTCTTTCATCCATCAGCTTTTTAATATAAGGAACATTCATATTTCCGTTAAGCAATGGGCGGTCTGTACTGTTCTTTACATGCGAATAAATGGTTTCCGGTGTTGCTGTCAGAAAGATCACTTTTCCGATCTTTTTCATTTTGGCTACATTTTCTTCACGCATTGCCATGCCACCTCCACAAGATACAATACATGGCTTTTGATCGGCAAGTGTATCTAATGTCCCGGTCTCAACAGAACGGAAATAAGGCTCACCGGATTCTTCAAAGATCTTAGCAATGCTTCTTTTTTCCATCTCAACGATCATGGCATCGGTATCTACTTCTCTGACACCTAATTTACGACTTAACTGTCTTGATGTACTTGTCTTTCCTACTCCCATAAAACCAATCAAAAAAATATGTTCCTGTAATTTCATAATACTATTCTATTCCTTTCTGCTACAAATTTGAAACTTCCCTGACAAATTCCGATTCCAAACAGAATTCTCATTCTATCCTACTCTTCTTTTCCTAACAAAGACAATGTCTTTCTCAAATTTTCCACCTCGATCTGTCCTGGTGCACTTGCTTTTCCAAGGCATCCAAAAGTAACAGCAGAGCCAAAGGATATTCCGGCAATCCGCGTGATTTTTCCTAAATCACCCATTGCCATTGTGATCAAAGGTTTTGTGCCTGTTTTTTCTTTGGCAAGCAATGTGGCTTGCATAAGATCTAATACATTCTGACCATTATGCGGCATGACTGCCATTTTAGGAATGTCTGCCCCCATCTGATCGATAAAAAGAAGTCTTTGTATCATTTCTTCTTTTGTTGGTGTCTTTTCAAAATCATGATATGATCCGATCACACAGACATTTCCAGAAAGTTCGTTGATCAGACTGCGGATTGCTTCATTTTCTGTATCATCAACGGAAAATGTTTCTTTTTGTTCTGAAACATCATATCCGCGAAATGCTTCTACATCGATCATATCTGTTTTTCCTGATTTTGCAACAGCAAGCAGAAGTCTTTTATATTCTTCCAAAGAAATGTCCTTTTGACCGCCTTCTTTTTTCGTACGAAACGTCAAAAGAAGCACTGTTTTTCCTAATATGCTTTGTAACAGATCTGCGGTCTGTATGACACAATCTATATCATGGACATCGTCATAAAAATCCAGTCGCCACTCTACGATATCCACAGACTCTGACACAATTTCCTGTGCCTGATCCAAGATTGCTTCCTGTGTCTTTTCAACAATCGGCACACAGATCTTTGGTATGCCTTCCCCAATGATACTATCTTTTATCTTTATCATGATTCTCCTCCACTCTTTCTTTTCCTGCATGTTCTGTCTGATATATGAACGTTCTTTTCTTTTTCAGCCTCTATCTGACAAAAGAAATGCCATCTCTTCTCTTACTGAAAAGACGGCACATTACACTCTGCTATTGTCACTGTTATTCATCTTTTAAGGAATCTTTTACGCCTGCTGTGACAGCTACGACTGCTGCTACGACAACCACAACTGCTATTACTACGATTCCGATCACTCCTGCTATAATTGCCATTTGTAAACACCACCTTCCTGTATTTATAACCATTACTAACAGTATAATAGAAAGTATTTTCTCTGTAAAGATAAAATATACTCCTTTCACGCCTTATAAAGATACCCAAAAAGTGTTTCCATAGTAAAAGCAGCCCGGACGATTTTCGCCCGGACTGCTTTCTATCTCTTTGTCCGTTAAGACAACCTATTCATTTTATATGTAAGAAGATCGGATTAGTTATTTACAAGCTTATCTTCTTCATTGTTCCAGCTATAAAGCTTACGGATCTCTTCACCGACTTTCTCAGAAGGATGCTCTGAAGCAAGTTTTCTAAGAGCTTTGAAGTGAACCTGACGACCTGCAGGAGACATATCTAATAAGAAGTCTTTTGCAAATGTACCATCCTGAATGTCTGTAAGGATCTGTTTCATAGCTTTCTTTGTATCTTCTGTTACGATCTTAGGACCTGTGATGTAATCACCATATTCAGCAGTATTTGAAATAGAATATCTCATTCCTGCGAAACCTGACTGGTAGATTAAGTCTACGATCAGTTTCATCTCATGGATACACTCGAAGTATGCATTTCTTGGATCATAACCAGCTTCGCATAATGTCTCGAAACCTGCCTGCATTAATGCACAGACACCACCGCAAAGAACTGCCTGCTCACCAAAAAGGTCTGTCTCTGTCTCGGTACGGAATGTTGTCTCAAGAACACCGGCTCTTGCTCCACCGATACCAAGTGCATATGCTAATGCAAGATCCTGTGCTTTTCCTGTTGCATCCTGCTCAACAGCGATCAGACAAGGTGTTCCTTTTCCAGCCTGATACTCAGAACGTACTGTATGTCCCGGAGCTTTCGGAGCGATCATAGTAACATCTACATCCTTTGGAGGTACGATACATCCGAAATGGATATTGAAACCATGTGCAAACATTAACATATTGCCTGCCTCAAGGTTTGGCTCGATATCTTTTTTGTACATATCTGCCTGTTTTTCATCGTTGATCAGTATCATGATGATATCAGCTTTCTTTGCTGCCTCTGCTGTTGTATATACTTCAAATCCCTGCTTCTCAGCTTTTGCCCAGGATTTGCTTCCTTCATAAAGACCAATGATAACATGGCATCCGGAATCTTTTAAGTTCAATGCATGTGCATGTCCCTGACTGCCGTAGCCGATAATTGCGATCGTCTTTCCGTCTAAAAGTGAAAGGTTACAGTCTTCCTGATAAAATATTTTTGCTGCCATAATTAATTTCCTCCAGTTTTGGTTTCTTAATAAAAAATATGCATTTGCATATTCTTATCTGCTTATTTTGTTATAATGATACTCTTTTGCCGTCTTCGTCTAACATAACGACATCGGAAATGCCTCTCGACAATCCGGTCAGTCCGGTACGTGCAAGCTCTAATATCTCATATCCGGACAAAAGATCAAGGAAAGCATCTAACTTATCCTGATGTCCTGTCAGCTCGATCACCATCGAATCATGGGTCACATCTACAACTTTTCCATGAAAGATCTCCGTTACATTTAAGATTGGCTGGCGTTCTGTATCTTTCGCACGAATCTTAACCAAGATCAGTTCTCTTGTCACTGACGAGCCATTTTCAAGTTTTTTGATATCAACAACATCTTCCAACTTTGCAAGCTGTTTCTCAATCTGCTCTAAGATCTGCTCATCACCGGTCGCAACGATCGTAATCCTTGTATATCTCGGATCTGCGGTCACACCGGAAGAAAAACTGTCAATGTTGTAACCTCTTCTGCTGAAAAGTCCTGAAATATGACTTGTCACACCCGGGTTATTCTCCACTAATAGAGATAATACCTGTTTTCTCATTCTGCATCTCCAATAGTTTAATACTTTAATCACACATCACACTAAAGCTATGATATCACATCGAAATTTTTTGTCAATAAACAATTTTTTGTCCAGTCAAAAACATAGTCTCATTTTCAGATAAATTTTGCGGTAATGATCCATATAACCGCAGCAGCAACAAACCAGACACCAATCTGTCTGATCCGCTTTTCGGCATTCAGATCACCCCTCTGGTCTTTTCTTGTACATACTCCTGGCACGATTGCCATAAGAAGTCCTGTAAAAAGTAATACCATCCGAATCAATAACATTTTTTACTCCCTATATCTTATATCACAAAACTTTAGATTGCAGTGCACGTCCGAAAAATCAATGATTTTCCGGACTGACGGGCATTTGCCCTATCACATGAAAATAAAGCAAAAAAATGTCTGCAAGCAGCCATTTTTTGCTTTACTTTCATGTGGCACTGCTCATTGCTTACTCATATCATAATCTCTGTATTTTCTTTGCTCTTCTCAATGATATGGTTCAATTTGCGGAACGGTATCGCTACAAGAAGTCCAATGACCAGTGAAATAACCAGATAAATTGCAAGTTTTCCGACATAGATCCAGTAATTCATCTGATAGATTCCGCCAATTGTCTCTCTCATGGCATTCATTCCATATGGGAACGGCAGGTATTTATAAAGCGACTGGTAAACCTGCGGCAGCGTCTCAATCGGGAATGTTCCACCCGCACCGGCTACCTGAATAACCATGACAACAATCGCAAGTGCCTCACCGACATTTCCAAATGCAACCGTGAGTGAATAGATAAACAGTGTGAAAACAAAACTGCTGACTGCGGCAGCAACCCAGAATAAAAACGGATTATGACACTGTATCCTTACATAAAACAGATCTCCAAGTACTGTGATCAGCGTCTGCACCTGCCCTACCAGGAAAAAGAGAATATAACGCCCGAAATATGCCTGGTATGGTTTGATATCTGTGATTCCTTCTTCCGGTTCTACTTTTACATGAATGATCGCCACCAGGATCAGAGCACCTACCCACAGTGCCAGTATCGTATAAAATGGAGCCATGGCAGATCCATAATTTTCAATCTCATAAATTCCAACCGTATCAAGGTTTACCGGAGATGAGATAAAGTTTCCAAGCTGCTGCGGATCTGTCTCGAGTATCTCCATAAACTGTTTGTACTGTTCATCCTGACGCAGTGTCGTAAAATCTGTGATGATCTGCGTAAGTTTATTAAATAATTCCTGTGCCATTTCCAGTGATTCATACAAATCTGCACTTCCGTTTGCAAGTGTATCTTCGTATTTTGAAAGTACTTTTTCCACATCACCAAAATCTGCATTGATACCATTTAAAATCGATGTTGTCGCAATCATGGAATTCTGCATTGCATTCATTGTAGAGTCAAGCTGCGGTTTTACAGAATACTCAAATGCATGCTGCAATGCATCCAGCGCTGTCTTACAGTTTTCGATCTCTGTTGTTATCTGACTCTTTAAGGTACTGATATCTTCCGCTGTTGCAGTTCCATTTTCTGCAAGTCCGTTCAGTTCAAGTTCGATCATCTTTAACCTGTCACGGACATTCTGAATCTGCATCCTTGTTTCATCATCGGCTGTGCCTTCCCAGCTCGAAACTGAATCATTAAACATTTTTTCCAGATAAGGTACCACAGATATTGTTGCATTCAGTCCGTTTCCTGCTGCATCCTCGTATTTTTGCAGTTTTTCCATGTCATTTAACACAACCATTGACACATTGTTTAAGCTGTTCTCAACCAGATCAAAACTGTATGTAACCATCTGCGTCACCGTATCTGTCGTCGCATTTCCGGCAAGGATCAGACTTTCCATGCTGTTTACTGTATCCTGACCGGTGGAAACCATTGAATCAAGTCCCGGAAGCATGACCTGACTGGTCGCAACAATACTCTGTGCAGAATTTAAAATACTTGCAAATGAATTCAGGATATTAATGTAACTCTGCAGATCACCACTTACGTCATTCAGCCGCTGCGTAATCGTATCTGCAAGAGAACCTCCGTCAACATCCGTCCCTGCAACTGCATCCCCAACCTGCATCATTGCCTCTGCAAGCGTGCTCACAAAACTTGAATTCACCTGTTCCTGAACCGAAGTTTTTGCTTTTGATGTAATTTTAGGAGCTATTGCATTTTTCTTTTCATTTTCATAATAGATGATGTCCGGATGTTCAATCTGCCCGCCAAGAAAACTGATCATTTCCTCAGTAAAGTCGTCCGGGATAACAAGAGCTGCATAATATTCGCCACTGTAAACGCCATCTACCGCCTCATCAGATGTGTCGGTAAATACCCAGCCCATAGCTTTGTTTTCCTGTAACGCTTCGACAACAGATGAACCAATGTTGACAGAAATACCAGCCACACTCACACCTTCATCTTCGGATACCACTGAAACTTTCAGGTTTGAAGTTGCACTTGGTCCGTATGGATCCCAGTTTGAAAGTATATTAAACCATGCATAAAGGCATGGAATCACACAAAGTCCCATGATAACCACAACAGCAACCACGTTCTGAAAGATCCTTTTCATATCGGAGATAAAGATTTTAAATATATTTTTCATTCCGTTTTCTCCTCGTTCTCTGCTATCTTCTGAATCTCTGCCTCAGAATTAAACTTTTCGTCCAATTTCTGAATGGCATTTTTAATATTTTCCTCAACTTCATCAAGCTGTTTTCCCATAAGAACATCCACAGATTTATCCTCTTCATCCCGCAGCTCATTTAATTTTTCCTGCAGGTTATAATCTACATACTCGACAAGGATCAGATAAGTTGCAAGTGCAAATAATGATACGATCCATAAGATCAGGAAAACTACCTTGTTACTGTCTGTCCAGAATAAAAGGATCAAAAATATAGGCGGAATGATTGCAATACATTTAAGACCGATCTTGATCCGTTTTTGATTCTGTAAATGGATATTCTGTTCGTACGCAACGAGTTTTCCGTACATTTCCTCGTATCTGCTTTTTTCTTCCATTCTTTTTTCTCCAATTCTGCTATCTATAACAAAATTATTTTTCGTTATGCTTCTGTTACATCATTTTTGTATCTTCCATTCGTTTTTCCACAAAATGATTCAGTTTCACAAATGGAATACGGATCACCAGTCCGATCAAGAGACCTACGACGGCAAAGATCATCAATTCTGACAGATTCTTCATATAGTCGCTGCCATACATACCACCGATCGTTTCACGCATCGCATTGATTGCATACGGGAACGGGAAAAATATGTATATATTCCGGTAAACCGCCGGCAAAAGTTCAATTGGGAATGTTCCTCCTGAACCCGCGATCTGGATTACCATGATCACAACCGCAAGGGCTTTTCCAACATCACCAAACGAAAGTGCAAGGGAATAGATCAGTAATGTAAACGTAACACTGGCAAGTGATGCCACCAGCCAGAACCATCCCGGATACAAAATCTGACAGTGCAGGATATAGATATCTCCTAATACTATGATCAGCGCCTGTAACTGTCCCATCACAAAAAACAACAGATATCTTCCGAAAAAGAGCTGATATGATTTTACATTCTCTAAATCTTTTGGTTCTGCTTTTACCTTGATCAGGGCAACAAGGATTGTTCCTCCAACCCAGATTGCAAGAATTGAGTAAAACGGTGTCATTGCTGAACCATAATTTGGAATCGGATAAACTTCCTCCGTTGTAACCAGCACCGGCTGTGAGAAGAATTCTCCATAGCCTTCCGGGTCACCCTTCATAAACTCGATAAACGCCTGTACCTTTTCGTCATCCTCAACCGAATTCAGACGTTCTAACAATTTCGTTAATTTTTCACTTACCCCGTCAATAACAGTCTGAATCTGCTCTAAACTGTCATTTGCACCTGTCACAGTTGTCTCAATTCCGGAAAATACAGAATTCATATCTCCTAAAGTGTCATCTAATCTGGTCAGAATATCTGATACATTATTTAACATCTGACTCATACTGTCGATCACATTATTTAACTGTGGGACAAGGCTTGTCGTATACATCTCCTGCATATTTGTGATTGCCTGGGAACAGGTAGTTAAAACCTGTGTCATATCCGACAAAGACTGATTGATCGCATCTGCAACCATACTTCCTGACACCTGCGTATTGATCGCATCCGTCTGGGAATCTCCTGAAAATCCCATTGCGATCTGGTTAATGCTGCTGATTGCCTTCTCAATATCCGTTGCACCACCATTGATCGACTCTATCGTCTCAATGATCTTCTGAATGACAGCACGGTCATCATCCGACACGCTCTCCTCAACAATCACCTTCTTTAAATGTTCCTGCAGACGGTTCAGTTCCCGTTGCAATTCCACTGCGTCCAATGCCGCCTGATTCAGACTGTCCGCCGTCTGCTGTGCATCTCCTGCAAGATTCGTTGCATTAATGCTGTCCCGAATCCTGTTCATAGAGTCATTGATACTTGTCATTGTCTGATTTACATTTTCACTGAACGAATTTAATGACGTTTTTGTATCATCCAGACTGCTTCTTGCCGTACCAAAACTCTTTGCGCCATCTGATACTTTATTACTGAGACCCGGAATACTGCCTTTTGCCTCTGCAACTGCCTGTGAAAGTTCTCCGTTGCCGGCAATAAATGTGTCGATCATCTTACTGTACCCGATCAGATTTTCATTCAGGTTCTCTAGTTTACTCTGAAAATAGGCAAACTTATCATTTTCTTCCATCTGTTCTGAAATATGATTTGTCTGCTCAAATATATTGCTTGCAAGCACTTCTATAAACTGTTCATTGATACTCTGTTTTAAGGTTGATACTGCAGAATCCGTGATCTTTGTTGCTACGGCATTCTTTTTTTCGTTCTCATAATAAGAAATAGTCGGCCCCTTAAAATCTTCCCGGAACACGTTATACATACTATATGTAAAATCAGAACTGATGATGACTGCCGCATAATATTCGCCACTATAGACGCCTTCTAAAGCCGCATCTTTCGTGTCTGTAAATACCCATCCGATCTTATCATTTTCCTTTAAGCTCTCAATGACCGAATCACCCATATTCACAGTGGTTCCATCATCCATCTGATATCCTGCATCTTCCGTAGCTACCGCAATTTTGATATTTTTTGTATTCGCATACGGATCCCAGTTCGAGTAAATATTAAACCATGCATATAGCGATGGTATGATACAAAGACCTATTGCGATTATCAGTGCAAAAGGATTGCGCACCAGTCTCTTCATATCCCCGCTAAAAATATGCCATATATTTTTCATGCCTCACAAGCTCCTTAACTTTTCCATATTCTTCTTCAATAGCGCAAAAGTCCCTATTTTCGGGAAATTATACCATCCGGAATATCGATTGTCAAATTTACCGCTCTTATCCCTTCACTCTGCATCTTTAAATATTTCACCGTCTATTTCAAAAATAAATTGCAGGGGAACTTCCGTTCTATCCTCAAATATAAGTCTGTGATGACAGGTATCTATTTTCCGCACTCTGCCACAGTATGTAACATAGGCCCCGCCGTCTTTCTTTTCATCCGGCACAAAATAAGTAAGCGTAATCTCCGGTTTTTCCGTAAAATGTTCAAGTAAACAGCGCATTTTTTCATCAAGCTGTTCTTTTTTATCCTCATCAAGTTCTAAAAAATCTTCTGTCCGTCTTGCCGTCTCACGGATTGAATCCTCATGTCCTGTCAGTGCTGCAAAAGGAGAAAATTGCGCTGCTCTGTCTAACAATGCCATCTGCGGATGTTTTACAGAAACATGGTGTGGCAGATGGATGATATCATCATATTTGTGTGTTTCTTTTTCTTTAAACAGATTTTGTTCCCTCATGCTTTGTGTCCCCCGATCTGCTTGTTACGTTCTATGCTTGTAGCGCCTTCCTGAAGATTCATCCCCTTTAACATGGCATTTTTCCCATATTTCTTTTTTACACTGAGAACTGCCTCCTGAAGTTTTCTCTCTTTTTCCATTTTTTCCTTTTCCGCCTGCTTTTTTTCTTCTAATGCCGCATAATCCGTAAACAGATCCAACTGTTCAAATGTATCATCCTGTTTTGCTGAAGTTTCATCCGACAGTCTGCAGGCGACAACATAAATCCGGCGGATCAGAAGATCTGGATCTACGATACGGTCATACAACTCCATAACAGCATCCATAATCTGTTTGGTCGATGAAGTCCGGCTTTTCAGATTGATCGTACCGTGAGCGTGTTTTGGCACTTTTCTTCCATAACGGTCAATGGTCACTTCCCCATGATATGCATTTTTACGCTTCGGATCAGTCAGATTATCGATATCATAACCGATGGTAAGTACCATCTGATCTGTAACCAGATGTTTGTCCACAAGATCCAGTACAAGCAGATCCGTCATTTCCCGGACGATCAGCTTTCCCTTTTCAAATTCATATGGACACTGTAATACCTGCCCGGAACTAATGCTGTTTGTCTCCGGCTTGTACGCCTTGATCAGATCGATCGTGGTCGGCTCATACCCCCATGCATGATCGATCAGAAGTTCTGCATTGATGCCAAACATCCTGTATAGCAGATCCTCGTTATAAAAATCCTGTTCCCTCCCCAATGAACAGCGGGCAATATCTCCCATTGTATACAGTCCTGCCGCCTCTAATTTTTTCCGGTATCCACCGCCAACCCTCCAGAAATCTGTCAGCGGTCTGTGATCCCACAGCAGCCGGCGGTAACTCATCTCATCAAGCTCTGCGATCCGCACTCCATTTGCATCCGGTGTCACATGTTTTGCAACAACATCCATCGCAACCTTGCACAGATAAAGATTCGTACCGATACCGGCGGTTGCCGTAACACCGGTTTCTTTTAAAACATCCTGTATCATTTTCTCTGCAAGCTCCCTTGCACTCATCTGATATGTTTTCAGATAATGCGTTACATCCATAAATACTTCATCCACGGAATAAACATGCATATCTTCCGGTGCTACATATTTTAAATAAATATCATAGATCCGGTTACTTTCTTCCATATAAAGCGCCATGCGCGGTGGTGCTGTAATATAAGTCAGTTCCAGTGCCGGATTATTTTTCAGTTCCCTGTCATCTGCTGATTTTCCCGTAAACATTCCACCGGCAATCCGGCTTCTCCGCTCCTTATTGACCTGTTTTACTTTCTGCACCACTTCAAATAATCTTGCACGTCCCGGAATACCGTATGCCTTTAATGACGGTGATACCGCAAGGCAGATCGTTTTCTCCGTTCTGCTCTCGTCTGCCACGACAAGATTTGTCGTCAGCGGATCATATCCTAATTTTACACATTCTACAGATGCATAAAAAGATTTCAGATCGATTGCAATATAAATATGGGATGAATCATTCATGTCCGGACGCCGCCTCTCTTTCTGCTTCTGGTTATAGATATTATTATAGCAGAAAATATGTTCGGTTATCACCCTGTTTTGGAAAAAATTGAAAATATCGGACTATATTAAAATAATGGTACTGATTCTAATAAATCATCCAAAAATAGCCACCTGGATAGTTAGTCCAAATGGCTTATAAAAAATATATCACTTTAATCTATAGATAATCTTTTTCTACAAAATACCCCTCTTCGAAACGTCCTATCAGGCTTTAAAACTGTCTTCTTCCTGCATTCCCTTTTCAAAATACTCTTCTGCTATCATTTTAAATTTATAAAAAACATCATAATACACTGTTGTTATCTTTTCAAAATTTTCTCTTGCAACTGCACCATCATAATCATGAGCAAGCAGATT
>ERZ1106943.2851-NODE-2851-length-14076-cov-5.847942_pt1 | contig 14076 bp, 11 predicted proteins | sample MGYA00403671_ERZ1106943 | MGnify/ENA primary metagenome ERZ1106943 (study PRJEB35170, sample SAMEA104062427) | human gut metagenome | biome: human gut; feature: human-associated habitat; material: faeces | place: Denmark | collected 2012-06-14 ...
TTTAAATGTGATTAAACAAATAAAAAAAGTCCTTTTCATCGATCTTTTTTTATTTTTATTTCTTTACAACTATCAAAGATATGAGTTTATACATTTGAAACATTTTTTATATCATAACTTTCATAAATTAAGAAGTGTTCTTTTCAAAAGTAGCATTGAAAACAAACAATATAATTGCATATAATATAAAATAAGTTTACATAAAAGTTACATTATGTTAGAATTATGTTAAGAGGTGTTAATATGAATAAACTTTTGCAATTATCTACATATGGTATTAAAAATATTGAAAATGAAATAACTATAAGTTTTTCAAATGAAACAATTGAAAAAGGAATAAGTAAAATAAATAATGTTAAAGGAATATTTGGCTATAATGGCGCTGGTAAAAGCGCTATTATGGGTTCTGTTGATTTTTATAAAAATATTGTTTGTAATCAAACGTTTTTAATGCAAAATGAAACAAAGCAACAATTAAATAAACTTATTAATTACAAAAGAAAAGAATTTTTTATTTCAATGATTTATGAATATAAAGATAATATTGTAATAAAACATTGTATTAAACTAAATAAGAGCGATATTTCTTTTGATTATATTATTTCCGAAGAAAGTATAATGCTTTCTAGTGGTAGAACATTATCCGAAAAATATAAAACGATTATTGCTAAGACTAATAACGATTTATATATTAATCCTTGTTTTAGTGTTCCTAATGATTTTCTAGTTAACGTTGATTTAGAGTACTCATCAATTATTCAACAAGTAGTTAAAAAGATGGCTTTAAATAAATCATCTAATAAAGCCACTATAGATTTTTCTGATTTAGAAAAGATAATTTTTCATTGTTTTACATGTGCTAATAGCATAGACGTTTACTTACTATCATCAGACAAACATAACAACTATCATATAGATAAAAACGTTGTTAGAAATCTAATAATCGAAATAGAAAGATTAAAAGATGTAAGCGATGAAACTTGGACTGACACTTATTCTGATGATGAAATTGTTCCAATAACATCTTTTAAAATATATGAAAAAGAAAATAAAAAACTAGAAAAATTCCTTCAAATATTTAAGCCGGATATCAAAGAAATCCAGCTTATAAAAACTCAAGACCGTTCTATATATCACGTACGAAAATTATTTGTTTATAAAGATTATAATGTAGAATTTGAATTTGAATCTTCGGGAATAAAGCAATTAGTAAAATTGTTTTCTTATCTTTCTAGATGCGCTAAAGGGCATATTACATTCATTGATGAAATAGACACCAATATTAATGCTGTTTATCTTGAAAAATTAATTTCATTTTTTAAAAAATATGGTGAAGGTCAATTAATTTTTACAACTCATAATATTGAGACTATGAATGCTTTAAAAAGTCAAAGTAAAGCTATAGATGTTTTAGGCGCAAATAATAAAATTGACACTTGGGTAGCAAAAGGCAATAGGTCACCTATCTCTGATTATATTTCTGGTACTTTTCCTAATTCACCTATGAATATTGAAGATTTTGATTTCATTAACATATTTTTAGGTGAAGATGAATGATTGAGTTAATTTTAATAATGGAAACAAGATCATTAAATAAGCATCTTTTCATTCATATCATGATTGCATCCATAACTCTCTGAATAGTATCACATGTATCATCAAATGAAATACCATTCGCATACTCATACTCGTGACTATATTTATCCCACAGTTTGCGGAGCGTGTCGCTTTCGCGGATTTCTTTCATAATATCTAGGTAGTCTGTCATAATTATGTCGCTGCCGCGCTTCTGTGTTGTTCGTTCAAGTGCCCGACGCAGCATCACTTTGTCACATTCTGCACCGCGTAGCGCATATAGGATATATATATCATAATAATCTCTCAGACGGGTATTTGCAATGTTTCGTGATAGCACAGTTTCCAGTTTTTCCGCCAAAATCGTTTCAAGGTTGTAAGCCAGAATATTAATCACGCGGTCATCAAGCAACAAGGAAAATGTGTACTCCATCTCACGAGGAGTTATCATATCTCCCGTGGTCACATCCACCGTCAGAGGTACGCTGATTGGCGAATAGTTTGCTTTCAATGCGACCCTAATGCCGGGATAGTCATCGGTTTCTCGAATATCAGAAATGCCGACAACCTCAAACTTTACGTCATCAGCAATCTGGATAGCGCAAATCTCCGTAAAGATTTTTAGGATTGATTCATGTGTCAAGGTGAAACCCTTGATTGTTGTGTCTAGATCCATTGTTGCACGCGTATCCAGTCCCACAATGGCTGAAATAAGAAATCCACCTTTGAGAATAAAATTGTTCTTATAAGGTGAGAGCGAGATGCGTTCCAGCAGCCGCTCAAGCATATAGTTCTGCATAACAAGTTGTGCCGAGATATGTTTCTCCACTGCTTTATTTTTGATAAAGGCTTTCAACTGCATCGGATTTTTTGTAATCATAATAAAACCTCCATATATTTAATTATTTTGGACTTCACGCGAAGCTGATCTGCGTATTGCATCAGTTTATGAATGTTTTTTTTCTTGGACGCTACATAGCGTTTCATGGCTTCTCCAACAATCTGAACATCGCTGCCGTCTCCGCGTAAAATATCACATAGCGTTCTTTCTAAATCGTAAACACGAATTTTATTGCCTGAAGGTGATTTAATTTCAATTATGCCAAACTCGTAGTTCTCTGGCACAACGCGTTTGACAATAAGATTTTCTTGCTTCAAAGATGGAGTATTGTAGCCCTTTGGAAATGTCATCGTATATTTTGCTGGAGTACGATCTGTATAACCCAGTAGATATAATGCGGTATCGTGCGAGTAAATCCCGCGCCCATACTTACGTTGTAAAAGGTAAAAATCGTCCTCCCACATACTGCTTTTCACATATAAACCGCGCCCGAAGCGGTAAATCTCACCGCTTTTAACAAGTTCTTTCAAAACGCTTCGATGCAGTCCTGCTTCCGTAACCTGTGCTGCTGTAATCATGCCATTCTTTGACGCTTCTAGTAGTTCTTTGATTTTTTCCTTATTGTTCATACTTCTCACCTCTTTTTGACAACCACACATTATATTGTAAGTAAATAATGTGTGGTTGTCAACAAGTCAAACAACGAATACAATTAGTCTTAAACTTTAAATAAAATTCATTATTCGAAAATTAACACGGGATTATTTTTATTAATATCAAATAATTTGAAACATACAAGAGAGGCATTTGAAATGAAAAGTATCATAAATATTACTAGCGTGTAACAATTATGATAAATAATTAACATAAATACTTTCATATATTAGAAGAAAATTTATGTCATACATGATTTTCTTATTTAATCTATTTTAATTAATCCAAGTAATTCTCTTTTTAAATCAGAATCCGAGTTAATCAAAGACAATAAATTTCTTAAATAAAAATCTCTTTGAACCCCCATTATTTGAGCCACGTCATTTATTATAATTTTGCCAGGTACAGTTTTCATAAGTTTATCATAATCTTTATTCGAAATGTTAGTGTCTAATTCGTTTTCAAATTTACTATACTCAGTCATAAATTTTTCTTTGTTTTCACTAATCAGTAATTCTAAACATTCATCAATATTTTCAACACTTTTAAATTTGTTTTTCATTTGTATTTTTCGAAGTAATTTTGTTGCAAAATCTTTCTTAATTTCATTTGTTTTTATTTCTATCTTTTTAATAATCAATTTTTTGACTTCATCAATAGTTTTATCATCTTTAGCAAAATTTAGAAAGGCATTTAAGCAACATGGTAAAAAGCAAATATTTTCTATCTCATTAACAGGTAAAACAAACACTTCTTTTTCTTTTAGTTTATCGATATCATCAGAAAATCTAAAATCACCATCAACAATACCCTTTGATTTTTTCTTAAATGTTGAAGCAAACTTATTTACTAATTGTGTTTGTACTTCAACATTCTCACATCCATTAGCAGGCATTATTTGATAATTAGGAAATAATAAATTATATATTTTGTAATCAAGTGAGTTTATATCATCGCCTTCGCAAAAAATGATATCGTCATTTGTACCTTCGATATTAAAAATAATATCTAAAGATAGTTCTTTTTTACAGTTACTTATATCTTTAAACTTCCAGTTATTTCTACCATCAAATTTTTCTATGTATATAAGTTCGAAATTTTCTCTACTTTGAATAAAAGGAATATTATGTGTGGCAAAAACAAATCTTACATCGGGTCTTTCATTTTCTAATGAATCGAACAATTTACGCATTAACGCGCCATTTAAATGATTTTCCGGTTCATCGATAAAAACGAACGCATTTTTAGGAGCCAGCAACACAGCTAACATTATATACAATGCGCTTCTTTCTCCATCTGATGCAGAAGATATTAAATAAGATTGGCTATTATCATCCTCAAAACTTATATTTCCTTTTTCATCAATTAGTAATTTTCTATTTACACCTAATTGATTGAATAATAACTCTGCTTTTTTTAATATTGTTTCTTCCTTATCGACTCCTTCTTTTAGTTCCTGATAATCTCTAATAGTAAGCAGTTTTCCTAACAAAAATAATGTTTTTCCATTTTCACTTAAAATTGATGATAATTCGAGTTCGCTATTACTTACATAATCTGTATTGCTATAAGAAATATTTCGCGTTGCAGATAAAACTATAGTATTTGAGTTTAAAACTTCATGTGAAATTTTACTTAATAAGGTCGTTTTCCCAGCGCCATTTTTTCCAAACAGAATATAATTTTTTCTATCATATTTAAAATATTCATATAATTCGTAAATACTATCTCGCTTTAATAAACTATTTAAATTATTTATAGTATCATATATTGACACAACAAATGGATTTTCTAAAATAGACTCTATATTTAATTTATTTAAGGCTTTCAAATTATTATAAATTCGTTCTAGTCTATTTACATAATAAGTTTTATATTGATCGCCACAATCTTTTAAAGCATTTTCATTTAATTCACTAATTTCTTTTTTTTCGATATCAATTACCTTTAAAAGACTATTATAGTCAAACGATAATAACCATTCCACTTGTCTTTTATGCATAACTGTCGATAATGATTCATCATTCCAGCTGCCTACAACGAATTTAAGTCGTTCAATAGTAGTTTTTCCTTCTTCTAAAAGTCTAATTAGTTCATCTTTGTTTTCCAAATAATTAAATTCCATTTAAAAGCCTCCATATATCATCTGTTCTTAATTTTATAAAGTTAACTATCTTTAATCTGTTTTTATATTGTAAATCACTTTGTTAGTTCAAACACTTTCTTCCAATCATCGACCATTTTATTGAAATTCCAATAATTAAAAATTGTCTGTGGTTTATCTAAAAACGCGCATTTATCTTTTAGATTATTTCTAGTTAAGATTCTATTACATAAATCATATGATAACTTAGAATTAGCCACTACTAAGATTTTGTTATTATTAAGTCCATTTATAAAATTAGTAAATGCATCATCATTAAGTGTTCCAAACATTATCGCTTTGTCGCTAGCGGTATTCTTTTGTCTAATTACTTTCTTAAATACGTCTATAAAGTAAATACCTTCTTTTTTTAATGCTTCTTTAAGTTCATTAATTTTTTCATTACTTTTTAAATAATCAAAATTAGCATTAGGTATAACTTGATCTAATATTTTATACATTTTAGTTCTTGGTGCTGTATAAAACCATCCTTTACCATTCCAAGGTGTAATACTACCTACTATAATAATTTTAGCTTTCTTTTTTTCTTCATCACTTAAATCATTAATATCAATAGGTACAACTGAACTAGCCATTTCATAATTAGATGAATCAAATAGAATATTAAAGTTTCTTACAACCAATTCAAAATTATTTGAATCTAAGCAATTATATTTATTATTTCTCATCTATAAGCCCTCCGCATTTTATAATAATTAAAAATGTCCTTTTATTAAAGAACTGATGAATGTACATACGCATTATTTAATGCAGGTTAAATAAAACTATTTATAAATAATTCTCCGTTCTTTACAATCATTTAACTATTTATTATCAGCATAGTCAAGGTAAAAATTAAGCATTTGTTAAATTGATGCTCAATATTAACAATATGTTTATTACTTAATATTTATTGAATATATTTTTATGAAAATGCTTAACTTTTTTGGAAAGTACTTGCAAAACAAATCAATATCATTTAAACTTGTAGCAAGTCTATGAATCAAATAGAGGAGCGACTACAAAATAGTACTTCTTTCCTTAATGACTTTGGAAAGAAAGAAAGGTAAGAGTCGCCGAAACCATCACTAGTATCTTTAGTCAAAGAGAATTGATGAGTTGGGATGTAGGATAATATCTTACATACTCGGCGGATAGCAAGTATCCGATTGGCACTATTGATTGAGGTCCTACTTCTTAAAAGGATTACAATTAATGTGTGATCCTAGGCTAAGAAAGGGAGGACATTTTTTTATGTCAAAGAAAAATAATTTTATGTTATGTGCAGTAACAGCACTTTTTGTTACAAGTTGCTCACCCGCAAGTGATGATTTTATTTATCATTATGAACCTAGTTTTTCTTCAATTGATACAACAAACATTGAAGTAAACAAACTCATCGTAGGAATGGAATGTAACTATTCACCTTTTAATTGGACAGATAATAGCGATAACGATTATAATCTAGCTGTTCGTAATATTGGTGGTAGTTTTGCAGATGGATATGATGTCCAAATCGCAGCTTTATTAGGTAAAGCTCTTAATATGGAAGTAGAAATAATTAAAGAGAATTGGGAAAGTTTAGTACCAGATGTTCAAACTAACACTATTAATCTAGTTCTAGCAGGAATGACTGATACTGAAGAAAGAAGAAAATCTATAGATTTTAGTGATGAATACTATCGTTCTGAATTAGTGTTAATTACTAAAAAAGATACTTCTTCTTTATATAATTCTGTTCTAACTAGTGAAGAAGTAAAAACACTTTTAAACAATAAAAGTATTATTTCACAAGTATCAACAGTTACTAATGATGTTATTGAAACTTTTGTGTCTAATTATAGCGCTATACACTTATCTCCTTTAGGAACTTTTGCTGAGTGCGCTATCGACGTTAGTAATGGCTTAGCATTTGCGATGACTGCTGAATATCCAGTAGCGCAAGCAATTGTTAATTCAAATCCTTCTTTAGGTATAATTCGTATATCACAAGATATACTAGGTGTTGATTTATCTGAACTTGGTGTATCAATTGGTATTAAAAAAGGTAATGATAACTTAAAAAGATGTATTAATGAGGCATTAAGTTATATATCCCAAGATTTACGCAATTTAATGATGAGTGAAGCTGTTACTAGAAGTGGAGAATAACTTATGTGGAATGATATTACTAATCTATTATCTAAATATTGGGAAAATTATCTTAATGGTACATTGGCCACTATTGTACTATCATTTGTTGGAACTTTTGGTGGATTATTTTTAGGAATATTTTTAGCTTATTTTAAATCATTAAAGACTAAAAATGTTTCAATATACCAAAAACTATGGCGTATTCCTTTGAAATTTCTTTCTAATTTATATTCAATTATAATTCGTGGAACACCAATGATGGTTCAAGCAATGTTATTCAAATATGGTTCACAAATGTTAGGTTTAAATTGGAATAATGTTCTTATGGGTATTAACACTTGGAATGGTTGGTTTATAGCTGGTTTAGTTGTAATTACTTTTAATACAACAGCATATATGGGAGAGATTATTGAATCTGGTTTAAACGGCGTTGGAAACGATCAAATTGAAGGCGCTAAATCTCTTGGAATGAATGATTTTCAAATATTAATTCATGTTACATTACCACAAGCTATTAGAAATTCAATTCCGACGATTGGAAATGAGTGGGTAGTAAATATTAAGGACTCTTCTGTTCTTAATGTAATTGCTGTGTCTGAATTATATTGGCAAGCTTCTAGCGCTGCTTCTAAAGGATATCAATATTTAGCTACATATGTAATTATTGCTTGTATTTATTTATCATTAACTCTTATATCGACAGGTATTTTAAAATTAATTGCTTTTAAACTAGATGGTAACAAAATCTCTACTTCTCTTAAAAACTATTTATCACATTATAAGAAAGTTGGTGCTAACTAATTATGAATATTTTAAGCATTAATCATTTAGCTAAATCATTCTCTAATAACACTATCGTTTTAAAAGATATTTCTTTTGATGTTAAAAAAGGTGAATGCATTACTATTATTGGTTCTTCTGGCTCTGGAAAATCAACTTTATTACGCTGCATTAATTTATTAGAATCCCCCGATAGTGGTTCTATTTTATTAAATGATGTTAACATTTTAGATAAAAATATTAATCAAAATAAGGTACGATCTAAACTTGCTATGGTATTTCAATCTTTTAATTTATTCAATAATATGAATGTCTTAGATAATTGTGTTATTGGGCAAGTTAAAGTACTTAAACGTAATAAAAAAGAGGCTATTGAAATAGCCACTAAAAACTTAGAGAAAGTTGGATTATCTGATAGAATTAATTTTAAAATACAAAATCTTTCTGGTGGGCAAAAGCAAAGAGTTGCGATTGCAAGAGCTTTATCGATGAATCCTGATATTATTTTATTTGATGAACCTACTTCTGCGCTTGACCCAGAAATGGTAAATGAAGTACTTAAAGTAATTAAAGAGTTAGCAAGTCAGCATATAACCATGATTATTGTTACTCATGAAATGCGTTTTGCTAAAGAAGTATCCGACCATATTATATTTATGGATAAAGGTATTATTGCTCAAATGGGAACTCCTAAATATATATTTGATGAATGTGATGATGAGAGATTAAAAGCATTTATTAATCGTGATTCTCGTTCGCCTGTAATAATAACGAATACTGAGCACAAATTATTTAATAAGAAAATAGTTGGGGATTAATAATATCTTCATTCTTTATTTTACTTTTTCTAAAGCAAGTTGAATTAATTCTCTTGCTTTTTTTATATGTTTTTCTTATATTTTTTTTAATTAAAGTTAATCCAACATTTAGTCAACAAATCACTAATTTTTTTTATATCATCATTTTCTTCTTTATATATTGCACCAATCATTGCCTCAATAGCGGTAGCAATATATTTTCTAGGATTATTCTTTTTATTTTTTCCTTCTGTTTTTGTTTTGCTTTCATATTTATAATCAGCTTTCATCGATTTATTATCTTTATCAAACTGCAAATATTTCAAAATATCATAATGTTTTGCCACAACTGAAACTAAATATTCATCGGTGATATATTGTTCGATTTTCTTAGATAATTTATCTATTTTTTCATCTTCATAGAAATGCCTTGCATAAATTAATTTCATTAATGCATCACCAATTGTAGCTAAATCACGATTAGTTGGAAGTGGCTTATGTAGTTCTTCATAATTAGGATTATTTTTCTTTACACCTTTAGATCTAGCCGTATTATAAGATGAATCCGTTAATGCTATTTTAACATATTTATAATTTTTCTCATTTAAGTATCTTTCAAATAAATCTTGTTCCATTTTGTATTACCTTTCATAAAGAACAGATGAATTTTTAAATATGCAATTTATAGCAAAATCAATAAATATTTATAAGTAATTCTCCGTTCTTTACAATCATTTAACTACCTGTTATTGCTTTAGTCAAGGTAGAATTTGAATATTTATTAATTTTGTTAATAATAGTTAACAACAAGTTTATTTTTATAATTTCGCTCAACTATTTTTAAATTTTTAATATGTAATATTAAGTTAAACAATTTAAAATTTTGCTTTTTTTATTCTTTACAATTAGTTATAATGTTAATGGTAATTGAGGGAGTGGTAAAATGTATAATGACAAATCATCCATAATAAGTGATAACAGCATATGGGATTTACATATACATACATGTAAATGTCCAAAAGCATCTGACGAATTTGGAAAACTAAATATAGATGATTATATAAACAAACTAGTTGATATAATTAAGAATTATTCAGACTTAAAAATGATTAGTTTTACTGATCATAATGTAATTAATGCTGATGTTTATAAAGCGTTTTTAGATAAAAAAATCGATATAACACTCTTAGTAGGAATTGAAGTAGATACGTTTCTTGATGAAAATGATAAAGATGCTAATAATTTCAAGCATATTATTTTTTATTTTGACAACAATTTATTTGATTTAGATGAACATTCAAAGAAAATAAATGACAAGTTAAATAAACAGCCAATATTATTATTTAATTTTTTGGATTTTTTAATTACAGAAATAAAAGTCCCTTTTTTAATTAGCCCTCATTTTATAAAGCAAGGCAAAAGAGGCATAGATTCAATCTTAAATAACGAAGACAATATAAAAAAACACATTGATAAATACATAGACCAAATGTGTTGTTTTTGGGAAACATCTAACAATAGTAATATTCAAAGAGCTATTGATTTTTTAAAAGATTTTGATAAAGATGAAAAAATATCAATAATTGCTTTTTCTGATTCAAACAATTTTTCTAAACTAACAAATTACTTAGACAAGCCTCATCAATATTTTAGCGCTTTGCCAACATTTAATGGATTAAGGTTGGCTGGGACAGACTGCAGACGTATTTCATTTCAGAAATCAAATATTACAAATGATATAAAAGCACACTGCTTGGGAAAGATAGTTCAGGGAACTGACAATGTAATATATCTTAGTAATGGGTTGAATTCAATTATAGGAGGCCGTGGAAGTGGAAAAAGTATATTAATTGACGGAATTGCTAATTATTTAAATAAATCAATATTGAAAGATACTTCAACTAATGATGATCGCATTGACTATTTATCAAAATTAAATTTCCAAGTTTATGATATGAATGGGAACGATTTATCAACCCACTCATTCAAGTTCGACTATTATAATCAAGGTTATGCACAAGAATTGTTTAGCAATAATAATAAAAATCTTGCACAAAAACCTTATTTCAAAGATAAGTTCAAAAAACTTAGAGAATTTAATAAAGAACAAATAAAGCAAAGAATTTTAGAAGAACTTCAAATTGATAAGGAAATAGAAAATGATGTAGAAAATATCACTTCTATTGATTCAAAAATTGTGAAAATTCCTAGCGAAAGAAAAGAAATAAAATTTAAAATAAGCGAAAAAGAAATCCCACAAATCAAATATGGCAATTTGAGTTCTCTGTTTGGTTATTTATCAAAAAAAGGTTTTATTCCAAAAGAATTAGAGAATAACGAAGAAATCAAAAAAGCAAAAGTTAATTTAATAAGAGTTATTTATGAAGAAACACATAAAAAGAATATAGAAATTATTTATTCTAATTTAAGCAATAGAGTTGTAGCAAAATATAAAGAAATATTAAAAAACAATAATGAGCAAAAAAGAGAAAAAGAAAAAATTGGATTATTAATAAATCAATCAATTAAAAATTTATTCGTTGATATAAATAATAGAGTAAAATTAATTAATAGTTATATCTCGCTATCAACAAAAAAGTTTGATGATAATGATGAAATCACAAGTCCAGGATACAACAAACGAACTTTTATTTTTAAGAGAAGTTTAAAATGCCAAAATGTTTTTGATTACTTATTTGAAACATTCAAAACATTTTTTGATTCTGCAAAATTAAAAAAACATGACGTTATAAAAAAAGATAAGTGTTATTTATTTAACATGATTTTATTATATTGTTACAATTGTGATGATGTAATCATGGATTCAAAAACTTCTGCTGAATTAGATAATGAACTAGAGTCACTAAGTACATATGATATCGAAATTAGTGAAGAAATATTAATAAAAGATGAAGCAGATATTAAAAATCTAACTAAGCTATCACCTGGTACAAGAGCAAATTTATTGTTAGAATATATAGTATTTAATAGCGACGCAAAGCCATTATTAATTGATCAACCTGAAGATAATATTGATAATGAGACAATTTACAATCAATTAACACATTGGTTTTCCGATTTAAAAAAGCGTAGGCAAGTTATTGTTGCAACTCATGACGCAAATATTGTTGTAAACGCCGATTCTGAAAATGTGATAATTTGTAAACAAATTTCTGACAACTATTACGATTATAAATGTGGGGCATTAGAATTCCAAAACAATTTAAATGATATTTCACTTATACTTGACGGAGGAAAAGATGCTATAGAAAGGAGACTTCTAAAATATGGAAAATAAAATTTTAATTAAATATAAAGATAAAAGCATTGCAATTATTGATACAAACACGCCTGATTTAAATGATTTAAAAAAATTTGTAATAAACCAAATAAACGATGGTATTGATTGTAACTTAATTAAATGCGAATGTGATAATGTTGAATTTGACACTAATTTTCTTACAACAGCAATAGTTAGCGCAATTAAAGACGAAATCGAATTATTAAAAATAGACAAAAAAGAATTTGAAACAGCTATGGAACAAATAGAAAAACCGCAAAATTAATAATTTATTCATTGATTCAAATTAGTAAAATTTAATTTGTGATTTTTGCATTTTCATAAATTTCAAAAAAGCAAAAGTAGCAAAATAAATGTATTCTTTTAATCGATATGAGACTAATAAGCAAATTATTTTAAAAGGAGATAAAAAATTATATGGATTACAATTATGAAAACAGTTTAAATGATTACATGCACAAAGATGGAAAATTGAATAGCATTGAACAAGGAAAGTATTTTACGGAATGGGTTTTGATTACCTTGTTTAATAGAACTAATGATGAAATAGAAACAAATGATATTGATGGGAATGTTTTAATGCTTGATGGCTGCAATGATAAAGGAATAGATTGTTGCTTTAAAGATGCCGACACATTATATATTTTACAATGCAAGTTTAGATCTCAACATACTTATAATGAAGTTAATAATTTTTATATGCAGATGTCTAACTTTTTTTCGAGAGAAAATGGTAATGAATTAAACAATAAAGTTCTAACTGTTTGGAATTTAATTCATGATAAAGAAATCAATCAAATCAAAGTTTATTATATAACAAACAATGATTTATCATCTGAAGCAATAAATCATGAGTATAACAAAATGTCAGATCAATTTGAAACTACTTTTGCTTCGCTAGGCAAAAGTATAACATTTGAAATAATAGGAATAGAAAAATATCAAACAATTCAGACCGGTATTCTATTAGAACTCCCAAAAGAAATAAGGGTGGCACAAGCAGAATTAATATTAGAAAACTCATTTGAAAATAGAGATAAAAATAGTATTGTGGCTGAAGTTTCTTTAAAAAATTTAGCTGGAATGATAAAAAAGTATCATAAATACATCTTCTTTTCTAATATTAGAAATTATAAAGGTCTTAATAAAGTTAACAAAGTAATGCAAGATACATATAAAAATCATCCTAAAGATTTTTGGTTTTACAACAATGGTATTACAATAGTTTGTAAAGATTATAGTTTTGTAAGAGATAATCTTAAAGGTATAAAAACATATAGAATTACAGCGCCGCAAATTGTGAATGGTTGTCAAACAGCTTCAACAATATTTAATAATTGGAATGCTTCTAGTGAATACGAAAAAAACAATCTTGATGCAACTATTCTAGTAAAAATCATTAAAGATCCTAAAGAAGAAAAAAGAAGAGAAATAACCAAATATACAAATAGTCAAACTGCAGTAACCGGTAAAGACTTTTTTGCATTAGAAAATTTCCACAAAGAATTACAAAATAGTTTTGAAAAGTTAGGATACTATTACGAAATACAATCTAATGCAAGAAAAAATACAAATAAAAAATATAAAGGCTCGAATATTTATAACATATTGTTTGATTCAAAATTCAAAAATTACAATTCATTTACTGCTAAAGATGTGGTACAACTATACGTAGCATGCATTTTGCAAAGTCCTGCAAAAGCAAAAAACATCGGTGCCTTTATGCCTGGTGGAGACAAATATGAAAAAGCATTCAATAACGAGACTCCAAAAGATCCAAGGTATTATATAATTCCATATGGAATTTATTATTACTTAAAAAATTTATATCAATTTCCTGAGAAAAAAATTG
>ERZ1106943.2852-NODE-2852-length-14067-cov-4.525478_pt1 | contig 14067 bp, 10 predicted proteins | sample MGYA00403671_ERZ1106943 | MGnify/ENA primary metagenome ERZ1106943 (study PRJEB35170, sample SAMEA104062427) | human gut metagenome | biome: human gut; feature: human-associated habitat; material: faeces | place: Denmark | collected 2012-06-14 ...
GCTAATAGATTTTTACCATCTTCCTGTAATGGTTTTAAGATAAACTGAGGTAATGCCGTCGCTCGACAGTCTGGTGGAGCTGTCGGGGCTTCTTCAGATAGGTGTTGATGAACTGCTGTGCATAAATGACAACGACAATGGGGATATCGACCCGGATAATATATTTGCCGACAGGAGCAGGGAATATGTGCTCAAGCTTATGACAACAGGACAGTTTCCAATAGCTGTCGACCGGGTGTTTTATCAGTTGTCGCCCGATGAGAGAATGAGGGTTCTGCAGAGCATGAAGAATAGGCATTGTAAGATTGACCACGATTTGTTTGTCAAGCTGACTGTTGCGGAACAGCAGTTGGTTAGAAGAGGAGGATTTGATTATGAAGATTAATTTAAAAAAGATGCTTCCGTATTTTGAAGATGAGGAGCTTATGGAGATATATGAAAAAATTGCAGAGAGTCCGGACGGAGAGTTTGAGGGGGTTACGGTACATGATATACTCACACTTATTGATGATGTAGACGAACTGTTTTTCAGGGCTGTTGAAATGGGAAAAGATATATCGGAATATCTGCCGTATGTGTCGGACGAGGGCTTTCACAAGCTGATTGAGGGCTGCGTGAATGACAAATATGACGTAAATCTTGATGACATATATCCATTTCTTCCGGAGGAGGAGCTGAAGCTGCTCTTGAAGAAACTGTTAAACAAATAAATTTATAAAACAATTAACTTTATAACACAATTTACTTTATAAAACAAATTAGTTTGTATAAATTTTGGGATTGGTATAAAATAGTGGTACAAAACAAAATACAGCCATAAGGAGGAACCTCATTATGATAAAATTCAGGGACGGCTTTTATGCCGACGTGCGTACCGAAGATCGCAGCCATACCACGATTTCGTACAAAGCGGGCATTCTTGAGGAAATGAGAACGCGTGTGGAGTGCAGGGCATTTTTGAGGGTGTATGACGGCAGGATGTGGTATTATGCATCGGTGACGGATTTGGAGAATTTACAGAAAACGCTGGACGGTCTTTATGATGCCGCCACGCCGAATGCTCAGATTTTGGATGACCAGGTTGTACGCCTTTTTGAGCGCAACAAGGATACGCTGATGTGTTTTGCGGACTGCTCCGTGAGGGATATTCCGGCGAAGGAAAAACAGAATCTTTTGTTGTCGTATCTGCCATTGCTGTCCGAGGATAGCTGTGTCTCAATGCCGCAGGGCACATACCTTGACCGCAACAGTCTGTTCCATTTTCAGTCAAGCCTTGGTGCGGATATCACATATGATTATCAGACCTGCGGATTATCCTTTTACTGCGATATGACAGAAGGAGAAAAGAAATTTTCCGGGCACTGGCAGAAGGGCTGTACACATTTTGACGAATTGAAGGGATTGGACGATGAAATTCGTAGCGCAATGACAGAGCAGACAGCGTTCATGCGTAATTCCGTTCCTGTGGTTTCGGGCAGGTATCCTGTGGTTCTTTCTCCGGAGGCGGCAGGCGTGTTTGCACATGAGTCCTTCGGACATAAGTCTGAATCGGATTTCATGCTCTCCGATGAAACCATGCGCGATGAATGGCAGCTAGGGAAAAAAGTGGGTTCGCCTATTTTGTCCATTGCCGAGAGCGGATTGGTTCCGGGATGTGGTTATGTACCGTATGATGATGAGGGTACACGCGCCCGCAAGAATTATCTGATTAAGGACGGAGTATTGGCTGGAAGGCTGCACAGCGCCCAGACCGCAGCAGCACTTGACGAAGCTCTGACAGGCAATGCCCGCGCAATCGACTGTACCTTTGAGCCAATCGTGCGTATGACTACTACATATATTGAGGGCGGAGACCTGGATTTTGACCAGCTTATTGCGCCTATAAAGAAGGGATATTTTATAAAGACAATCAGCCACGGAAGCGGCATGAGCACCTTTACGATAGCACCGAGTCTTGCTTATGAGATAGTTGACGGCAGGCTTGGGCAGCCTGTACAGATAAGTGTGCTGACGGGGTCTGTTTTTGAAACACTTGGCCTGATTGACGGACTGACACGCGATGTGAAGCTGCTGTCATTTGTGACCGGCGGCTGTGGAAAGATGGAGCAGATGAATCTGCCTGTTGGCTTTGGCGGGCCTTATGTCCGTGTTTCATCAATGAATGTACAGTGAGGTGATTAGCATGCAAAAAGAGTTTATTATTAAAACAAGTCGTTCCGTCACACTTAATGTAACTGGCGGCAAAATCGACAGCTTCCGCGAAAAGGAGGAGACGACGGGCACAGTCCGCGTGTATGAAAACGGATGCATCGGCATTGCCGGGTGTCTTGGAACACCGGACGAGCAGAAATTGACAGAAAAAGCCATGGAGGCTCTCACACTTGGTATTCCGTATCCATGCAAGCTGGACGGAGCCCTGGAGCAGGAAAGCCTGCATGAGGAGGAAATTATTCACGTGTCTGATTTTATTCCTACAATGCAGAGTTTTCTGGATCGCCTTGGTGAGGTCTGTCCGAAGTTTGCTTTTTCAAATAAAATCAGCCTGAATTACCAGAAGACCGAGTATCGCAATTCGTTGGGACGGCATCTGACAAGTGCTGAACGCAATGTGAGTATCAGTTTACTTGCACAAAACAGAGGCTCAGGCAATTTGTTTGACACAGTGTTCAGTTACAAGGGAAATCATTTTGATGCTGATGAGCTGCTCTCGCGGTTTAAAAAAGAATATGATGCGTTTTATATACCTGCCGATATTGCTTCCGGAAGATATCCTGTTGTGATGGATACCGCCGATTTGTTCGGCACATTTTTGCAGCATTTTGTGGCAGAGATGTATGTTTCAGGAGCATCGCTGCTTAGCGGTAAGCTGGGACAGAAGGCATTTTCGGACAAGCTTTCATTCAAAAACGATATGAATCCTGCGACAAACTCGGGAGTTTGTTTTTTTGATGATGAAGGGTGCGTAGCGCCTGACCTGCGTCCGACGCTGATTGACAAAGGAACCTTGACAGGAGTCCTGACCACAAAGAAATCATCGGCTCAATTTAATCTGCCTGACCTGGGAACGGCAGTTGCCGGTTACGACGGTGTTCCGGGTCTTGGCTTTAATCGGTTTTACATAGAACCGACTGCTCCTGCCTTAAGCGCGCTAGTTCCTGGAAAGGCTGTGTATGTTGTTGTGACCTCGGGAGGTGATGTCACACCGGGAGGTCATTTTGCTGCACCTGTACAGATGGCATATCTTATGGAAAACGGCAGGCTTATCGGACGGCTTCCTGACCTGAATATCAGCGGCAATTTCTATGAGCTACTCGGCGATGACTATATTGGTGCCGTTACGGGAGCCCCGGGCCCTGACAGCATGCTGTGTGCGGTGACTATGGAGGTACAAAAATAAATACCCGTGGTGATATTTTATATAATTGGTGTAAAATTATTATATATTCACGTTTGTGATTATATATAGAGTGCTTTGATGCGTATCTGGAATTTGCACATAAAAATGAAATATAACAACAGATAGAATAAAATAAGAGAAATACGAAAAAAATATAACAGGCCTGCCTGCAATGGATTGTTCTTTCGATTCAGTCCATCGCAGACAAGCCTGTTGTTATATATTACTTCCTGTAACTGTTTAATATATACAGCAGGAATGACGGATAATTTTTATGCTGGTTCTCTAGTCACGGCCAAAAATATCGCGGGTATATACCTTGCTACTGACATCATCAAGGCACGGAGAATATCTGTTAGCTATTATGGCGTTAGAAATGGTTTTAAATTCATTCAGGTTATTTATAACTTTGCAGTCTGAGAAAATCGAACCATCCGGAAGCGTCGGCTCATATATTATAATAGAGGCTCCTTTGGCTTTTAGTTGTTTCATTACTCCCTGAATGGCAGACTGTCTAAAGTTGTCGGAATTGCTTTTCATGGTCAGACGGTATACTCCTATTATAATTTCTTTTCCGGATGAGCCGTCTGCTGCATCGGTCTCTGCGAGTTTCATGACGCGATCTGCAATAAAAGCCTTTCTTGTGTGGTTGGATTCGACAATTGCTGTAATCATATTTTGCGGTATATCCTGAAAGTTGGCGAGCAGCTGTTTTGTGTCCTTCGGGAGACAGTATCCGCCATATCCGAATGATGGATTGTTATAATGTGTTCCTATACGCGGATCGAGACATATACCATTTATTATGTCGGCAGAGTTAAGACCCTTGGATTCGGCATAGGTATCAAGCTCATTAAAGTAGGAGACACGGAGTGCCAGATAGGTATTGGCAAAAAGCTTCACAGCCTCAGCTTCTGTAAAGCCCATAAAGAGAGTGTCGATGTTGTCCTTGAGTGCACCCTGTTTTAGCAATGCTGCAAAAAGATGGGCTTTATCTTCACATGTGCTGTCACATGAAACTATTATCCGTGATGGATACAGGTTGTCATACAGTGCTTTTGATTCTCTTAAAAATTCAGGACTGAATATGATATTATTTGTGTGGTATTTTTTTCGGATACCTTCGGTATAGCCTACAGGTATTGTCGATTTTATAACAATAGCAGCATCGGGATTGATTTTAAGCACAAGCTCAAGAATTGATTCTACGGCTGAGCAGTCAAAAAAATTACTGCTGCTGTCATAGTCCGTGGAGGCCGCTATTATGATGAAGTCGGCATTCTTATATGCGGAGACGGCATCAGTGGAAGCAGTAAGATCCAGTTCTTTTTCCGATAAATATTTTTCAATATAATCATCATGTATAGGAGACCGGCGTTTGTTAATCAGCTCTACCTTCTCAGGAACAATGTCCACAGCTGTGACGTGGTTGTGCTGTGCGAGCAGCACAGCAAGTGATAGACCGACATATCCGGTACCTGCAATTGCAATATTGTACTTATGGTTGTTAATATAGTCTGAAGTGAATTTTTTCATAATGGCAATCCTCCATATACATCCAATTGTTAAGATGATAACAAGCTCCTCCTGAAAAGTCAATGTTCAATAATTTCATGAGAGCCTGCCGCACACATTAAAGGTGCTGGGTCTGCCACTGCTGCAGGATGTTTCGATAAAGCATAGTGTGCTTTATTCTTGGCTAACTGCGTTTTTTATGGTATACTCTATAAAGTGCAGAAGCATATCAGCATTTGGTTATATATTATAGAAAATTTATGGTCGAGGTAGAACATGAAAAGAATTCTTGTAGCAGGTGGAGCCGGATTCATTGGTTCGAATCTTTGCAGGCGCTTAATTGATGATGGAGATGCATATGTTATATGCTGTGATAATCTTTACACGGGGAGCAGGGCTAATATAGAGAAGCTGTCAGGGTGTGACAGGTTCGAGTTCATTGAGCATGATATAACGGAGCCGCTTGACATAGATGGCATAGACGAGATTTATAATCTTGCCTGTCCGGCAAGTCCTAAGCACTATCAGAAGTCACCGGTATATACGATAAAAACCAATGTGTTAGGAATAATTAATCTGCTTGAGCTTGCAGTTAAAAATAATGCTAAGCTTATGCAGTTTTCAACAAGCGAGGTGTATGGAAATCCTCTTGAGCATCCTCAGACAGAGAGATATTTTGGCAACGTGAATCCTATAGGAATAAGATCATGCTATGATGAGGGCAAGAGATGCGCAGAGACCTTATGCTTTGACTATATGAGGGAATATGGTGCACGTATAAAGGTTATAAGAATTTTCAATACCTATGGACCGAATATGTCGATGGATGACGGTCGTGTTGTTTCCAATTTTATCGTGCAGGCTCTGAACGGAGAGAATATAACAATATATGGTGACGGAAGCCAGACACGTTCTTTCTGCTATGTGGATGATCTGGTTGAGGGAATTGTGAGAGTAATGGCGACCGGTGATGAGGTACATGGTCCGGTTAATCTTGGAAATCCTGAGGAATTCACTATAAAAGAGCTTGCGGATATGGTTGTGTCCATGATAGATACGGACTCAAGGATAGAGTATGTTGAACTTCCAAGTGATGACCCTGTAAGACGTCGTCCGGATATTTCGCTGGCAGCAAAGATAGCAGATGGCTGGAAACCGGAGGTTCATTTATCAGAGGGAATTACCAATACAATAAAGTATTTTAAAGACATTTTGTAAAAGCAGGTGATGCCGGCAGGCTGCATGTATTTAATCACGTTGCAACGGAGCCTGCAGTCTGATCGGTGTGAAGGTTGCTTTTTATCTATAAAATCTGATATATCATTATTTTTGCAATACACGGAATTCGGTTGGTGTAATTCCCTCCGATTTCTTGAAAAGTGAACAAAAGTAGCTCAGGTCATTAAAGCCTGTGCTCGCTGCAATCTCCTTCAGGGTCATTTCTTTTGACGATAGAAGGAGATTTTTTGCTTTACTTATGCGGTAGCTGTTGATGTATTCGACAGGCCGCAGCTGGTAGGTTTTTTTGAATAGGCGGCACAGATGCTGCGGTGACATATGTGCAATATCCGAGAGTGCGGTTAGCGGGATGTCGTCTGGATAATGCTCCTCTATATATGCGATGACCTCGGACAGCCGGACAGCCTTTGTGTCATGCAGTTTCACATTTTCCCTGTTATCGCAGATGCATTCAGGATACTCAAGCAGAAAGTGGTATAGCTGCAGAGCTACATCGTTGTTGTTGAGCAGTCCGCTCTGTCCGGCAGATGCGTAAAGGGTGTTGAAAAGATACATCAGGCGGTCGAATGAGCGGATATAGAACAGCTTGTGCGTTGCGAAGCCGGCAAGCTGTGGGAGCATATCACATCCGGCACCGGAAAAACGCACCCAGTAGGTCGACCATGGCTCCCTGATGGCATGGTATTCGTGTGCGGCATCAGGCTTTAGCAGGACACCCATACCTGCGGTAATGTGATATTCGTGTCCATCAACTGTGAACAGCCCCTCACCGGCTATGCAGTAGAGAAGCTGGTAGTCAGGGAGTCCATCCGGTCTGACGCAGGGATGCTGGTTTACCAGCGAGCCGATGTGTACGAGGTAAAATGGGTAATCAGGGAGCTTATTTGTATTTATCAGGAAAAGCATTTTATCAGTAATATCTATATTCTTCATCATGTTCAAATCCTTATATAACAGCAAAATTCTTAGATTGAAAAAAACGAGATTGTGTATATTATGAAATTACAGGGCGGCGGCAATATATTTTAATACGCAATCGGAAATGGGGTGTCTTTGTTTAACATGTTATATCAAAAAAACAGCAATTACAAGGGATACAAAATAAAAGGTTATATTTTAGGTGATTATGTTTATAGAATATGTTCTGACACCAGAATCATTTAATATAACCATATATAAAATGGAGGAGGAAATATGAAGCGGAAAACATGCCTCAACAATGGCTGGCAGTTCCTTGAAAAGGAATACAGCGAAGAAAATCTACAATGTCCGGATGGGGAGTATATGCCGGTAAGGCTCCCGCACGATTACCTGATTTATGATGTGGGGAATCTGTACAGGGACTCTGTTGGCTGGTATAGGAGGAAGCTCATGTATGTGCCGGATGGGCTTGAGAGGGTGCTCTTTTTTGAAGGGATTTATATGGATTCGGAGGTGTTTGTAAACGGCAGGTCGGCAGGAACCTGGAAGTACGGCTATTCATCCTTTGAGGTGGATATAACACCATACCTTGAGGCGGGCGAGAATGAGCTTCTGGTTAGGGTTGTGCACCGGTCGCCGAACAGCAGGTGGTATTCGGGTGCAGGTATATACAGGAGTGTCTATCTGATAGAGCGCGAAAGCACGCACATAGCGTCATCAGGACTGTACATAACGCCGGTGAAGCGTGAGGCTTCAGATACATGGGATGTGGAAGTCGAGGTGGAGGCAGCGCAGGGTGCAGATGATGAAAAGCCGTTTGATTCTATAAGATATATCATCACGCAGAAGAACGGAAAGAATGATATGCGGAGCAATGAGGAGGATTCTTTATGTATTATATTTAACCAGATAATTGGTGAAAAAAGCAATATATACCGCCACACCTTTGAAATTACAGCCCCAAAGCTATGGGACATCTATTGCGGAAATCTCTATGAGCTCAGGGCAGAGCTTATTAAGGCGGGAGAGGTTTTTGACTATGAACAGTCGGTGTTCGGCTTCAGGACAATAGAGATAGATTCCGATAAGGGTTTCTTATTAAATGGAAGACATGTGAAGATAAAGGGCTCCTGCGAGCACCACGGCTTTGGCTGTCTGGGGGCGGCTGTCAACAAGTCGGCGGTGAGAAGAAAGCTTGAGGGTCTGAAACGGATGGGCGTAAATGCCATAAGGACAGCACACAATATGCCTTCTGTTGAGTTTATGGAGCTGGCTGATGAGATGGGTTTCCTTGTCGATTCAGAGGCATTTGACATGTGGGGGCACACTAAGACAAAGTATGACTACGGAAGATTTTTTGCGGAGAGTGCGAAGAAGGATGTGGAGAGCTGGATAAGGCGCGACAGGAACCACCCAAGTATTATCATGTGGAGCGTCGGAAACGAGATATATGATATGCATGCGGGGGACGAAGGGCTGGCGGAGCTTGTCATGCTGTTGGGGGAGGTTAAAAAGCATGACCCGAAAAAACACGCTTTCACTACCTTTGCCTCTAACTACATGAGATGGGAAAACACGCAGAAATGTGCTGGTCTGGTCGACGCTGTGGGCTACAACTATGGTGAATATCTCTACAAGGAGCACCATGCAAAGCATCCGGACTGGGTGATATACGGAAGTGAAACGTCATCAATGCTTGCGAGCAGGGGAGTATATCATTTTCCTATAGAGACAAGTACCTTATGTGATACAGATGAGCAGTGTTCGGCGCTTGGCAACTGCAGTGCGGGATGGGGTGCGCACAGCTATACGGACAATATAATAGCGGACAGGGACGCCGGGTTCAGTCTTGGACAGTTTATCTGGGCGGGAGTGGATTACTTTGGCGAGCCGACACCGTACCACACGCGCAACAGCTACTTCGGGCAGATGGACACGGCAGGGTTTGAGAAGGATTCCTACTATATTTATCAGGCGGAATGGACATCATTTAAGGAAAATCCGATGGTTCATGTTTTCCCTCACTGGGACTTCAATCCGGGACAGCTGGTCGACGTGTGCGTGTGCTCCAATGCTCCTATAGTGGAACTGTTTGTAAATGGAATGAGTATGGGAAGAAAAGTAATTGACCATGCGCATGGCACGGAGCTTGTGCCGCACTGGAAGGTGCCTTATGAAAAGGGATATGTTGAGGCTGTCGCGTATGATGAAGCCGGAAATGAGCTTGCAAGGCAGATGAGACACTCATTTTCCGATGCGGACAGACTTGTAATTGAGGCGGACAGGCGGCAGATGGAAAATCGATATGGTGAGCTGATTTTTGTGGAGATAGGTGCGCTTGATAAGGACGGTTATACAGTAGATAATGCCAACAACCGCGTTGAGATAAAGGTGACGGGAGCAGGGAGGCTTGTCGGGCTTGACAACGGCGACAGCACGGATTTTGACCAGGTCAAGACTTCTTCGAGGAGACTTTTTGGCGGAAAGCTGCTGGCGGTCATCGCGCCTGTTGAAGGTGTGACCGGAAAGATAACTGTGACAGCGGAGGCAGAAGGGCTTTGGGCTGCTTCAATTGATTTATGCGTTACAGATGATAAAAATATGCGTGACGAATATTTAGTACAGAGCTGTATATGCACCGACAAAAATAATATGGCAGAGGATATGTCAGAAAACAGTTTTCAGCTTTCCGAAGACGCTGAGAAGCGAAATCATACCCGCAATGCCGAAGGGCTGATGGATTCGGTATATTCAGAAAATGAAATACCGATAAGAAAAGTCGAGCTTACAGCAGAGACATTCACATTGAGTGCGGACAAGAGCTCAGTCAAGGTACACTGGAAGCTTTATCCTGAGAATGCCACATACAGGGATTTGAAATGGAGCATAACAGATACTACGGGTATAGCAATCAAATCGGCGACGGTCATTCAACAGGGGGAGGCTGCTGAAGCTATGATTAAAACTCAGACCGGGAAAGCACCGGATGAAATGGAAGCGGGGACTATGCCGGGTGAAGGCTATGTAACTGTGAACGCTGCCGGTGACGGAAGCTTTTATTTAAGGTGCGATGCTTACAATGGAAGGACGGCGGCTGGTGTAAAGTCAAGCCTTGAATTTACGGCGGCTGGAATCGGGCCGGCATACCTTGACCCTTATGAGCCTGTGAGTGCGGGACTCTGCCTTGAAAGACCGCATGGACTGAGCGAGGGTGTTGGGCACGGAGTAAGATTTCTGGGGAAGGAAAAGACAAAAATCAGCTTTGGCGCAATGGATTTCGGTGTGAACGGCTCAGAGCAGCTACAGATGTATCTCTTTAAGTATTATCCGGGAGCGGTGAAATTAAGAATATATCTTGACGATGACAGCAAGAGTATTCTGGACGCGGAGTTTGATGAGAGTGCCGGCTGGCTTGAGTTTAAGAAAGCAGAGTACAGGCTCTCGGAAAGAATAAAGGGCATACACCATATCAGCATTGAGAGCGAGGATAATTTCCAGCTCAACAGCTTCTCATTTGTGCCTGTCCTTCACGGCTTTGACCGTATAAATGCCGCAGATTATGATGAGATTTTCGGTGACAGCTACAAGGTGGATGGCACGGCTGTAACAGGCATAGGAAACAATGTGTCAATCATCTACAGGCGCCTCAATATGGGTGCACAGTCCGCAGATAAAATAAAAATCTGTGGAAGGACAGCAAATACCAAGGATTCAATCCGGTTAAAAATAGACTGTGCCGGAACGGAGCGGACGGAACTGATTGAATTTGAAGAGAGTGCAGCTTACGTAGAACGTGAGTTTAATATTGCGCCTGTCGGAGGGGAGATAACGGTGACCCTGCTGTACCTTCCGGGCTGCAATTTCGACCTAGAGTGGTTCAGATTTTTGCAGGAATAAAAAACAGGTGTCAAAACAGATTTGAAGATATACATTTTTGTATGAGTCAATCTGTTTTGACACCATAGTTTTCAGGTTCTACAGTGAATATGTCATCGCTTTCACGGAACTTACGTGCGCTTCACAAAAAATATTTTTGCGGCAAAATAGTAAATACCGTTATCTCTTCCGCAGAACTTATGAACATCCCATAAAGGAACCGCTTTCGCAGTCCTACAGCAGATGTGCCCTCATTTCCTCCGGTGAGAGTGGTGAAAGGTCTGCAGGCGCTACATCGAACACAGTCTTGCAGCCGATTATTCCGCGCTTGTTCATGCGGTAAGCTGCCCTTGCGTAAGCGACAAGCACACAGGATGTGAACTCAGGGTTGGAGTCGAGCTTTAAGCTGTACTCAATCACATGGTTGTGCTCACCATTTAAGCCGGTCTTTCCGGTGCGGAGAACGAAGCCGCCATGAGGAATGCCTGCGTGATCGCGCTTTAATTCCTCCTCAGATATAAAGTGGACTGTGGTGTCATAGTCTGCGAAGTAGTTAGGCATTGTCTTGATTGCTGTCTCGATTGCTGCCTTGTCTGCACCCTCCTCAGCTACAACGAAGCACTCTCTTGTGTGCTTTTCCCTTGTGGTGAGTTCAGGATTCCTGCAGGCGCGTACAGCTTCAAGTGCGGACTCAACAGGGATTGTATACTGCTTGGCATCCTTGACACCCGGTATTCTTCTGATTGCATCCGAGTGTCCCTGGCTTACGCCCTTGCCCCAGAAGGTGTAGTCATTTCCATCGCGGAGGATTGCGTTGGCATAGAGACGGTTGAGTGAGAACATACCCGGGTCCCAGCCTACGGATATCATAGCGATATGACCGCTTTCGGTGGCAGCGGCATCAACACCTGCGAAATGCTCAGGGATACGTGCGTGTGTGTCGAAGCTGTCAACAACATTAAAATATTTCGCATACTCAGGTGTCTGCTTAGGAAGGTCTGTTGCAGAGCCGCCGCAGAGCATGAGGACGTCAAGCTTATCCTTCATTTCAGGGAGCATGTCTGCCGGATAGACAGGTACATTTGTCGCAGGTGTAACAGTCTCAGGGTTTCTTCTTGTGAAGATTCCTACAAGCTCCATATCATCATTCTGTCTTATGGCACATTCAATGCCGCGTCCAAGGTTTCCATAACCCAAGATACCTATTCTGATTGTCATATATTTTCTCCTTGATAATAAAATTATGCTGTGGTCTTATGTATTTCCACAACCTGTAACCTCAAAGTGCTTTAATATTATAACGTATTGATGTCAAAAATGCAATTAAAGTTAGACTAATCTAACAAAAAATTCATCAAGACATATTGCCAAGCGGAGAGAATGGAACTATAAGAATTATCTTTTATAGATTTGATGGAAATTTCGGGTAATACAGGTTGCGAGTAGTGCATATTTAGTGGGTTCATGCATAATATTTTAATTGTATATTTTGGCGCAATGCAATATAATAATCTATGTATGTATTTTTATGTGTACGTGAATTGTGATATCAGATTGGAGAATCATTATGTCATGGATTGAGAATATGAGCATAAATATATTTCCGATGGTTCTTGCCATGGTTGTTTTTGTCAGCAACAGATTTAAGTTTGGAAAGACAATCAGTGCAAGAGTATTCGACCTGATCATTGTGTTTGATTTTTTCCTCATGCTTGTAGATATCGTAGGTGTTGCCGCGACTGATGCCATGTTTACCGGCATTGCCGGGAGTGTTTGGATTATAAATGTTGTAAGAATGCTTCTCACGGTGCTGCTTACAGGTACCTGGTTTATATATGTATGCCTGAAAATATCAATGGATGGTGCGGACAGAAGAGTGTGGGCTGCGGTGTATGCCTCATTATCGATGATGGCAATAGTATGCTTTGTGGTGCTGCTTATACCGCATAGTTATCTGGGTACTTATGGACTTCAGAATGCAGGAAGAGGGCTGAGGATATGCTATCGCGTAATCAGTTATTATGGTATCGCTATGTTTGCATGCAGTGCGGCGGTAGCAGTGTATGGGATTGTGCACGAAAGAGATAAAGAGCTTAGAAGATTGTGTATATATCTTATGCTGTTTAGTGCACTGCCTGTTTTGGGAGTGGTTCTCCAGAGCATTAACCAGAACTTGAGAACTTCTTCACCATGCCTTTCGCTGGCGGTTCTGTATGTGTATTTGACAATGCAGAACAAGAAGGTCATAACGGACGGACTTACCGGGATAAATAATAGACGTGAGCTGGATGCTTACCTTGAGAGAAGGCTGAAGCAGCGGACAGAATGGGGAATGCTCCTCATAGATGTGGATGATTTTAAGAAGATAAATGATACAATAGGACATAAAATAGGAGACGAGGCATTATGGCATGTCGCTGATATTCTTCGTACTGAATTTTCGGGGGACGGCTGCTTTGTGGCAAGATACGGAGGGGATGAATTTGTTATATGCGGCGAATGGAAGAACAGGGCTGAGTTAGAGCAGTGCATTGCATCAATTCAGAAGAGAGTGGACAGCTTTAATATGGAAAAGGAAAGGAATTATAAGCTTTCACTGAGCGTTGGAGCGGCATTGTGGAGCGAGTGTGCAGACAGTGAAGCATCTATAGTTGAACTTGCCGATAGGAGCATGTATAAGCAGAAACAGATACATAAGGAACGGAGGAACGCCGGTAGTGAGCAATATAGTATATATTCAGGTTAGCATATTCCCTATAGCAGCACTGCTTGCGGTTATGGATAATCTTAAGCGCGATATGTCATTTTCATGGAGACGCCGCTGCCTTGAAAGCATAATGAAGCTCATGGTGTGTATAATGATATTTAATGTAGTGTGCTGGTGCCTGAACGGACGGGAGGGGAGCTTAGCCAAGGGCATACTGTGGGTCGGAAACACGGCATATTATGTATTTATGCTGTATATGGCATTTCTATGGTTTCTGTATGTGTATGATAAAGTGACGAACGGAAATGGACAGATGGGAATATCCATGTTTGTGAAGGCTGTTCCGCTTGTTGTAAGTATTGACATATTGGCGGCCGGGGTGGTAAGACCGCTGGGATTTTATATAGACGAT
>ERZ1106943.2855-NODE-2855-length-14055-cov-3.927929_pt1 | contig 14055 bp, 9 predicted proteins | sample MGYA00403671_ERZ1106943 | MGnify/ENA primary metagenome ERZ1106943 (study PRJEB35170, sample SAMEA104062427) | human gut metagenome | biome: human gut; feature: human-associated habitat; material: faeces | place: Denmark | collected 2012-06-14 ...
CGAGCTTTTCAATCCAGATACCTTCTTTATTGATTTTACACTTGATGTTACGGTCTGCAGAGCAGGAAACGCCCAAACCGACAGGACAGGAAGCACCATGACGCGGCAAACGGATGATACGCACATCGTGAGCCAGATACTTGCCGCCGAACTGTGCGCCAAGACCAATCTTATGAGCCTCTGCCAATACCTGCTTCTCCAATTCCACGTCGCGGAAAGCACGACCGAACTCATTACCGGTAGTAGGCAGGTTGTCATAGAAGTGAGTGGACGCCAGCTTCACCGTCAGCAGGTTCTTCTCTGCCGAAGTGCCGCCGATGACGAATGCAATGTGATAGGGCGGACAAGCAGCCGTACCCAGCGTCTTTATCTTTTCGATGAGGAACGGAACCAGTGTTTCGGGGTTCAGTATAGCCTTGGTCTCCTGATAAAGGTAGGTCTTGTTGGCAGAACCTCCACCCTTAGTCACACAAAGGAACTCATACTCCATGCCTTCGGTGGCTTCAATGTCGATCTGTGCCGGAAGATTGCACTTCGTATTCACTTCATCGTACATATTGAGAGGCGCATTCTGGGAATAACGCAGGTTCTCTTCCGTATATGTCTTGTAGACACCGAGTGAGAGGGCCTCTTCATCGCAGTAACCCGTCCACACCTGCTGTCCTTTTTCACCATGAATGATGGCCGTACCCGTATCCTGACAGAAAGGCAGCACGCCCTTAGAGGCAACTTCGGCGTTGCGCAGGAAAGTCAAAGCCACATACTTGTCATTGTCGCTTGCTTCGGGATCGCTCAAAATCTTAGCAACCTGTTCGTTGTGCGAACGGCGCAACATAAACGAAACGTCCCGGAAAGCCGCATTGGCCATTGCAGTCAAACCTTCTTTTTCAATCTTCAGGATAGGTTTTCCTTCAAACTCGCTTACAGACACGTAGTCTTTCGTAAGCAGATAATACTCAGTTGTATCCTTACCCTTCTCGAACATGGGCTGATACTTGAACGGAGGTGTTGTTGCCATAATTACTTGTTCATTTAATGTTTAAAAGTGATTCGTGACACAAAGACAGTGCAAACCGAAAGCAGAAACAAATTTATTTGCATCATGCTGAGGTGCAGCCTGTCTTCGCACAGCAAAGGTAGCAACTATTATCGAAATATTTCTTTAATCAAGGTGAAAACTTGCAAGTGCAACTGCCTTGCCGCCACTTAGCGGACGTGCTGCATACGCCCTATCAGCTCATCACCCAATGCAGTCTTTACCTCAATGTGTTTCAATACGGCAGTCACGAAAGGATTACTCTCGAAGTCGCCACGTACCTGTTCAAAGTCAAGTTCCTTCTCAAGGCGCGAACCATCGGCTCCAAATCCGGTCATGGAAGCCAGGGAGAATTCTTTCTTTGCATCTTCATAGACCATACGGTCCAAACCGACAACGGCTTCTTTCCACTTCTCGACGATGTGAATAATATCTTCCGCCGTTATCTCTTCGGGATTGATACCGTAGAACTCCTCCAGTTTGTCGTATGCCCATGTCCACTCATATGTGTAATAGTTCTGATGCATCCGTTCAAACTCGGCATTGATGTATTTCAAGCGGTTCACCGTACCGGATTCAATCCCGTCTATCAAGGCGTCAATCTCACTTTTCGGAGCTATCAGTCCGGAAATGTCAACCCACTCACCGCTACCGATAGAGGTATCGGGCTTGAGACGGGCACGTATTTCTTCATTAGTCCGGAAATCAATGCCTTCCAGACGCTTGATGACAGAGTTGCCGAGGAACTTATGGATGGCGGTTTCGTAGAAACCGATGCCTTTCACCAATGCTGAATTGCGTATCTTGGCACTATGGAAGGAATAAATGTCGGATAGTTCGCCCGAAGCATAACGCAGGTTTTTCAACGTTTCCCGCCCTTTGAACATCTTCTGTACGGTGTAAGGACTCAGCAGGTTGTAGTTGATAAAATCCAGCTTGTTGGTATCGGTACGCTGGTCGCGCTTAGGCCATTTCTGGGCATCGCGGATAGTACCTACACTGCGCAGGTTGACACCCGGCACAAGATAAGTCGTGTTATTCTGCTCTATCAAGTAGGAGAACGGCAGATTGGAAGTGTCGGAATGATTAACGTGACGCCCCATGACAAGGGAGAATGCCCCTACCCTCGCAGGCCACAGGATGTAAGAATCCGAAGTGGTTTTGGCGCCGCGTTCCAATGTGCCCTGGTGAATAGGACCGAGCTTATACATGTGGTTGCTTTGATTGGAACCGGAACCGGCATTCATAAAAGAGAACATACCGGCTATAAGCAAAGTGGACTTATGGTGCGTCACCGTATAAGGCCCGGCAAAAATGGCACACGCCTCACCGTTTTCTCCCTGACAGTTACTGAAAAACAGGGAGTCCGAAGCAGAATAGTTATGTCCCAGCTTGCAGGCTTGCCCCACAAAACAACGGGTCAGCATAGCCCCGTCGTCCACATGCGAACCGGACGATATGATAAAATTATCGCAAATAACGCCATGACCGATATGCACAGGCGCTATCTCGTTACTGTTAATGCTTCCGTTATACAAACGGCACGTACCACAGATGTGACAATAATCACCGATACGCACGTTCTTGATAGAACCCGTATTGAGTATCATCACGTGGCTGCCGATGGAACCGACAGCGGATGCATGCTTATTGGAATAGAAATCGGTGATCTCCTTCATCCGCGCAATCAACTCCGGACGATGGCGGTAAAGCGCCATGATGTATGCTTGATGTGCAGAGAGCTTATCACTGATAAGCACCTCGCGGCCACCGGTCTCATTCAGGACAGACACCTCCACACCATTACCGAACTTGGACAAACCGTCTACAAGGATAATATCCACATTCTCAATGAATGTGTCGTGCCCGATTTCATAATTGGCAATGTAGTTCTGGATATTCTCAATGCAACAGTTGTCACCCACCGTTACATTATGAAGCGTCACATGCCGCAAACCGGAATGTTTCCTTATTCCGCCCGGCAAAGTAAACTCTAATTGGAATACCCCCAAACGCACTTCACCCGAAAAGCGGGTGTGATGCACAAACTCCGTTGAAAACTCTTCTGCAACGGTTACTTTCCCCCAATCATCCGCCAGACACGACTGGCTCTTCAACCGAAGTACTTCGTCTTCGGTCAAGTTTCTGTAAGTCATAACACTTAAATTAAGAATGAAGAATCTTCTTAATTCTTCATTGATTAAACTTCTTCTTCGTAAGTCTGATAAAGGAAATCGTTATAGGGATACTTCTGCACGTGCAGTTCTTTTACACGCTGATAAACCACACTCTTCAGTTCTTCTACATTGATCCGTTCGCGGGCAGAAATAAAAAGACAATTGTCTTCCATCTTTGCCATCCACGTCTTCATCAGTTCTTCAAGTGTCAAGTTTTCCTTGGTTCTGGGGGTAAGGTCGTCTTCCGCTTTCGCGATATAGGTGTAAGCGTCTATTTTATTGAATACAAGTATCATAGGTTTACCGGATGCACCGATGTCCGCCAATGTTTTGTTTACCACTTCTATCTGTTCCTCAAAATCAGGATGAGAGATATCTACGATGTGCAGCAACAGGTCGGCCTCGCGTACCTCATCCAGGGTAGATTTAAAAGAGTCTACCAAATCAGTGGGCAACTTGCGTATGAACCCAACCGTATCAGACAAAAGGAACGGCAGATTCTCAATGATGACCTTGCGCACCGTAGTGTCCAACGTAGCGAACAACTTGTTCTCCGCAAAGACTTCACTTTTGGAAAGCAACGTCATCAAAGTGGATTTTCCGACATTGGTATATCCCACCAATGCCACACGTATCAAACGACCGCGATTCTTGCGCTGGGTGGCTTTCTGCTTGTCAATCTCTGCCAAACGTTCTTTTAGCAATGACATACGGTTCAGGATGATACGGCGGTCCATTTCCAACTGTGTTTCACCCGGACCACGCAGACCTACCGATCCTTTACCTCCACCGGCTCCCGAACCGCCGCCCTGACGTTCCAAGTGAGTCCACAAGCGTTGCAAGCGGGGAAGCATATATTTATATTGCGCCAACTCAACTTGTGTCTTTGCGTTGGCTGTCTGCGCACGCATTGCAAAGATGTCAAGGATGAGTGAAGTACGGTCCAATATCTTGATTTTCAGTTCTGCTTCAATATTACGTATCTGCTTTGCCGAAAGTTCATCATCGAAAATCACCATACCGATCTCACGCTCGGCTTCTTCTTCGTTACGGATATATTCTTTTATCTCTTCCAGCTTACCCTTACCGACATACGTCACAGAGTTTGCCTGATCCAACTTCTGAGTAAATCTTTTCACTACTTCCGCCCCGGCTGTCTCAGCCAAGAATTCCAGCTCATCGAGGTATTCATTTGTCTTACGCTCATCCTGAGTTTTTGTGACAAGACCTACCAATACCGCGGTTTCAACCTGTGCTTCGGAAATTACAAATTCTTTCATTCTATTTTATACCTTACTTATATATGTATACTTTTGTTATATGGCGGCAAATATAACAAAAAAAAAGAGGACAATGTTGCGTTGCCCTCCTTTTCGTATTCTCAAATTCTAAAATTACTCGTCAGCAGGAAATCCTGTACGGCGAAAACCTGCAATTTTATAAGTATCATCACCTTGCACATTTACAAAGAAAACAATACTATCTGCCGGCATACCACTTGGAGTAGTAGCTGCACCAGCCAGAACTTTCCCATCAGTAACATCTACAACGATCTTAGAATCTCCCCAAATTTCAGGAGCTACAGCAATCGTTTGCCCAGTTGCACTGAACGTACGTGCGTTATAATCCGTAGACACCTTAATAGCAGAATTCAAAAGATAGCCCTCTTTCACCCACATTTCTGTCGGAACATTAGCAGCCGTATTATAGGTGTTTAATTCAACGGTACCACCCAAAATATCTTCCCACTTTCCTGCCTCATTCTTTGCTTCCCAAGTTACAATCCAAGTGCCTGCCATTTTTTCAACGGCAGTTCCACCTGGTTCTGTTTCATCGTCACATGCAGTAAACGCGAATGAGACTGTTACTAATAACAATAATGCTATATATTTTTTCATAATTCAATTATTTATTTGGTCAATGTAACCGAAAGCTGGTTATTTGCACCATATTTAACATTCAATTCTATCACACCTGTTACCGGATCATAGCTACCGCTATTCAATCCAAGAGTAAGCTGAAGTTCCGGCGCCCAAGAGCCTAAACTGACTAGTGATATACTATTATCAGCTTCTAACTTAATAACGGCCTCTGCATGGAGATCGTAGGCCGGTTCCAAACCGGCATTCAGGCCATGGAATTGAAATCCACCCATAATATCATCGATTCCATAAGTACCGTCGCCATTATCTACAATATGAATTGGAGCATTTACATAGTGGCGGCTGCCAAGTTCTGATTCTCCATAATAGGCACTGGCAAAAGTAGGTGCAGCAACCAAAACATTACGCTTCTCTGAAACTGAAAACCCATCAACATTAGCAACAGAATATGTTAATGTATAGATATCACTCTTCGCACTATTTACAGCTCCTGCAATCTTTACTTTAGATGTAATATCCTCATCACCTTCCAATGCAATGAAGCCCGGTTCTACATATGTATCGTTCAGTTTCATCTTCATAGCCGTCTCACCTTTCAACTCTAAAGATGCAAAATGCGTCACTTTGGAAATATCTTCCGAAGTATCTTCACACGAAGATAAAACTACTGTTCCAAAGCATATCAATATACTATATATAATTTTTTTCATATTCTTACTTATATTATACTATTTACTTTTTATTTCACATCCCACCAAATGGGCGTACTTGCAGGTACTGCCGCAGGTGTATTAGCATTATATTGACGAGCAGACAGAGGATAAAACATCCGCTTAATCAGTCCACCGGATTCCAAACCACTGATCCAAGGAGTGATCAGTTCACCCGGAGTATAAAGCAAAGAGTTCTTGGATATTTCTTCCGCTGTATGTGATGACAGTTTAGGACAGTCTGTACGGCGAATCTCGCTCCATGCTTCTATATGATCCATGTAGAAAAGAGCAACCCATTTTTGCATATAAATGAGTTCAAGCTTGTCCTCATTTGAAGTTGCATTGGCCCAAGCAACAGCTCCTCCAGTACCGAACATTGCAGTTTCCTGACCTGCCATATCACGAGCCGCAAAGTCAGCTGTAATAGCTGCCTCATAAGCTATCTTCGCTGCGGCATCATCATTCAGAAAACGCAACTTCACTTCTGCTATCAAAAATTGAAGTTCACTCTGTGTAAAAAAATAAACAGGCTTTATCTTTGCAATTGTCACATTGATTGCGCTAACATCCGCATTCTTATTTTTAGCAACATCATGACTCCCCGGAATAGCTCCTACAAAATCTTTTGCGCCAGTAGCCTTATTCATACCATAAGCAATACGAGGGTCATTAGTAGATTTCAAATAAGAAACAAGAGGATAAGCAGCACAATGGTTACCTGTATTAGATGTACTAGTGGTGTACCAAGGGTTACGATAATTCTCGTCATCCTTAAACGCATCAAACTTAATATCTCCTGTAAAGAAATTACCTGCTTGCACTAAAGCCTTCACTTTTTCTGTATATGCAGCAGCATCAATACCAGCATCTATAAAGCGCAGATACATGCGCAAACGTAAAGCATTGGCAAAACCGACCCATTGATCCATATCCTGATCACAAACCAAATCAGGTGATTCCATTTTCGAATTGTCCAACTCCTGCTCTGCCGCATCCAATTCTGCTAAAATTCCTTTATACACAGTCTCGCCATCATCCCATTTCGGAGTAGCATTTGCATTTCCTTGCAAAGCCTCTGTATAAGGACATGCCCCCATATTATCCACCAATACTTGGAAAATATAAGCACGCAACACTGTTGTAGCAAAACGATCCGCTGTATTTTTACTCTTATTCAATACCTGCTGAGCATCTTCCAAAGCTCCTGCATATATAATACGATAAGAATAATCCATTTCTTGCGAACTCTCCGTAAAAGTATAAGTAGCTAACTGATTATACTGATTTGCCTCAGGCATCTGTTCAAAATACTGAGAAAAGAAACCGGCATAATTGTAGATTTCACCACCCACAGTTGCAGCAATACTCCCCTGAATAGCAGGAAATATAAGATCCGGAGTTACCTGATCATCTTGTGGATAGTTCGGATTATCATTAATATCCAAATCGCAGCCAACAAACATAAACGCTGCTGTAGAAATAGTTAATAGTATTTTTTTCATCTTCATTCCTCTATTAAAATTTAACCATTACATTGAAACCAAATCGACGAGAACTTGGGTTCGCTGTATATTCACCATACTGTCCTTCCAAATCATTACCAAATGAAGACATTTCCGGATCTACGAATGTATTGTCTGATGGTGTCCACAAGAATAGGTTATTACCAAAAGCTGATAATCTAACAGCCTGGAAAGGAGTATTTGCTAACCATTTATTCGGAAGTTCCCAACTCAAGGCTATTGAACGTAATTTTATATAAGACTTGTCGATCAAACTGTAACTACCCATATCGAATCCGCCATTTCCCCAGAAAGTGCCAGGATTACCAGCCTGCATATTAGCACTAGAAATAGGAGTAGTATTTTCTACATAGCTAATAGTACCGTCTGCATTAATAATTTCATTCACTGAATTTGGGACAATCATCGTATTACGATCATTATATGCTGTCTGAATAGCATTACCTGTAAAATAGTTAATATCTTTAGTACGAGAATACATCACACCACCTTGACGGATATCCAAGTCTGCACTCAGACTTACTCCTTTATACTTCAGCGTAGTTGATACTCCCATTTGATAATCATAGTTCATGTTTCCGCAAATGGCAAACTCTTTGGCTGCAACAGGAAGACCATTAGCCGCATTAACTACAATGTGCCCTTCCGGATCGCGCTTAGGAACTTCCGCTTTGAAGACTCCTACCGGCTCACCTGTGATTGCATACATACTTGTTCCACCATTCAAACCATATATAACAGTCTGTCCTCCTAGTTCTTCCGGCAAACTGATCACCTTGCTCCAGTTCTTCGTAAAGTTCCAGCTTACCATCCAGCTGAAATCACGTGTTTGTATCGGAGTAGCACTTACCAATAATTCAACGCCACGATTTCTTACTTTACCCAAGTTCATATTCTGTGCTGTATAACCAGAAGATGGATCCATTGATAATGAGAAAATCTGCTTATCTGAATTTCTATTATAATAAGCTGCATCAAAAGAAATACGGTTATGGAAAAATGCCATATTCAAACCAACCTCAAATTCCGTTGTCATTTCAGGGCTCAATGAATTACTTCCCAAGATATTTCCAGCAGAAAAAGCATTTACTCCACCCAGTGGAAAGTTCAAAGATCCAAAAGGTATTCTGTTTGAAGATTGTCCATAAACAGGCTTCGTCATATATACATTCGCATCATTACCTGTTTTACCCCAAGCCATACGAACTTTACCAAATGACAAAATATCTTTCATATCTTCATCCAACAACTCTGTAAAGATAAAGCTACCGGTAACTCCTGGGTAGAAGAAACTACGGTTTTCTTTAGGAAGAGTAGACGACCAGTCATTGCGGGCAGTCAACGTAACATACAGCATATTTCTCCAAGAAAGATCTACTTGTCCAAACACACCCATCAAACGTCTCAATGAAAGATATTGCTCAACCGTTGGAGTAGCAGCAGAATTACTCAAATTATACCAAGTAGGAATCGTTAACTTACTTACACTGGAATATAAATAACTATATTTCCTTTCATTCCCATTGAAACCAGCCAATGCATTGATTTGAAAATCATTGATCGGCATACTGAAACTTAACAAAAGATCCTGATTGATTTCGCGGCGACGAGTTATTTGCTGGCTGTAGCTTCCTTCCTTCCCATAGAATGGACTATTGGAGCCCATTCCTTCACCATTCGGAGTACCTTCGTAGAACAAAGCATATAAATTAGGCTCACCTCTATTGCTTTGTCCAGTTGTAGTATCCAGACCCATACGATATGTAAACTTGAAGTACTTCAAGAAGTCATAATCAACCTGGAATTTTCCATAAAAGCGTTCAGCATCATACTCATTCAAGTAGTTCTCCAATATATAATATGGATTCATTACACCATAAGGAGTATAAAAATATCCAGGTGAATTAAATATATCATTCTGATCCTGCAAACTAATGATGCTAACATCACGTGGAGTCTGATACAAAGAGTTCAGCATAGTAAGTCCCTGACCAGTAGTTGCAAATTTATTCTTCTGATAAGAATAGTTCAATGAAGAAGAAAAAGTTAGAGCTTTCACTTTATGACTACCGCGAGCAGAGAATGTATATTTGTCATAACTGTCTGCATCAGTAGGAACCATACCATCATCGCTAATCTGAGAAAAAGACACATAATACTCACTCTTATCAGTAGCCCCATTAAATGAAACACTATTATTATAGCGAAAACCAGCATCAAAAAAATCTTTTATATTATTTTTTATCGGAGAATAGGGTTTCAGCTTTTGAGAGTTTTCATATTTGTTACCCCAAAGTTGCATAGAACCGTCAAAACGAGGTCCCCATGAACCATTCTCAAGTTCTGTATGATCTCCATTCCAGCCCATACCAAATTCGTTCTGAAATTCGGGCAAGCGTAAGATAGTAGACCACTGTAAACCACCATTATACTCAATACCCAAACCCTTATTCTTTTTCCCGGTTTTAGTAGTAATCATAACAACTCCACTAGCAGCACGACTACCATAAAGAGCTGTTGCCGCAGCACCTTTCAAAATCGTCATGCTTTCCACATCATCCGGATTTACGGCATTTGCACCGTTACCAAAGTCATAGCCACTATTCAAACCATCCGTAGAATATACAGCAGAATTATTCAAAGGCACTCCATCTACTACATACAACGGTTGGTTGCTTCCAGACAAAGAACTAACACCACGAATAATTACAGAATTAGAAGCTCCCGGATCGGAAGAAGTATTAGAAATTTGTACACCCGCAATTTTGCCAGATAAACTAGACATAATATCAGAAGTACGTGTCTCTGTTATACGTTCACTATTTACAGAAGTTGCAGAATAGCCCAATGCCTTTTCTGAACGTTTGATCCCCATTGCCGTCACAACAACCTCATCAAGCACCTCTGCATCAGACTTTAACACCACTCGCAGATTAGGTTTGATAGCAACTTCTTGTGTTTGCATACCAACGAACGAAACACGCAAAGTCTTCGCAGAACTTGGTACGTTCAGTAATGTAAAATCACCATCTACATTGGTAATAGCACCAATTTGTGTACCTTTTACCAATACAGAGGCTCCAATAACTGGCTGCCCGTCTTCTTCAGAAATTACAACACCTGTAACCTTCTGGGTTTGGGCAGTTACTAGGCCTATTCCGACAAAAAGACAGGCCAATAACAGCATTAATTTTCTTTTCATAAATTCTCTCTTAAAGTTTAACTTTACATTAATTGTTTCTTTACTCTAACAAAATGCAAATATATTAATAAATATGAAACGGGCAACTATTTTATTGAAAAAACCTTGTAAATCTATCAATCTGTTAATGAAAATAGCGATTTTATGCTGAATAACAGTTTTTGTATAATTAAAGAAGCTCAAAATAGTATTATTCGCTATCACTATGTTTCTGCTGTTTTAGCTAATTATTAATCTGAATACATGTATTTTAAAACAAAATGGTTAAAAAATCGCCGGTATTGATGCGGTTTTACAGAATAATCAAAGACATCTTGTGTCTTTTTTGCAGCCTCTAAAGCTAGATTACAAAAAAAGAAATGCGACTTTTCACAGATATTAATCCTTGTTCAACTCTGGTTTTGCACAGAATATTGTCTTATTTGTTTATAGTATTAATTTAAACAGTTTGAAATGAATAAAATTATTTACAATCTTGTGTACAACAGAAAGAAATGCCTGAATAAAAAAGGAATGGCATTAGTACAAGTCGAAGCTTATTTAGGCAGAAAGAAAAAGTATTTTTCAACCAAGGTCTATTTGAAACCGGAACAGTGGGATAACAAAAAGTTGATTGTTAAAAATCATCCTAATGCAGACGCTCTGAACAGGTTGATTTATGAATTTGTTGCAACAATAGAAAAAAAGGAACTGGAATTATGGCAGCAAGGTAAGCGAATCTCTCTAGAGCTATTAAAAAACGCCTTAACTACACAGGAAAATAACTCTTCGTTTATATCCTTTTTCAGGCAAGAGGTTATGAACTCATCTTTGAAAGATAGTACTAAACGCAATCATCTTTCTACACTTATGCTGTTGCAAGAATTCAAAAAGAACATAACATTTTCAGATTTGACATTTGAGTTAATTTCGTCTTTCGAATACTTCCTACAATTGAAAGGGTATCATACCAACACTATTGCCAAACACATGAAACATCTGAAACGGCATGTAAATATAGCTATAAACAAAGAATATATTGAAATACAGAAGTATGCTTTTAGAAAGTATAAAATAAAAACAATAGAAAACAAACACACCCATTTGGTGCCGGAAGAGTTGGAAAGACTGGAAAATCTGATTTTATCAGGCAGATATGTCAAGTTACAAAAGTCCTTGGATGCTTTCTTGTTCTGTTGTTATGCTGGAATGAGATATTCCGATTTTATTAATTTGTCTTCTGAAAATTTCGTAGATATCAATCAGGAAACATGGCTTATATACAAGTCTGTGAAGACAGGAACGGAAGTGCGCCTTCCTCTTTATCTGCTCTTCTCAGGAAAAGGAATTGCGATTCTTAATAAATATCGAGATAATTTGGAAGATTTTTTTCATTTAAGAGATAACTCAAATGTCAATAAGGATTTGATAATTATCACAAGATTGGCAGGATTGTCAAAAAGGATATCCTTTCATACCGCACGCCATACCAATGCTACTTTACTCATATATAATGGTATAAATATTACTACAGTGCAAAAACTACTCGGACACAAAAGCGTAAAGACTACGCAGGTATATACCAATGTAATGGATATGACTATTATTCATGATTTGGAGAAAATGAAGTAAGCAACCACTATCGCTGGGAAAAAGGTGGATATGTAGCATTGAAACCAATAGTTTCATCGGTCGAAATGATGAGCTTCCCATATTAAAACAAACTGTTCATTACTGTGAACTAATACTTTATCTTATTTTGTAAATAAAATAAGATACTGTATCTGTTTAGTCACACGATACACAGCGTGATAGATATTTGTAAAGATATTTATCTACCGCGTCTATCTATCACGCTTTAATGTATTTATAATCAGATTTATAGGCCCTGCAATGTGATAGCATGACAGATGTTTTTCGTTTTTGAACTAATAGAAGAAGTCCGTTTGGATTCAATTATAAAAGAGAGACTTCATGAGTCTCAATGCTTTTTACTTACAAAAATATTTCAAAAAAGTGATGAGTATACTTATAATGTGATTGTTTTTCAGCAACCATTTATGTAAAACACTAATTATCAATGGAAATTACAAGCTATAAGTAGCATTTTAGTAATATAGTTATATTATCAGATACGACTAAAACAATATCTATCGATACCTTTATTCTGAACAAATACTTTATTACCGATTGTAAATTGTTTATTTTAAATTATTTGCATCTGAGTGAGTTCTGCGAAGACTTTGCGTGTTTCGTTCGTTGGTATGCAAACACAGGAAGTTGCAATTAAACCAAATGTAAGAGTAATACTCAAATCAGATGCCGAACAACTTGATGAAGTTGTGGTAACTGCTATGGGTATCAAACGCGACCGTAAAGCATTGGGTTATGCGGCACAGGATTTGAATTCAGAACAATTGAACAAAGCAGGAACGACATCGCTTGCTAGTGCGATACAAGGTAAACTGACAGGTGTGGACATCCGTCAGTCATCGGGTGCACCAGGCGCTTCTTCTCAGATTATAATTCGTGGTGCTCGTTCGTTCGACGGCAACAACCAACCGCTATATGTAATAGATGGCATGCCGATAAACACAACTGCCGACTTTGATACCGGAAATTCTGTGACAGGCGCCAACTATGCCGATCGCAGCATCGATATCAATCCTGAAGATATAGAGTCGGTAAATGTACTGAAAGGACAGGCAGCATCCGCATTGTATGGTATTCGTGCATCCAACGGCGTAATTGTGATCACAACCAAGCGTGGTTCCAAAAACAATATGAACAAGCCAAGTGTGACGATTTCAACAAACCTGAGCGCACAGCGAGTTTCACGTAAATTCGAACGCCAAAATATATATTCGCAAGGTAACAGTATTACCGCAGGATATGATCCGACTTCTTCCATGACTTGGGGACCGAAAATCAGCGAACTGGCCAACGACCCTAAATATGGTGGAAACATGAACAACCAATATACGGCGACAGATGGTATGCACGAAGGACAATATTACAACCCTAAGCGTGCACAAGCAGGTTTGAGCGGCTGGACAACACCACGCAGACAAGGGAGGCATATCTCCGTATGAGTGAAAACTTCAAGGCGCTATGCACGGTGTTTCCGCACAGGAAAGTGCATACCGACAGCGATGTAAAATTCATCCGTACCTGCAGGGAATACATTGCGCAGGGTGAGACCGCCGTCGCCGAGAAGCTTTCGCCTATCAGCCGTATCATGAGTGCCGCCGACGGCGAGGAGCTGGCGGAGACCCTTGCCGTTTTCCTTCTCGATGCGGAATCGAGCATGAGCAGAGCCGGCGAGCTGCTCTTCCTGCATAAGAACACGGTCAACTACAGGATAAACAAGATAAAGCGTCTTCTGACGAGCAGTCTTGACTCGCTTCCCGGTTCCTTTGAGGTATATCAGGCCTTGTCGATATACCGGATGTGGAGTTCGCTTGAAAATGACTGAAAAAAGAATACGGAAAGACGGAAAGTCTGAAAGGCGGGCAGTCGAAGCTGCCCGCCTTTCAGACTGT
>ERZ1106943.2866-NODE-2866-length-14020-cov-7.670247_pt1 | contig 14020 bp, 10 predicted proteins | sample MGYA00403671_ERZ1106943 | MGnify/ENA primary metagenome ERZ1106943 (study PRJEB35170, sample SAMEA104062427) | human gut metagenome | biome: human gut; feature: human-associated habitat; material: faeces | place: Denmark | collected 2012-06-14 ...
CCCCGCCGCAGCAGCGGCTGCGGAAAGTCCGGGTGATGTACCGCGTCCGGCGGGAACTGCGGCTCAAGACACACGGCGCAGCGGGGCTCATATACCGCCCCATTCTTTCCGCCGCGCCGGGACAGCCAGTTGGCCGTATACAGCTGCACACCGGGAGAGGTGGTGTCCATCGTCATGGCGATGCCGCTGCTGTCGCCCCGCAGCACCGCCGCACGGCGCAGACCGGCCCCGTCCACGCAGAAATGGTGGTCATAGCCGTTCACCAGCCGCAGCTGCTCCGCCGCCGTATCGATGTCCCGGCCGACAGCCTTAGCTGCGCGGAAGTCAAAGGGCGTCCCCGCCACCGACAGCGCCCGCCCCGTGGGCAGGCAGCCGGGAGACGTCTCCAGATACCTCTCCGCCGTCAGTGCCAGCGTATGCGCCATAGCCGTACCGCCGCCGTTCAGGTTGAAATAGCTGTGGTTGGTCAGGCTGCACAGGGTGTCGGCGTCACTTTCCGCCTCGTATTCGATCCGCAGCGCCGCGCCGGCCAGCCGATACGTCACCGACACCGCCAACGTTCCGGGATACCCCTCCTCCCCGTCAGGCGACAGACGGTGCAGCCGCAGGCCGTCCGCCAGCGGCTCCGCCGCCCAGATGTATTTGTCAAATCCCCGCACGCCGCCGTGGAGATGGTTCTCTCCGTCGTTTTTCGCCAGTGGGTACGTCTTGCCGTTCAGTCCGAAGGACGCCCCGCCGTTTCGGTTGCACACCCGGCCCACTGTCGCGCCGACATAGCCGTCGTTTCGCTCGTATTCCGACAATGTGTCGTACCCCAGCACCACATCCACGCCGCCGAATACCAGCCGCCGCAGCGCCGCGCCGTAGGTAAGTACTTCCGCTGTCAGAAACTCATTTTCCAGTGTCCAGCTTTCCACGGTCTCGCCGAGCGCTGTTATGCCGAAAGTCTGACACATCTCCCTCATCTATGCTGCCTCCTCTCCACAGGTGCGTTTCAGCTTTTCGCCCTTAGTATAGTCTGCATTTTGCCAAAAAGCAAGGGCTCCGATGTACATAAAGCCAGCCGGACGTTGGACGGTCCTTTTGCGGCCGGAGAGCAAAAAGGAAACCGCCCGGTGGGCGGTTTCCTTTTTGAGGGGAGGTAAGGGAGATCACTCAGGCAGCCACAGCGGCCTGTTTACGGGAGATGTTCTTCATGACCAACAGGGCGGCAATGATGCACACCAGGGTCACGGGCAGAGCCAGCACGGGAGCCACCAGTCCGGCGAGCAGGAAGCCGATCAGGGAGGAGATACCAACCGTCAAGGCATAGGGCAGTTGGGTCTTTACGTGCTGCAGATGGTCGCAGCAGGCGCTGGTGGAGGACTGGATGGTGGTGTCGGAGATGGGGGAGCAGTGGTCACCGAACAGACCGCCAGAAACGACCGCGCCGATAGCCAGAGTCAGGGGGATACCCATTGCGTTGGCCATGGGCAGGGCGATGGGCATACCCAGGGCCCAGACGCCCCAGGAGCTGCCGGTGGCGAAGGACACCACCACGCCGATCAGGAACAGGATGGCGGGGATCAGCGCCGCGGGGATAGAATCCTGCACCACGCCGGTGAGGAACTGGCCAATGTTCATGGACTTGGTCAGACCGCTGATGCTCCACGCACACACGAGGATCATAATGACCTGCATCATGCTGGCCGCACCCTTCGTCCACTTGTCAATGGCACCGCCCAGGGTAATGAGCTTTGACTTAATGCCCACGATTCCGGCGGCGATAGAGCCGGTGAGGAAGCACATGGCGATGGCCATCTGGATATTGGCGTGGCCGAAGCAGCCAATGAAGCCGTTGACCCAGATCTGGCCAGTGTAGAACACCACGGCGAAGATGGTGAGGATCAGAGTGATCATGGGGGCCAGGAAGTTGGCCATGCTCAGCTTGCAGTCCTCGGCGAAGTCGGTCTCGGGGGGGAGTGGCGATCAGGTTGTCGGTGTCGCTGTAGGTCTTGCCGGTCTCGATAGCCAGCTTCTCGGCCTTGTACATGGGGCCGACATCCAGACCGAACAGGATGACCAGCAGGACGGTGATGACGGAGAACACACCGTACAGGTTGAACTGGAACATGCCGAAATACAGGTCGTAGGCACCCACGCCGGTGAGGTTCAGGGCGGCGATCTCGGCGGCCAGCAGACCCACCAGGTACACGCCGTTATCACTGATGGGGGACATAGAGACCAGCGGTGCGCCCATGGCATCGGTGATGTAGGCCAGCTTTACGCGAGAGATATGGGTCTTGTCGGTGACGGGACGCATGATGACGCCCACCAGCAGGCAGCCCTGATTGAAGATGAATACGAAGGGGGCGATCCAGGCCAGCAGCTGGCTCTTTTTGCGGTTGTTAGCCACCTTCTCGGCCCAGCGGCCGAAGGCCTCCGCGCCACCGCAGGCGCTGAGCATATACATGAAACCGCCAATGAGCGCCATGATGATCAGCATGCCCGCGTTCCAGCTGTCGGCAATAGAGGGCACCAGGTACCCAGTGAAGCTGCCGATCAGGCCGTCGATGGGGTTAAAGTGATGGATGATGGTGGCACCTACCCAGATGCCGATGAACATGGAGATGATGGTCTGCTTGGTAACGAAGGCCAGGACGATGGTGACCAGCGGGGGGACCAGGCACCATGCGCCGTACTCCGGTGCCGCTTCGCCGTCACCGGCAGCATAGCCGATAACGGTCAGAGCGAGCATGAGAACGGCCACCAGGCATACACCGATTAGATTTCTTTTCTTTTTCATGATTCTCTCCTCTCTTGTATCGTCTTATTCTGATGCGTGGGAAAGGGGATGTCAACGGGAATATACCAACTTACCTCCCAAGTAGGTTTGCTCAACTTTGGTGTTGACGATCTCATTCTCCGGGACGGAGAAGATGTCCTGGGACAGGACGATGAAGTCCGCCAGATAGTCGGGGCATAGCTTGCCCTTGACGTTTTCCTCGTAGCTGGTGTAGGCGGAGCCGGTGGTGTACAGCGCCACGGCCTCCTGCACGGTCAGCTTCTGCTGCGGCAGCCAGCCGCCCGCAGGCTGTCCATCCAAATTCTGAGAGGTGACGGCGCAGTGGATAGCCAGGATGGGGTCGAAGGATTCCACAGGGGCGTCGGAGCTGCCGGAAACGTGGATGCCCTTGTCCAGCATGGTCTTCCAGGCGTAGGAGGTGGAGACACGTTCCTTGCCCAGCAGTTCCTCGGCGATCTCCATATCCGCACGGATGAACAGGGGCTGGATGTCCGCCAAAACGCCGTTGCGGGCGAAGCGGTCCAAAATATCTTCGCTGGTGATCTGACAGTGGATGATGCGGAACCGAGGATCGGGCTTGGGGTACTTGGCGGCGATCTTTTCATAGCAGTCCAAAATCACGTCCATGGTATAGTCACCGATGGCATGGATGGCCAGCTGCAGGCCGTTGCGGTAGGCTTTTTCCAGCAGGTCATAGAACACCTTCTCGTCATAGACGAAGATGCCCTTATTTTCCGGGTCGCCCTCATAGGGCTCACGCAGCGCGGCGGTCTTTCCGCCCAGGGAACCGTCGGGCAGCAGCTTGAAGGCACCGATCTTGAAGAACTCGCTGCCGTCGCCGGTGCGGCCGCTGTGGCGGTGGAGGTAGTCCTCCAGCTGCGCGTCGGTGATGAGGCGGAGCTGCTGGATGAAGCGCACGTTCAGCTTGCCCTCTTTGTCCAGTTCCTCATAGGCGGCCAGAATGTCATCGATAGTGGCGTCCCACAGCTTGAAGTCGTCGGTCTGTACGGTGGTCAGACCGGTGGACAGCAGATCCTTCTGATAGTCCAGGATGAACTGCTTCAGCTGTTCCTTGGTGTACTTGGTCAGGATGTCATAGACCAGGTGCCGGGCGCGCTCGTGGAGCATGCCGGTGGGGACGCCGTTTTCATCCACCACGATGTGACCGTCCTGCAGCGTAGGAATATCATCAAAAATGCCGGCGGCCTTCAGCGCGGCGGTGTTGGCCACGGCCACGCTGCAGCAGGTACGGGTAAAGATGGCGGGGTTGTCCGGGCAGAACTTGTCCAGATCCTGCCGGGAGGGCAGCACAGGCACGTCGAACTCATTTTCGTTCCAACCGCCGCCCTGGATCCATTCGCCCTTTTTGATGCCGCGGTCGGCGATGTACCGGCGGGTGCGCTCGGCCATTTCCTCCAGGGAGCGGATACCGAAGAAGTTAATCTTCTCCTTATCCGTGGCATAGCAGAGGAAGTGCTCGTGGCTGTCGTGGAAGCCGGGCAGCACGGTCTTCCCGTGCAGGTCCACCACCTGACACTCGCCAGCGGGGACATCGCAGTTCACATCCAGAATGCGGCCGTCCTCCACCAGCAGGGAATGAACGACCTCTGTGCCGTTCATGGTGTGGATGCTGCCATTGCGGAACAAAGTTTTCACGATTTGCTCTCCTTTCTTATTACAGGATGATCCAGCAGATCACCCCAGTGACCAAAGTGAGGATCGCTGCCGTCAGCAGCGTGAAGCGCAGTACCGTGCCCTCTTCGCCAGGTACGCCGCCGGCTGTGGTGCCCAGGATGATCTTGCTGGGGGAGATCATACTGCCGGCGGAGGCGCCGGCGGTCTGCGCCGCCAGCAGGGGGCTGCTGCTGACGCCGAGGTCGGCGGCTGCATTCACCTGTACATCGGTGAACAGGATGTTGGAGGACATGTTGCTGCCGGTGACAAAGGAGCCTATCACACCCAGCACGCCGGCCAGCAGCGCGTACCACCGACCCATGACGTGGGTGATGCCCTGCGCCAGCACCAGCGTCTGGCCGCTGCCGCTCATGAGCTTGGAGATGATCAGCAGCAGGATCAGGGACACAGCTACGGGTCTTGTTTTCTGCAGCGTCCGTGACAGCATGACGCGGAGCTGTGAACGCTCCAGCAGGCCGCGGCCATGGAGCAGGGCGTAGCTGATGATACAGGTCAGCAGCAGTACGGTACCGGAATCCACCAGCGGGTGGAAGGGAGAGTACTTGGCCGTGGCAGCATTGACGATGCCGTAGGCGGTGCGGGTCTCGGGGAAAGCGAACCCCACGCTCCAGCGGCTCAGCGCCTCGTGGACGGAAGGGATCACCAGAAGTACTACGGTAACAAGGATCAGCACCATATAGGGGGCAAAGTACAGCCAGACGGCACCGCGAGGCTTTTCCGCGCCTGTCGCGGAGGTCCGGCGTACCATCATGGGGCTGCCTTCACAGGCGTATGCTCTGCGGTACATGGGCAGACGGGACAGGGGGAGTATGGCGGCCATAGCCACGGTGGCGGGGATAAAGGCCGCGATGGAGGCGTTGTACTGTGCGACCAGCAGCTCGCCGCCGCCGTGTATCAGGGAGATCACAAGGACAAACACAGCGCCCTGCCGCAGCCCGCGGCCCCGGTCATACAGCCAGCAGATCAATGCGCCAGCGGCCAGGTTCAGTATCCACAGAAGCAAGGCGGTGTAGCGGGCAGTCAGATGCAGCTCCGTGCCGGTGATGCCGGAGATCTGCACCAACACGTCCCAGGCCACAGCCAGCGTGCCGAAGGTGTTGCCCCAGGCTTGGCCCAGCAGGGCGATGATGACCGCCATGGTAGGACGGACGCCCAGCGCCACCAGCATGGGGACGCATATGGCGACCGGAACGCCAAAGCCGGTGATACCCTGCAGAAATCCCACGAATACCCAACCTACTGTCAGGATGCGGAACAGCTCGTGGGGACTCAGCTGCCGCATGGTGTCGTTCATCACATCTATGGCGCCGGAGGCGGCGATGAGCTCGTACAGCAGCAGCGCGGGGAAGATGATATATAGGATGGTGGCTGTGCTCCACACGCCTTTCAGACTCTCGAACAGTACCAGCTGTATGTCCGCTTTGTACACTACTAAGGCGGACAGTACGGCCAGCAGCAGTGTCACACCTGCGGCGCGGGCGGTAGATATGTGGAAAACCGCCAGCAGCATAATCAGCAGCAGTATAGGTAAAAAGCTGACGCACCAGGTCAGAACAGTAATTTTCATGTGCTCCCTCTTTTGCGGTCTGAAGTATTTTCACCTATAGGGTAGCACGATTTCCTCGGCCATGCCCGCCGCACGGCACAAATTCGCGCCCGGTTTTTTGTGCGTCTGCACAAAAGGCGGTTTACACTTATGGGGTATAATGGTATCATCAAAATAGGGGGTGTTTTGGTGTTTTGCCGAAGGGAGGCGTACTTATGACGCTGCGGGAGCTTTTGAAACAGAATGAGCTGCGGGTGGTGGAGGTGGCCGCCGGTGCGGACGGTCTGGCGCGCACCATATCCGGCGCAGTGATGTTCGATAACCCGGAGATGGTCAATTGGATGCGTGCCGGAGAGATCATGCTGACTACGGGCTACTTTTTGCTGGACGACCCGGTAAAGCAGGAGAAGGTGCTGCGGGATCTGGCCGACAGCGGCTCCGGCGGCCTTGTTATTAAAATGAAACGGTATTTTCATGAGATACCGCCCGCTATGCTGCAGCTGGCCGATGAGCTGCACTTCCCGCTGATGCGTATTCCCTACCACACCTCCCTATCCGAGATCAGTGAAGCCGTCAGCAAATATGTTTACGGCATCAACGAGGAACAGGCGCTGCAGATGGTGTATCAGGCCATGTTTGATGTGCTGCAGGGACACGCGGAGGTGGAATATCTGCTGAAAAAGTGCGGCCCGCTGCTTCACGTGCCGCTGCTGTATATGACACCGAGCCGGAAGATACAGTGCGTTTCCCAGATGCTGCAGCCGGGGCTGCGGGAAGAACTGGCTGTGGGGCAGGTGTTGTTCTCCGTGCCGGAGCGCGTCAAGGAGGTAGAAAAACTGCGGACAGCAGGTCTGTCCGCCGGGATCTATCCCTTACAGCAGGAGGACAAGTGCGTGCACATCTATCCCATCCACTCCGAGCAGGAGATCATGGGGTATCTGGGCGCGATCCGCCCCGCCAATGCGCCGCTGACCGAGAATGAGAACACATTGTACCGACGTATTGCCGCCGCCTGTACGCTGGTGCTGATCAAAAAGCGCGGGGGTTCATCCTCCAGGAGGGAGATCAGCCACTTCCTGGACGGCCTGGTGACGGAGGGAGCTTTGTCCTACGGCGAGATCGTCAAATCCGCCAACTACTGCAATATCCCGCTGTATTCGCCCTATATCTGTGCGCTGATCTCCTTCACCGAGCAGAACCGGCTGCTGCAGACGTCAGAATGGCTGGGCACCAGCGCCCTGCTGCGCAGCCAGTTGGCGGACAAGTGGGAGATGCTGTCCGGGAATATCAGCTATGCTTTCGCCAAGTACAACAACGTGATCCTTGTGCTGCAGCAGAGCGAGAGCCTGCCCGTGTATGAGCAGGTGGCGCTGGTGCGGGAGTACTGTGGGGACCTGATGAAGATGCTCAGCGCTAAGGGGCAGGATCGGGGTGTGATCTTCGGCATCGGTGACCCTGTGCCCTCGCTTGCGGAATTCTGCCGCAGCTATTCCCAGGCGCTCCGCACGGTGGATCTGGCCAGCAGGATATGCGACGAGCGTATTGCCACTTACCGCCGGTATATTCTCTGCGAGCTCATCTATGACTCACCCAATGCGAAACTGGCGCTGATCCAGCGGATCAAGCCGCTGCTGGCGTACGACGAGGAACACAATACCCAGCTGCTGTACACGCTGGAAACCTATTTCAACAACTGTCAGAACTCCGTAAAGACCTCCAAGGCGCTGTTTATCCACCGGAACACGCTGCTGTACCGGCTGGACCGTATTGCCGAAATATTGGATCTGAACTATAACGACAGCGAGCAGATGCTGACCTTCCAGCTGGCGCTGAAAGCGTTTCTGATGTGCCAGTAAAGTAAAACCGGCCCAACGGCTATGCCGTGGGGCCGGTCGGTCAGTTCAGTTATTCTGCAGCTCAAGCTGCAGGCGGTCGGCGATCATGGCGGCGAACTCCTCCGGCTGCGTGCCGATGGCGCTGACCTTCTCCCCGCCGTGGGGCAGAACACGATACTCCATATTGTCCTCTTTTCGCGGGATACAGCCCCGCCGATATTCTTTACGGGCATTGTACCATATTGCGCGGCCTGAACAAGCCCGGCCGGGTATTGGACGCCCGGACAACGGGCTGTGCCCGCACATTTATATGCTGTATATCACGGTGCTCCGCCACGCCGGGGTTGCGAAAAGCGCGCGTCCGTGGTACCATCGATTGACAAGGACTTGTTTGTCCTTGTCAATCGATGGTACAGTGAAAAAACAAGTTCTATGGAGGGACACCCTTGAAAAAGGATCATCTGGCTTTGCTGCGCAGCGGCGCGCCGCTGTCCACCCGGCAGCAGATCAGCCTGACGCTGCAGCTCAGCTGGCCGGCCATCATGGCACAGCTGGCCACTATTATCATGCAATATATCGACGCGGCCATGGTGGGCCGCCTGGGCGCGTCCCAGTCGGCGGCAGTGGGGCTGGTGGCCTCCACCACCTGGCTGTTCGGAGGGCTGTCCTACGCGGCAGCTATGGGCTTCAACGTGCTGACGGCGCAGCGGGTGGGCGGCGGCCGCCTGGCCGAGGCGCGCAACATCCTCAAGCAGGCGCTGGTGCTGTGCCTGGCCTTCAGCGTGGTCATGGCGGCACTGGCGGCGGCACTGTCTGCGCCGCTGCCCCGGCTGCTGCGGGCAGAGCAGGATATCTGGCGGGATGCCTCTGCCTACTTCCTGGTGTACAGTCTGTTCCTGCCCGCCCTCCAGCTGGACAACGTGGCGGCGGGACAGCTGCAGGCCACCGGCAATATGCGCACGCCCGGTGTCTGCATGGTGCTCATGTGTGCGCTGGATGTGGTGTTCAACACCCTGCTTATTTTCCCCACCGGTACCATCCGGCTGGGCGCACTATCCCTGCCCGGCGCGGGACTGGGCACGGCGGGCGCCGCCCTGGGCACTGGCCTTGCGGAGCTGGCGGTGGGGTTGTACCTGCTGTATTTCGTCCTGCGCCGCAGCCCGGCGCTGCGGTTGGAGAAGGGTGAGCGTCTGCACCTTGACCGCACACAGCTGCGCATGGTGCTCCGCATCGCGGCGCCAGTGGCATCGGAGAAGGTGATACTGTCCACCGCGCAGATCGTGTCCACCGCCATCGTGGCGCCCCTGGGCACCGTGGCTATCGCTGCAAACTCCTTTGCTGTCACGGCGGAAAGCCTGTGCTATATGCCCGCCTACGGCATCCAGAGTGCCGCGGCCATGCTGGTGGGGCAGAGCGTGGGAGCGGGACGCCGCCGCATGGCCAGACGCCTGGGCTGGGTCACGGTACTGCTGGGTATCGTTGTCATGGTCGTCACCGGCGGGCTGCTGTACGCCTTCGCCCCGCAGATGATGGCGATACTGACGCCGGACAGCGACATCATCGCCCTGGGCACCCGCGTCCTGCGTATTGAGGCCTTTGCCGAGGCTATGTACGGCGCGTCCATCGTGGCCGGCGGCGTATTTCAGGGTGCAGGCAGCACACTGGTGCCCACGCTGTTCAATCTGGGCACCATGTGGGGCATCCGCCTGCCACTGGCGTGGCTGGCCGCGCCCCGGTGGGGACTGCCCGGCGTGTGGGCGGCCATGTGCGCGGAACTGTGCGTCCGGGGCCTGCTGTATCTGATACGGCTGGGAGGCAAACGCTGGCTGCCGCCGGAGGGGCCGGCCGGACAGGTATAGACACAGCGGTACGAATGAAAGCAGAAAACTCTGCATAGCAACACCTATACCTTATCCAGACCGCCATCGAGCAGGGCAAAACAGAGCTGGCAGAGCACCTGTACGCCCTGCTGCAATCAAATCCGCTGCCGCGAGAGGAATGGCGTGAAGACCCCGATGCGTTCAAATCTCTGATGGAGGAACGTGCCGATACGGAGGATAACGCGCCGATGTACCGCTACTGAAGCAGCGAAGGAAAACAGCGTAAACGGCATGGGTAGAAGCGTTTACAAACATCTGCTATAATTTTTTTGAAGAAATTTTGAAAATCGTGAAACCAAATCCGATTTTTGTCGGGATATATAGTGAAGGAACCTGACAGCAGATGAGAAAGGAGGTTCGCCCATGCAGGATGAAATGATCGTTGACTTATACTGGAAAAGAGATGAGAGTGCCATCAGCGAAACGGAGCGGAAATATGGGCGGTATCTTTCAAAGATCGCCTACAATATCCTCTCCGACTTGGAGGACAGCAAGGAAACCGTCAACGATACCTACTTAAAGGCGTGGAACTCCATGCCAACGCATAAGCCAAGCGTCCTCTCCACTTATTTAGGAAAAATCACACGACAACTATCCATTGATGCGTTCCGCACACGCAACAGGGATAAACGGAAGCACTCGGAATATGCAGGCTCTCTTTCCGAGCTGGAGAATTGTATTTCCGGCAGCGAAACCACGGAGCAGAGCATAGAATTGAAACTGCTTGCGGAAGCGATCAATACCTATCTCTACACACTCCCGGCAGAAGCACGAAACACTTTTGTCGGCAGATACTACTTTGCGGATCCTATCCGAGAAGTCGCAGACTACTACGGCATGAGTGAACCGAAGGTCAAGAGTATGCTCTACCGAACAAGGCAAGGTTTGAAAGAATACTTGGAAAAGGAGGGCTATGAGCTATGAAGAAAGAACACATCAGTGACGCTTTGAATATGCTGAACGATGATATTATCGAGGAAACCAACAATGTCCGCACCAATGCGAAGCCGAAGCGCAAGTGGGTTAAATGGGGAGTTGTTGCAGCTTGCCTGTGTCTGGCGGTGACTATCGCCATTCCTGTGCTTCACCATAAGGGAGGTCCTGACACCCAAGATCCCGTGCAGAACATTGCCGCACTTGAGTACAACGGCAAATTTTACGAGGCTGTCAAACTTCCGGAGGTGCTTGAGAAGTATGGTCTGCCGCCTGAAATCACCGCCGATATGGCTGGCGAACACATTTCCTACCTGAAATCTGACGGAGGCATTGGCTATAAAAGCACTGTCAGCCAGACTGACATCGAGCTATACCGGTATGCACCTGCTGTTTGTGATGGCGTATATGTTCTGCGAGACGGTGACACATGGTATGCCGCGCTGTTCTGCAACTTCTATCAGTTTGACAGCAACACAAACTGTTCGTTCACCGAGCTTTATCGCGTGTATGGTATTGAGAGCGCAGACGATATTGCATCCATTACAGAAATGAAGTGGAACAACGAACAAGAAGTTGGCTCACCGGTAACAAATCGGCAGGAAATCACCGAGTTCTATCACATGACGATTACACTTGTGAGTTATGGAAACGATGACTTCCAGACGGAAGTATTTGATGGTATCCCCGAAGAAAATCAACAGGAAGCGCACACTGCTTTTGCCGATGATCGAAGAAATCTCCGAATCGAAACCGCCTCTGGCTTGCGCTTCTTTATCTCCTTCTATCCGAACTATGACTGGATTGAGGGCGGAGGCACAATGTCCTATTTCAAAATTGATAACCAGATGCACGGATGGATTGAGAGAAATTTGAACAGATAACAGTTGAAGTATATAAATATTAGAAAAGAGCAGCTATTTTCGCATAGAAAACAGCTGCTCTTTTCGTTTGCCCCAAAAATCAAGAAAGGAGTGCCTGGTAATGTGGACTTTTTGACCTTTGGCCACAGGGATACGGACGCGCTTCGCTTTGAGAATATGGACATTACCGAGGAGTTGCTGTCTCTGACAGATGGATCAGCGTGCGAACAGATGCGGCTTTCAGGTCGAAGATCAATGGGGGCACTGTTTAGGTGCCCCCATGTCGTGCTTATGTAGTGGAAACTGTTTCCGCCGGGAATTGCCGGCCGGTGTGGTCGATGGTGTAGGGCGGATCGAGGATCAGCTGACTGATGGGCACAACGGTATACCCGTCGTTGATCAGGCAGTCGAGGATGGCAGGCAGGGCCTCCGGCGTGTGCAGCGCAGCGTTGTGGAACAGCACGATGCTCCCCGGCTGCACCTTGGATGTTACGCGCCTGCATATCGTATCCGCGTCGTAGTCCTTCCAGTCCAGGGAGTCCACATCCCACTGGATAGGTTCCATACCCATGGAGCGTATGGCGGCGATGACGTGGTCGTCATACTCCCCGTAGGGACAACGGATCAGCGTGGGGGTCACGCCGGTAACAGCACTGATCCGCTCGTTGCTGGCGGTAACATCGTCAATGATCTGCTGAGTGGACAGACTGTTGTAATGGTCGTGGTGATTGGAGTGGCTCATCACCTCATGGCCCGCGTCGTGCAGGGCTTTGACGGACTCCGGGTACTTCTCCGCCCAATCTCCCACAACAAAGAAGGTGGTCTTGACACCATACCGCGCCAGAATGTCGATAAGCGTCTGGGTGTCCTCGTTGCCCCACGGTGATGCAAAAGTGCGGCAGTTCACGGAGAACTGCTGCACTTCTTTATTGTGCTTTTATGATAGCATAAATGTGTCCTATCTGCAACAAAACGTAAGCGTCAAAACAGCGGGCGGCTGGACACACATGGGACAATAGTGGTGGGGAGTTGTGAAACTTTCCACCACTATAATGTTCAGGGTGTGAAGCAAAAACCTTTCTACGCTCCCTGCTTTTTTCGCTTTTCCCTACACGGAACACTATGCGCTCACCCCTCCAGCAGAGCGCGGCAGCCCTCCGGGAGCAGATAGTCGATCTCTATACGGTTCCCCTCGTAGACGCGAATTTCCCGGATGGCGGCGGCGACAGTCGGGCGATCCAGCTCCGCCAGCTGCCCCGACGCCAGCAATTCCTTTACCCAGGGCAAGGACAGCGGCTCATCCTGTACCGAGTCGCGCAGCTTGTCCAGTTGGGCCTGCAGCGCCTGCTCCTGTGCGTCATAATCAGCGCGGTAGCGGAGGAAGTCCTCCTTGGAGATAAGCGCGTCCTGATAGTCCTCGTAGGCGCTCTGGCGGCGGCGCTGAATGCGCTGCAATGCAGCTTCCAGCTTTTGGGGTTGGTCGGTGCCGGAGCGCGGGCGCTGCGCCGCGCCCTGCTGTGCCAGCTGGCGGAGGTTTTCCACGCCGGCAATGAGTTGGTTCAGATCATCCAGTATTACCTTCGTCAACACATCGTGGGCGATATAGTGCTTGCTGCACACGGATGCGCCGTAGCGCTTATACGAGCCGCAGGTGTAGAAGATTTTGCCACCCCAGGTGGTCTTGACCATGGCTCGTCCACAATCGCCACACTTGAGAAAACCCGCAAAGGGGCTGACATTCTGTTGAAAATCCGGCGTACGGGCGTTAGCGTTCAGCAGAGCCTGCACCCGCTGCCACTGGTCTTTTTCGATGATCGGCTCATGAGTACCGGACACCACCGTCCATTGAGAGCGATCCTTCCGCCTTGCCTTTCCGTGCATCTGAAGGCGGTCATCCCTCCCCTGTTCCATATTCCCGATGTACATCTCATTTTGCAGGATACGGTGGATGGTAGCGTATGTCCAGTAGGTGGTGGTTTCCAGCCGGTGGTTGTTGCGGTATTTTTCGCCGGTGAGCCGTTTGTACTCACTGGGGCAGGGGATGCCCTCCTCGTTCAGCTGCCGGGCGATGCGGAGCTTGCCCATTCCGTTTTCGAACAGGGTAAAGATGCGCCGCACCACCTCCGCCGCAGACGGGTCGATGACCAGACGGTTATGATTCTGCGGGTCCTTACAGTACCCGTAGCTGGCGAAGGCCCCGATGAACTCGCCCCGCTGCTGCTTGGCGTGGAGGGAGCTTTTGACCTTTTGGGAGATGTCGCGTGCATACTGGGTGTTAAACAGATTCTTCAGCGGCATCATCATGTCGTAGGCGCCGCGGTCGCTGTCGATATTGTCCGTGACAGCGATGAACCGCACGCCGTGCTCCGGCAGCCAGCGCTCCAGATAGCGACCTGTTTCGATGTAGTCACGGCCGAAACGGGACAGATCTTCTTGTGTCAAGTAGGGACTAAAAAAATTTTGAGAATTTACAAGCCGTTCAT